>LFIK01003126.1_pt1 | contig 13456 bp, 17 predicted proteins | sample 643401 | NCBI WGS metagenome assembly LFIK01 (sample SAMN03777447, study PRJNA286221) | soda lake metagenome | biome: soda lake; feature: Kulunda steppe; material: water; isolation source: sample T5-Br brine of Lake Tanatar-5 | place: Russia: Kulunda steppe | collected 2010-07 | reverse complement strand
GGGTGGCGGGGCAGGCTGCACGCAGCAGGCGTTTTGGAGCAAAAAGCATTTGGAAAGAAAATCTGCAGGAGGGCCATATGCTCATGCCAGCAACATTGTGATCGCCATCCCGTATTGTCTCTCCCCTCCCATGCCAACTAATAGCAGATTTATGCCGCTGGGAAACCAGTGTGGCCACCGCAAGAGGGACACTGTGCTGCGCAGTCAGTGCTTGCACCCCCCCCTTCACCACCCCCCTCACTGGCCAATATAAGTCCTCATTCACAAGCATTCCAGCACCTTGCAGTCAACAATAACTCTGTCCATGATCCTGGTACAGTGAGTTGCCTCTTTGTTGATGGGCTCAGCAGCGTTCTCAACCAGTATGTCAACGTTCCATTTGCACCATTCCATTGTGCCGATCCTCGCCGGCAGTGCGCACACACTGGCGCACCATGCGCAGCAGCATCAGAAGCACGAGCATGGCAAAGTAGCAATCCAATCATGCTTTGTCATTGCCTGACCTTGGGTGGGGGCGGGGGTTGTGCCATGGAGGCCTCAAAGCCTCGCTCAGCTACTCTACGCGGCTCTGCGTGGGGGGGTGGAGGGGCAGGCCCGCCTGCCTGCGGAGGCTCGTGGGTCGAAGGCTTGGGGGCTGTGATAGGACGGGCAGCAACAGAATATAGAGGGGTGCACCAATTGGTGCAGCTGAGGAGTTGATCGGTCACACCGAATTTGAGCTAGAAAGACAACACAGCCGTCACTAAATCTGAGGTAATGGAGGTGGGATGAGCTGATGGCGTGCATCAATTGCATGAAAATGAGCATGGAATGGCGCAAGCTTGCCCCCACCTGCTGCAGCCTCTGCTCCGACATCCACCCTTACGAACTCGTGGCCCACTTGTACGACGTCTGACTCCTGGGAAGTCACAGCACGCAATGGTCCTCTGCTGCTACTGAGGGGGTATCAACGTGCAAGAATGCTTCAGACTGCCTTGCTAAGACCTGCACAATCCGGGCTTCAATAGGGCAAGTGCGTCTGCAAGATTGTGCCACACACAGCTGCTCCGCTTGGCACATGTTGGCATCACAAGAACAGCAGCATGTCACCTTCTCGGCGCTTGAGGTTTACAGGTGAAACTGGAATGTCACCTTGATGAGCAGCTCCTTGATGACGCCAGGTGCTGATTGCTGGTACTTGACATCAATGGTGACTTTGTCTGTCTCGATCTGTGCTATGATGTCGTCCTCCTTTACCGCCTCCCCTGTGTTTGCATGTTGGTCGGTCCCACTTGCTCAGTGAGCCTTCGCCACTGGTAAGGTGCTTGCAGGAGACATCTGATTATCAAAGCACAAGCACAGAGCCTGGAGCTTGGCATGGCAAGTGACGCACACAGGCAGCGCTGCAGCCTGAAAAGCGCAGTCGCCAGCTAGCAGTGTGATTGCACTCGAGGACATGCTTTGTCATTCTCCTGCGAGCATCCTGCCTGGCTGTGAAAAGCGCTTAGGCTTCTCCAAGCCTTGCATGCTCTTTATAGAGGCTAAAAGGCAAGGCAGCTTCTCAATAGCTCCCAGGCCCAAGCCGCTAGTCCTTGTGAGATGGCGCAGGCGCGCTTTCTCTAGCACAAATAAGCACCTGGTTGTTTCAGGATGGCTGCCACTGTGCCCTCAGAAACAGACTCTCCCATTGGAGGAATCTTGATGGTCATCAGTTCGTTGGTGGGCAGCGTTGACCGAAAGCCTCGCAGGTATGTCATTGATGGCGAGGCAGCGAAGCTCAGGGCTATTGGGTGCAGGAGGCTGCTGCAGCTGTTCGTGCTGCATCCACTGCTGCTCCATTGCCGTTGGCTACAGAAAGGGCGATGGGAGGAGACAAGCAGAGGAGGAGCAGGCTCAGCAGATGGGCTACGAGATGCTGCATGAGTAAATGCCCGTTCAATCTGTCTGGAGACGTTTGCGTAAACGTACGCAGAGTCTCTCGCGCTTCATGATTGAATTCTGACCCAACACAAGCAGGCCACAAGCGCTCCCTCACCTCAGCTCAGCTGCTTGATGGAGATGGGCCACCTGCTGCCCCAGCAGAGCCCCTGCACGAGACATGCCGGGACCCAGAAGTCCCTTACGTTTCCAAATGCCCTTGCTGTTTGCGCCCTATGCCCCATTCGACATTCAAAGCCTGCAACTTCAATAGCGTATGGACTCACCACATAGCTGCGGCAGGACTGTGTCACCAAGAACGCCGGAGTTCACCCCCTGTTCCATCGTGAGGAATGCGACGAAAGAGAGGGACGAAAGCTTTAGTACACTTGTATCGAGAGATTTCCACGATCAAGCAGCCAAAGGTCGCGTCGGACCCACGTACCCTTGCCGTCACGGATGACAGACCCCGCAGGACCTGGGCACTCCCTCGTAACATCCTCCACAGAATGTTGAAAACAAAAGTTTGGTTAAATCAGCAAAGAATGTGTTGAGAAGCCCATCAGAAAAAAAGAATAGGAATCAAACAAATCATTGATTGCTGGGTTGCTCAAGCTTTTGCTTTTTCTCAGGAGGACCCCCGATCTCAGGAGGTGCCCCCTCTCCCTGCTCTTGCCCTGCTGTAGCCTGAGCTACCTCTGCTGTTGCTGCCGGAACCTCTGTATCAGGCTTGCTCTCCTGAGGAGGCTGCTGCTGCTGCTGCTGCTCACGTGCCCTCTCAGCTTTTGTAGGCTGATTTTGCTGGATAGGGGGACGTCCATGGCGTGTCTTGGGCCCCCAGTTGGCAGGATTCTGTGGGCGAAGGCGTGACATGAGGTGATCAAGAGCCTTTGGGATGGGACTCGTTGCTTCGCGGGTGTTCTGAGAAGGCAAGCAGGTGCATAGGTAGGAAGGCTGTCGAGGGAAAGCTAGCCAAATACCCACTCTCCCCATCTCCCTTATCAACTTACCAGCGCAAAACGTGAACTTACCAGCACAAAACGTGGAGTATCATCCCTCTTGATGGCTCCCTGTGCCCTGGAGAAGTTGGCCACTAGCGTGGGTTCCTTGGACAGCAGCTTGGTTGAGTAGGCAGAGGGGTCCTGAGAATTGCAGGCAAAAGCATTCATCAAGTAATCAAGCAGCGTCTGGAGCAGGGAGGCTGTTTACCAAGTAGCTTGTCGTCCCGGCAGGCAGCAAGCTGGATGAAGCGCGAGCGTTTTTAAGGCAACAATCCCTAGCTGGCTCAGTTGCAAGAAGGTCCTGCACTGCTGCCCGGCACGGCATGGCTGCCCAGTCCATGCTCAGGCCAACAGCTGATGACCCTTGAATGGAAACGTGTGCTTTTCTCACTCATGCGAAGCGACCAGCACGCCATGCACATGTCACGCTCTTGCGCCCCTAACTTGTTGGCTCCCCTGTAGTCACATGCACATGTCCAGACACATACACGCGCGTGCGAAGTGGGTTGGAAAGGAGGGTCAGGCCTGCCGCCCCAGGCCACACCCGTTCACACCTTAGCAGTGACGGGGTGGTCCTTAACCCAGCAGCGGATGATGTCCCAGATGGCCTCAGGTGGGGCGTCTGTTTTCAAAGCCAGCGGGTTAGCATGCGACCCTGATACCCTGTGGAGCCAAGGACAGCACAGTCGACATGTCTGAACAACGAAGCCTGCGTGCCTTCAGGAGTGAAGCACAGGCGGTATTAATGCATGCACATGAAGGCGGGGCAGCAGCAAGCAGTTGCTCACAAGAAGAGGACGCACAAGCTTGGAGGCTCAGCAGGCACGCACGGCAGAGGCAGGGCAAGCGTTCAGGCAGCTGATGGTCCATCCACAAAGAGCTTGGCTGGAGGCCCCACCAGGCGCTGCCTAGCCGGGTACTTTGCAAGGAGCAGTGCTGCACACAGGAGCCTCAAAATGTGCCTGCCCCAGGCGGGTTCTGCGACCAGAGCTCAGGCTGCACTTGCAGCACAGGGGGCCGCGCGGCATTGGGCTCCGCTCAGGGCAGGGGAGTGTGCTGTGAGGATGTGCAATGGGAATGTGCTGTGGGTGCCGCAAGCGCGCAAGCCATGGGCAGAGGCGGCGCACGCAAGCAGTGCAAGGCACCGGTTCACAGCCCAGGGCGGCCCCGCCGGGCCAGGGCGCCCACCAGAACGGTGGGCATGGCGGCCCGGGGAGCAGAGTGCCTCTGGCTGCTATGCCACGGATGTAACGGGCGGCAGGCACGGGTGGTGAGCATGCCGGCAAGGCGGTGAGCATGCCCGCGCGCGCTTGCAAGGCATGCACACGCCTGCCGCCCTGACATGACCCGTGGGGAGGCAGTGATGGCAGCACGAATGTGCAACAGCGACTGTGTGGCCACGCTAGCATGGCTGCAAAGCTGTGGGCCCCAGATGAGTTGCTGCATTTCATGCAAGGAATCCGTACACTCAGCTGTGCAGGATGCCCGCTAAACCGGCGTCAACCCCTCCTGGCAAACAGGAGGCACAGTGCGTCCCCTGCTGCAAGCCATGAATGCAAAGCAGCAGGCCTTGCTCTGCAGTGCAGCGCACAGTACAGGCAGGCCCTGGCTGCTGTGCATGTGCGCATACGAATGCACAGCACGAGCCATGCTCTACGCACCTGAAGCCTGCGTTGATGATTGCACTCTTGAAGACTTCCAGCTTGGGCGACTGTGCCTTCACCGTCTTGCACACATCATGGATGTTATAATACCTGCAGGAGACACAGGTTGCGCAAGGTGCAGGCATGCAGGCAAGCTTAGGGCATGTGAGCTGTGCAAGGTCCCGCAGCTTGCCTGGCCGACACCCGCAACAAAGGCTGCTGCTGCTTTGGAGGCACATGTAGCAGGGGCCATCTTCTGGAAGGCATGCTGCACCGCGGTGCTGCCACCGGTCGGCACTTCTCCCCCTAGGCATGCGCCTACATGCACATGGCCACCATCATGCACACACTCGGTAGCGAGCTGCTCAACTGTGTCCAAGCTGGAATACACACTGAATTAGCATCCCTTAGGCAAACGATCTGCGTCCCCAGGAGAACGGGTAGCTCAAACTCACAGGGGCACGTCTGGCAGCTCGTCGGCGATGGAGGCCAGCAAGCCTTTAACTTTGGCGTACTGTGCGTACCTGTGTGTGCCATCCACCCACAAGCGAACACACACACACACACACACACACACACACACACACTGTTGAAGCTGTCCAGGAAGCAATGCGGGCTGCATACATGCGGTGAGTCCAGGGAATATGATCGGGGAATGCAGCAAAGCATCTGAAGCCCCCCAGGCCGTGGGCATGAACAGGGGCAGTCAGAAGATATGAGGGTGATGGAGGTGGATGCAAGTTTGGCAGCCCATGCGGTGCTCGGCCTCCGCCTGGCAGGAAGGAATACGGCATAGGTCTGAGCCAATGCCAGAGGTGACCATCCATGGCAACTTGCATTGTTTCCCAATGGGCTCCCAAAAGCAGGGACAAGGCATCCTTGTTGCCCCACAGTACATCAGTACGAAACACTTGTGGCAAGTTTGCAGAGCGTGCTGCCAGGCTTGCAGTGGCTGCCATGTTGTTGCGTGCAGTGAGTGGGGGGCCGTGTGGGACCCCTGATGGGACCATGTGTGCCTCATCATCATGGCTGTCAGTACCCTCCACCTCCCTTCCATAACCGCTGGATTCAATTTGGTGCATGCAAATGAGGGGTGTCAGGGGCAGGCGTGGGTGAGCTCAGGCAAGGTTCCCACTGACTTCAAGCGCACTGGCGTGCCTGGCAGAGAGAAGGCAGGGCTCATGCAGACCATGGGCAGGCATCATGCGCAGGGTGTGCAAGGCTGCGCGCGCACACCTGCTCTTATCCCTGTCTAGATCTGAGATCAATGCTTGCACAAAGGTGGGGTCATGGATGGGGTCGCTCCAGATGGGGCCACCCATGAGGTAGCTGCTTCCCGTCTCTGGGCACCTGCGGTGCATGGACGACACAGCACGCGTGTGCACATGCGCATTCGTGAAACCAAGCCAATAGGCTGCTTCCTGCACAGGGACAGGCGGGCTGCATTCTCGACCTTGCGTGCTAAGCACTGCCGGGGCGGCAGGCGCCTTTGCATACATCTGCTCAAGCACACACTTGTCAACCTAAATGGTTGCGGCTGTGCGGCCATGGCTCATTGGGCTGTGGGGCGGGGTGCTGCATTGGGGAAGACCAGCTTGGCTGGTGAATTGCAGGCTCGTCACCGCGCCCCGAACAGGCAGACAGGGATCCCAGATTCTGCAGGCACTGGCGGGCAAGCAACAGTCTGCAGAAGGCCATGTCGGACCCACTTGTGGGACGGCACAGCAGGTCCATGGCTGGGCATGTACTTCACGCTCTTGTCATTGACCTGCGCAGGCAGGCACCGCAGGGCAAGGGGTTTGGAGCTGGCTCGTCTGGGAGCAGCGCTCCTCTACCTGGGAGCAGCGCACGTTGCAGGCGAAGCACTCACCACAGTTCAGGCAGCTAGGAGCATGGGAAAGCAGGTCCACACTGATCACAGGACAGGCCAAGAGCAATCAATGACTGGACAGGGCACAGACACACTCCTCACGGAGCACAGAAAGCCACAGAAAGCGGTCCTGTGACCCATCCCAACATGCAAAGCACACACGTCTTTGTTACATGCAAAGCACACATGTCTTTGTTACATGCAAAGCACACACGTTTTTGTTACGCGCAGGAAGACAGGAAATGTTCCGCGCAGGAAGATAGGAAGGTGCAATCCCACCCTCGGCTGGTCAAGCCTGAGGAGACTTGAACCAAGAGGCAGCATGGAGCTGATAGGACACAGGAAGCTTGTGCCAGACGCTCTGTCTCCGTCTTGGTCTTCAAGAGGGCAAGGGGCTCAAAACACAGCATTTTGCACAGACTTGCGTCAAACAATCTGTGAACATGGCAGGGCAGCTGGGGCTGAGCCGCACCTTCTTTTGACCCACAGGCTGAAGCCAGAAGGAGTCGCAGCCTGAGCTCTGCCATACATAGGACAGCCGGCAAGGTGCGTTCTTCACTTCTGCTGCGCTAGAGTACACGCGCACAAAAACGCGGATGTAGAAATCGATGGACATGCTGAGCACTGGCTTGATGTAGCGCTTGTACCTGCACACCCACAAAGAAAAAGCAAGCATGCGTGAGTGAGGTCTACTAAGGGCTTGCCTGCAGGGCGCTGCAGCCGCACGCGTCCCTCTTGAGCAGCCGCGGTTTGGTGGTGGAAAGAGCCAGCTTGCCATGGGACTAGGCACCCTGCCGAATCTGTGCACACGCGCGCATGCCTCTGCATGCTGGAATGCACAGCCCGCACGCAAGGCTTTCCACTGCCCACCCACTACCACCACCACCAGCGACGTTGAAGCCGAGCGCTGCAGAGCAGCAGCAACCATCCGGTCAGCGCAGGCCACAGTGCATTCCGCACAGGGGTGGATCCCCTCTATGCGGTGCTGAATGAGAATAGCACTGTGGCATGCAGCACGCTCAGACCAGCCGCCACGCAATTCCTAGTGGTCAAGGGTGTAGAATAGATGCATCCCGTGTGCTCTGTGTGTGGCATGCGCACCTCCCCGCGTGCGACTCGATGCAGGCCAGCAGGATGCGCAGCGCCATCTCATGGCAGTAGGGGCGGTGGATGGGGTAGGCGCCGTAGTTGGACCAGCAAGACACACTGCGCGGCGGGCAGCAGGGGCAGCCTGTGGTAGGGAGCGGGCGTGAGCAGCCCTGGGTCTTCAGGGGTGCCCATCAGGGGCAGGCCCCTGGCTTGCAGGCTTCGCGCGTGCAGCCCAGGTGCTTTTCTTGCCAAGGCAGGTTCTTGCACGCAGTGCAAATGCCGCAGGGCCACCAGCACTCATCTGTCTGCTCAGCAGGTATCGGAGTACGCGAGGGAGGTGCAGGGGCATTGATGCCACAGGTGCAGCAATGCAGGCGGGCCCGTGCCAGATGCGATGCATGTTGAGCTCATTCAGAAGACAGCAAGCCCCTGGCGTGCACTGGATACTCTCAGGCACAGCGCATGTACACACACACACACACACACGCACGCACGCACGCGCATTTGGGATCATGCGCACACGGGCCTGTGCATTGCAGCCAGTGCGCACCTGTTGTTCCCGCACAGGTTGGCCATGTCTGTTGCTGTGACCAGCAGCAGGCCGCCCTCCCGCACGCTTTGAACCGCAGAGTCCAGCAGCTTTGCTGGCGTGCCGTATGGATCCAGGTCCACCACATCATAGGCCTGGGGCCACCACAGCAGAGTGGTCGAGAAGGTGAGGGGGTCTTTTTATCCCAATCCCTGTCGTACAAGCACATACGCAGCCTAGGACATACGCAACCTACAGCACGCACATGCCGCACGAGCCACACCCGCACAGCACGCACACGCGGACCCCGATGCACCCACTGGCCGCAACGCACAGCGTGTGTGCATCCGCGCTGCTTTTGCTTGTGCAGCCACCACACCCCCATGAGCCACACGCAGCGAGCAGGAGCGTGCACACGCACAGATGCCGACCACGGAGGAAGAGCAGACCAATAGCTGCTTGCGCGCGCGCGCATGACCCATCAGTTGTGATGCACCTACCAGTCCACCCCATGCCATAAGGACAGAACCATGCAAATCTGGTGGTGGGCGCAGTTACATGTGCGCCTACAGACAGGCACTGCCAACCAAGGGTGCGTGTCCCCATACCAGCACCACCACCACCACAGTAGCCCTCACGCGCGTCTTGGGACTGCACCATGGGGGCCGCGCACATTGGGGGATTGCATCATGACCACGCGCGCGTCACTGGACAGCACACGGATGCGCTCCTCTGCCGTGGGCCCGTTGAACGCCACGTTGCGGCGCATCGACGCGCACACCGCGGGGTCCAGGTCATTGGCATCTACCCGCTTCACACCGGGCACCTGCACAGACAGATGAGGCGCAGAAATACCGCCATCGTTAGTGCAGGGGGACAGCCACTGGGGGGAAGGGGGAGGGGAGCTTGCGATGTGAGGTTGTGCACTGAGGTCTTGGGGCCCAGAGCAGCACCAGAGGGCAGCATTGAACTTTGAGCCCACCAGCCCCCTGGCCAAGACTGAGCCTTAGCGCTCCACTGCTCAGGACTACTTGATGAGGGGGTGGTGCAGACTGGGCGCTGGTTGGGTGAGGGCCGTGCTCAGTGCGTGCGCCCCCCACAGCCCGGGGCACCTGGGGTAACATCCTCAGATAGACAAGCAGTGGCAGGTGCCTGTGCTTGCCCCGTATCCTGGCATCTGTGCCCGTAGCTGACTCATGAACTTGCACAAAGCCATGCCAGGCTTGGGCGAGCACAAGCGCATGTATGCTGTGCAGTCCCCTACCCACTCATCACACCACGTGCAGACCTCCAACCACAACATTGCCAGCCGTCCATGCACCACTCCAGGTGTGCAGGTCAACAGCAGCAGCCCCCGCTGCAGCAGCGCTAGGCCCGGGCAGCCCTCACCTCTAGCGCGTACCGGATGGAGCGCAGGCCTGTCGCGGCAAGGCCCTCCAGGATCACGGCCCCCTGCGCCACGCAGCACACCAGCACACCCCCCAGGGCTGACGAGACATTGGACGGTCCGCAGGCCATGCAGGGCCCTTGTCAGCGCCAGGGCAAGGGTATACGACAAGGGGAAAGGGGAGGGTGTACAGCCGCATCTGCTGACCAAGGGCCTTGCTGGCCTTGGCCCCTGACAGCGGGGAACCCCCAAAGCTGGCGGCTGCAGCAGCTGCCCTGCCCGCGTTTGCATGGCCTTGGGCACTGCGGGCACATGGTGGTAGGCGATGTGCAAATCCCACAACACGCCAAATGCTGGTGTGCCTGACCGTCAAAATGCACGGTCGGCAAGTGGATTACCGTTACGACCAACATGTGGGTTCACTCCGCAGGTGGCAGCAAGCAGAGGCAGCAGGCGCCTTCTGAGTGCTAGGCAGGTAAGAGGACCACAGGAGCCAAGCAGGGTGTACACGTTCATACGCGTGCACTGTCTGCATGAGCGAGTGTGCATGAGCGCGTGTGCTAAATGGTCATTGCGAGCCATTCCCAGATTTCCCAGGCATGTGCAAAGCATGGCCACATAGCTTTGTGCCACCATAAGATCCCCATGTGAATGAGGACAGGCAGGCTGCAATGGCCAGCGATGAACAGCTAGCAGCGCAGCGCTTCTTTGAAGCAAGGGCACGGCAGCGGCGGAGGCTCACCACTAGCACAGCAGACACATTGTCAAGGCCCCCCCGCAGCGGGCTCCCCCTAAACCAGGGCCGGCACAACACATACGAAAATGCAGCGCGAATCGGCCACAAGGGCCCTACCTTGCTTTGGTCCTTGTGTTGCTGCTCCGTTTGCCCCTGCTGGGGTGTACTGGATGAGGGATGGCCCTGGGCTGTAGCTGCACTCCCCTGCTGCTGACAGCTGCCGCCTGCTTCTCCGTCCTGCTGCTGACTGCTGCCACCTGCTTCCTTGCCCTGATGTTGCGCCCCTGACGGCTGCTGCTCCTCAGGCCCTGCCTGCGCCTGGCAGCCTGGCTGCTGCTGCGGCTGCTGCTGCTGCTGTTTCTGGCCTTTTGGCTGGCGCTGTTTCCTCAAGGCCCCCTGCTGCTTGTCTTGAGCCAGGATGGGGAGGAAGGTCCGCAGCACAGCGGTGGATATGTCCCTGTTGGTGCACTGCGATGAGGTGGAGAAGCAAACACTGAACATGCATGTAGCTCAGGCCAAGGGAAGGCCAGGCCTGGCTGGTTCAACATTCTTAGCATCTCAAACAGCCTGCATCACTACCTGTTAAACTGAGAAATGTAGCAGCGTGAAGGTGTGAAGTGCCCGGCCTCATTGGGCTGTGAATACGGGAGGCGCACAGAATGTCCAAGCAGCAAGTGCGCTGAGTGCAGCTCGTTCCAAAACCAGCTTTGTGTGTGTAAATGTGCATGATAAATAAGACACTTTGTACATCTGGTACGGAGCACGCATGCACATTAACACAGACAAGTGCCACAAGAGCAAGAGCGTGGCATGCTGAATGTCTGCAGAGATATTGACTAAGGCTGCATGGAATCATTGTGTGCAGAAACTAGCAATCTCACTGCATACCACTGCTTGTACAGCAGACCTGTGCCTCATTGTAGAACACATCATTCCCACGTAGCAAAACTGAGGCCGCCCCTTCCTTTAAAACCTTGCAATTTGCTGGAACAACGCCCCTGCATGTCCAAAAGCAGCACGTGTGGGCATCAGGAGGTGGCCAACGCATGGCATGCATGGCGAGTTTGCGGATGAGAGTTACACTCACGCTTGCTGCGGCTGTTCTAGCTCCATATTATTTCTCATTAAAATTCAAAGAATTTAGAGCGACAAATGTAGAGCGACATTGCGCCGCCGTTTTCCAGAATGAAAAAGAAAGAACTACGCATTTCTAATTTATTTCTTTGATTTTTCATGCGCTCTCTACGCCCTGAAGCAAAAGGGGTGCATGCAAAATGTCGGCCTTCTTTCCAGCTTTGTTGTAGGTTACTGCCTGCAAGCATTGAGAAAGTGAGATTGAGGTCATCAACTGAACTGAATGCCACACTTGCTCACCCTCGTCTGTGAATGAGAGCACCACTCGATGCTAGGTTTGATGCGAATTGTTAGAAGCCATGGCTAGTTCATGCACAATCCAACTGCAGAATCATCAATAGTCCATGCGCATCACGCGGGGCCAACTTTTTACAACATGCTAGCGCCCTCAAGGCATGGGACAGGGCTACATTGCAGTGGCTACCTGTCAGACCCGCACTCAGCCTGTCATTACCTGGTAGAAGATGAAAGCGTCCAGTGAGACTGTGCCAAAAGTACCAGCCAGCCATGGTAATTGGGCCCGAAGTTGGCTAGTGTCCTGTGAGACACGAAGTTGAGCATCTAAATGTTGATATGCTTAAGTTCAGCGGGTGGTCTTCCTTGAGCTCAGGTCGAGAAGGGAATCCTTGTTTCTTTTCCTCCGCTTGCCTCAGGGAGCGGCAAAGTGCCCTAGGACTGCAAAAGTAAAACCCGATGCAATATCATGCCACATCATGATGCAATTATGGACAATTTAATGCTCACAGGAGGCCAGCCACCATGAAGATTCCTCTTGCTTTTACACAGAAGGTGTCTTCATAAATGACTACGACCAGTTGCAAGATCATGACTTCCACACAGATTCGTACCCTCTTGACCTGGCCAGGTCATAGAGGAGAAAATATGTGTTATCTCGTTGCTCACATCTAGTCAGGAAGGCACAAGCTTACTCTAATCATGGATCAGGTGCAGCACTGGGGGTTCCAAATTAGGTGACTTGCGCCCGGTAACAACAGGGCAGAGCACGAGCCATGTTTTGCGTACCTCAGTGCGCAGAAGCATACTGGATCCAGTACACAGGTTGGCACACACGCACAGGCAGAACATAGCCAAGGACAGGCCTTCAGCTGACCTGCAAGCAGCACCGCAATAATTAACATGCCATGATATGGTTGAGGGAGTTGAATTATGTATAGTTCCTCGCGCCAGGTCAAGAAAGTCATCGCTTAACTGTTAGGAGATTTTTCAGTTTAAGCGTAATTATGCATACAAGCACAGGCGCAAGCTGTGATTCACTTGCATATTTGGTCTCATGTCGACACATAATGCAGGGGAAGCCAAACTGCAAATGGTGAGGGGTTTAAACTAGTCAAAGCAACTTCTCATGTGCGCATGGAGCAGAATGAAAGCTAGGAAGCTATGAGATGAAACAACTCACTGGCGCTCCCGATTCTTTATGATCTGGGAAAGCCGCGCTGACAAGTACATGGCAGTGCTGCAGTATCCGAAAACAGTACCCAAGACCTGCAAAAAGAATCAGGTCAAGACAGACAGCATGCACGATTAAACCGTGACTTTAGGTATCACTAAGCGCGTCGGGCGAAGGCCTTATCACAGATGAAGAGGCTGATGTTCTAGCCTATAATTCAAGGTCAGGCTGCAGAGCGGGGGGCCAGAGCAGGAGATTGTAAGGAAAGCCTAGGGGTTTGAGCGCAGTGGAGGAGCAAATTCACCACGTAACATTTCCCTCCACCTGGGCCAATCCGTCAAAGGGGCACATGCTTACGCCTCAGGGCTTGCCCCAGGATCCAAAGGAGCTGCCCATTAGAGACAGGCATGCAATCGAGGTACACAGCATATATATTGACCACACACTCCGAGGCATACCTGCTGAATCTCATGGCTCCTCGTCCACCACCATGCCCCCCCGCCCCCTCCCCAGCTGACCAGTCTCTCTCTGTCAGAACTTTTCCTGCCCCCCTCAACCACTGGGTTTTCAAAGTGCCAATGACTGCCGCCAACAGCTTCGTGCCAGGTGCTGCTAAAGCCGCCACTCAAGTCCTCGGCGTTGAGCAGCGACCTCCTCCAGTTGCTGTGCGGACCACCCTCCTGCTGCAGGGCATTCCCCCCAGCTTGCGCACCCTTTCCAACTTTTCTAAGGGATGTCATCTCTTGAGCAACCCCCCCCCCCC
>LFIK01003125.1_pt1 | contig 13456 bp, 11 predicted proteins | sample 643401 | NCBI WGS metagenome assembly LFIK01 (sample SAMN03777447, study PRJNA286221) | soda lake metagenome | biome: soda lake; feature: Kulunda steppe; material: water; isolation source: sample T5-Br brine of Lake Tanatar-5 | place: Russia: Kulunda steppe | collected 2010-07 | reverse complement strand
AGGAAGCCGCCCACGATATTGATGGTAGCGATCAGCACCGAGATACCCGCCAACAGCATGACGAGCCAGTTCCCCGAACCGATCTGCAGCACGGCGCCGAGAATGATGATCCCGGAAATGGCATTGGTCAGCGCCATCAGCGGCGTATGCAGCGAGTGGCTGACGTTCCAGATCACCTGGAAGCCCACGAAGCAGGCCAGGACGAAGACAATGAAGTGCTGCATGAAGGAGGCCGGGGCGATCTGCGCCAGCACCAGCATCAGGGCACCACCCACGCCGAGCATGATGGCCTGGCGCTTGGTCTGGTCCTTGAAAACAGCCAGTTCGGCAGCCTTCTTCTCTTCCGGCGTCGGCGCCTTCTCCTTGGGCTTGGGCTTGGCCGCAGCGATGGCCTTCACCTTGGGCGGTGGCGGCGGGAAGGTGATCTCGCCCTGGTGAGTCACCGTGGCGCCACGGATCACATCGTCCTCCATGTCATGCACCACCACGCCATCCTTCTCCGGCGTCAGGTCGGTGAGCATGTGGCGGATGTTGGTGGCGTAAAGCAGCGACGCCTGGGTCGCCATGCGCGAGGGGAAGTCGGTATAGCCGACCACCACCACGCCGTTGTCGCTGACCACTCGCTCGTCGGCGACGGTGAGATCGCAGTTGCCGCCCTTCTCGGCGGCCAGGTCGATGATCACCGAGCCGGGCTTCATGGCTGCCACCATGTCCTCCAGCCACAGCTTGGGGGCCGGGCGGCCGGGGATCAGTGCCGTGGTGATGACGATATCGATATCAGGCGCCTGAGCGCGGAAGCACTCGAGCTGCTTCTCGCGGAACTCGGGACTGGAGGGGGCCGCATAGCCGCCGGTCTCGGCGCCGTCCTGGCTATCTTCGAAGTCGAGAAAGACGAACTCGGCGCCCATGGACTCGATCTGCTCGGCGACCTCGGGCCTCACGTCGAAGGCGCGCACCATGGCGCCCAGGCTCACCGCGGTGCCGGTGGCAGCCAGACCCGCCACTCCGGCACCGATCACCAGCACCTTGGCCGGGGGCACCTTGCCCGCGGCGGTCACCTGGCCGGTGAAGAAACGCCCGAAGTTGTTGCCCGCCTCGATCACCGCACGGTAGCCGGCGATGTTGGCCATGGAGGAGAGCGCGTCCATCTTCTGGGCCCGAGAGATGCGCGGCACCATATCCATGGCGATCACGCTGGCTCCCTTCGCGCGGCAGCGTTCCAGCAGCGCCTCGCTCTGGGCCGGCCAGAAGAAGCTGATCAGCGTCTGCCCTTCGTGCAGGCGGTCGGCTTCCTCCTCGGAGGGCTCGCGTACCTTGATCACGATCTCGGCGTCTCGCCAGAAGGCCTCGGCCCCCTCGATGACGGTGACACCCGCCGCTCGGTAGGCGTCATCATGGAAACCCGCCGCCTCGCCGGCTCCACTCTCCACCAGACACTCATGTCCCAGTTTCTGGATCTGCTGAGCGCTCTCGGGGGTCAGCGCGACACGCGCTTCCCCCCGTGCACTCTCCTTGGGTGCGCCAATCTTCACGTTTGTTCTCCTGAATGCAGGTTACAGGACAGAGTTCAACGCCGAAGCGCCGATCGTCTTCTATCAACCAGAATCACATAGAGCAGCACACCGGAGCTAGCGGATCAAGTTCAGTGCGACAGCCCGCCGCGGCTCAGCACTCGCCGCGGCGTCAAAAAAATACGCCCCCGCCGGCCTGAGCGGCCAGCGGGGCGCGTCGGGGACGTGACGGCGCGGCGCGGAACCGCCTGGGTTCAGGCCGTCAACAGGGCATTGAGGCGCTTGACGTAGGCGGCCGGGTCGTCGAGGTGGCCTCCCTCGGCGATAATCGCCTGATCCAGCAGCACGTGGGCCAGATCACCGAAGGCTTCGCCCTCGACGCCCTCCAGCTTGGCCACCAGAGCGTGGACGGGGTTGAGCTCGAGGATCGGCTTGACCTCGGGCATCGGCTGGCCGGCGGCCTCCATGATGCGGCGCATCTGGAAGCCCATCTCGTGCTCGGGCAGCACCACGCAGGCCGGCGAGTCGGTCAACCGGTGGGTCACCTTGACCTCTTGGACCTGGTCGCCCAGGGCCTCCTTGACGCGCTTGACCAGGTCTTCCTTGGCCTTGGCGGTCTCCTCCTGGGCCTGCTTCTCCTCCTCGCCCTCGATGTCGCCGAGGTCGAGTTCGCCCTTGGCCACGTCGACCAGGGCCTTGCCGTCGTATTCGTTGAGGTGGCTCATCAACCACTCATCGACGCGGTCGTGCAGCAGCACTACCTCGATCCCCTTCTTGCGGAAGATCTCCAGGTGGGGGCTGGACTTGGCCGCGTTGAAACTGTCGGCGACAATGTAATAGATCTTCTGCTGCCCTTCCTGCATGCGCTCCACGCAGTCGGCCAGGGACTGGTCCTGAGTGGTGCTGTCGGTGTGGGTGGTGGAGAAACGCAGCAGGCTGGCGATCTTTTCGCGGTTGGCGAAGTCCTCCGCCGGGCCCTCCTTGAGCACGCTGCCGAAGGTATTCCAGAAGGTCTGGTAGGCCGCCTTGTCCTTGGCCAGCTTCTTGAGCATGTCCAGGGCTCGCTTGGTCAACGCGGAGCGGATCTTCTCCACCTTCGGGTACTGCTGAAGCAGCTCCCGAGAAACGTTGAGCGACAGGTCACGAGTGTCCAGCACGCCCTTGATGAAGCGCAGGTAGAGAGGCAGGAACTGCTCGGCGTCGTCCATGATGAAGACGCGCTGGACGTAGAGCTTCACGCCACGGGCGCCATCACGCTCATAGAGATCGAAGGGCGCACGGCCCGGCACGTAAAGCAGGCTGGTGTACTCGAGCTTGCCCTCGACCTTGTTGTGACTCCAGGTCAGCGGATCGCTGAAGTCGTGGGCCACGTGCTTGTAGAAGGCCTGATACTCCTCGTCCGAGATTTCACCCTTGGGGCGCGACCAGAGCGCGGTGGCCTCGTTGACCGTCTCCCAGGTGGTGATTTCGCTGCCCTCGATGACATTACCCTCATCGTCGCGGGCGCTCTCGACCTTCGGCATGCGCACCGGCACCTCGATGTGGTCGGAGTACTTGCGCACCAGGCTCTGCAAGCGGAAGTCGTCGGCAAACTCCTTGGCGTCTTCCTTCAGGTGCAGCACGATCTCGGTGCCATGGGCCTCGCGTTCGATGTCGGCCACGGTGAACTCGCCCTCGCCCCTGGAGCGCCACTCCACGCCCTCGGCCTTGTCGCTGCCCGCCTTGCGGGTGCGCACGCTGATCTCGTCGGCGACGATGAAACCGGAGTAGAAGCCGACGCCGAACTGGCCGATCAGTCGAGCATCCTTCTGCTGCTCGCCGGAGAGCTGCTTGAGGAAGTCGGCAGTACCGGAGCGCGCGATGGTGCCGAGGTTCGAGATGACCTCGTCGCGGGTCATGCCGATGCCGTTGTCGCGCACGGTGACGGTACCCGCCTGGGCGTCGTGTTCGATCTCGATACGCAGCTCGCTGTCGCCCTCATAGAGCGAGTCGTTGTCCAGCGCCGCGTAGCGCAATTTGTCGCAGGCATCGGCGCCGTTGGATATCAGCTCGCGAAGAAATATCTCCCGGTTGGAGTAGAGGGAGTGGATCATCAGATGAAGCAGCTGCTTGACTTCGGTCTGGAAGCCAAGGGTTTCTTCGTGCGTGGCGGTGGTCATGTGTCCTGAACCTCGTCGACATGTTCTGCGGCGAGCGGCGCCGCGGGTTGAATCACTGTCGCCGATATGGGGCCCCGCAGATGCTTTTCAAGCCTCGCCGACGCTTCATGCCTCGCTGCGGCATGACTCCGCCCAACGCAACGGATAATCCCGCCGAGGCTCAGGACACCGCCTGACCACTCAGCACCAACGTCGATCACCCTTTCCCTCTACTCTTGACGTCGGGAATGGGCCACGATGGGTGCTATCGGACGTCAACTCCCGGAGACTCTTACCATGCGCCTACGCCATCCGGCGACGACGCGCGGCGCCAGGCCCAGCGGCGCCCGACGCACCGCTACCCTGCTGACCACGCTGACGCTGTTGCTGCTCTTTTCCCTGTCGCTGGCTCAAGCCGATGATCGCGCGCTGCGCGACGCCCTGGAAGCCGCCCGCAGCCAGCAGTGGGAGCGTATCGATCAGCGCGCCATTGACGGACACCCGCTGGCCGGATACGTGGAGTACCACCGCCTTCGCGGACGCCTGCCCCAGGCCGAGCCGGGCCAGATTCTCGACTTCATCGAGCGCCACGATGACTCGCCGCTGGGCGAGTGGCTGCGCGGCCAGGCCATCGCCCAGTACGGTTACGCCGGACGCTACGGCAGCCTGCTCGCCGTGGCTGATGGCGAACCCGCCGGCACCGCCCGCCAGTGCTACTACTATGCCGCTCTGCTCGGCAGTGACCCCCAGGCTGCCGCCGAGGGTGGACTGACACTGTGGATGGTCGGCCGCTCCCAGCCGGACGCCTGCAACAACCTGTTCGGCGCCCTTCGCAGCCGGGGGGTGATCGGCGAGCAACAGGTCTGGGAGCGCAAGATGCTGGCCTGGCAAGCCGGCGAATCGGGGCTCGCCGGCTATCTTGGCCGACAGCTCGGCAGCCGCTGGGATGACTCGCGTCGGGTCATGGAGCGCCTCTCGGGCGAGTTCGCCGCCGTGACCCGAGTGCCGACCTGCCTGGGACCCGAGTGCCGCGGCTCCGGGCCGCTGTTTGCCGCCGCCATGCACGGCTTCACCCGGGCCGACACCGAGGCGGCCGTGGAGGCCTGGCGCAAAATTGCGCCGCACCTGTCCATCGAGCAAGAGCACCGCCGCGCCATCGAGCGCGACCTGATTTTCTACTCGCTGGTACGGGACGTCCGCCAGCATCGCGGCTGGGTCGACGAGGCCCTGGCCAGGCGAAGCGACGCCGATCTGCTGGAGCTGCGCGTGCGAGCCGCCCTCGGTGAACGCGACTGGCGCGGGGTGCTGAGCTGGTTGAACCGCATGGAGCCCGAGACCCGGGACAACAGCCGCTGGCACTACTGGGCGGGGCGCGCCCACGAGCAGTTGAGTGACAGCGCCCGCTCCCGGGACGCTTTGACGCTGGCCGCCCAGGGGCGCAGCTTTTTCGGTTTTGCCGCCGCCGACCGCATCGGTCAGCCCTACGCTCTTAACCTGGAGCGCAACGGCTTCGACGACGGCTTCCGACAGCAGGTCTCCCGCTGGCCGGCCGTGCAGCGCACCGAGGCGCTGCTGCGAATCAACGAACCAGGCCTGGCCGCCAGCGAATGGTATGCGGCCGTGGAGCGGGCCGGAGAACGCGAAGCACGCGCCCTGGCCGACTACGCCCAGCGCCGCGGCTGGCATGCCAAGCTGGTCCAGACCACCATCACCGGCCGCATGTGGGACGCCCTGGACTGGCGCTTCCCCGAAGCCTACCGCGAGCACTTCCTGCACTGGGGCCGGATGACAGGTGTCGACCCCTACCTGCTGATGGGCATCGCCCGCCGCGAGAGCGCCTACAACCCCACGGCGGTCTCCCCTGCCGGCGCCCGCGGCCTGATGCAGGTGATGCCCGGCACCGCCACCCAGCTGGCGCGCCAGCTCGGCATCAGCGACCCCGGGACCTACGGGGTGCTCGACCCGGCGCTCAACATCCGCCTGGGCAGCACCTACATCCGAGACATGATCGACCGCTACAGCGGCAACCGCCTGGCCGCCGCGGCCGCCTACAACGCCGGACCCGGCCGGGTCGATCGCTGGCTGGCCGACGCCCCGGAGGAGTTCGACCTCTTCGTGGAGAGCATCCCCTTCCGGGAGACCCGGCTCTACGTGCAGGCGGTGCTTTCCTACCGGGCGATCTTCGAGAGCCTGGCCAACGGCGGCGACAGCCGCGGCGTCTCCATGCTGAGCCCCACGGAGAAGACGGTGCGCTACGACCGCTCGCTGCTGGCCAGAAATTGAAGATCACCGCTCCGGGGCTTGCCGCCGGACAAGCGCCGAGCAAGCCAACGCTATGCCGGGGCCCGCTCCAGCGCCAGCTTGATCCCAAACGCGATCAGCACCGCTCCGGTGGCGCCGTTGAGACCTCGGGCGAAGGCGCGACTGGCCAGCAGGCGCCCGGCGCCACCCACCATCACCGCCACGCCAATCTGCCAAAGGTTGGCAATCACGAAGTGCACCCCGGCCAGGAACAGCGACTTGGCCAGTGCCGGGTCGCCGGGGGCGATGAACTGGGGCAGGAAGGCCATGTAGAAGACCACGGTCTTGGGGTTGAGCACGTTGGAGAGCAAGCCCTCGCGCAGCGGTAGCCACACCGGCACCGGGCGGCGCTCTCCGGTCATCCCCGCCACCGCCAGCCCCTGGCTTCGACGCGCGGCCAGAAGGCTGTGCACGCCCAGCCACACCAGGTAGGCGGCCCCGGCCAGCTTGAGCAGGCCGAAAGCCCAGGCCGACTGCAGCAGGATCAGCGAGATGCCCAGCGCCGAGACCGTGGCGTGGACGAAGAGCCCACAGCAAATCGCCAGGCTGGTCAGAATACCGTCGCGCACTCCGCCCCGAGCGGTGTTGCGAATCACCAGCAGGGTGTCGACCCCGGGGCTGAGTGAAAGCAGCGTGATCGCCACCAGAAAGGGCCAGAACTGGGCATCGATGAACATGGGCGCGGGCATTCCTTGCGTCGGGTAGAGGGCTTGCTGCCCGGAGGGATTCGATCTAAAGTGGTTTTGCGGCTGGCGGCCGACCCCATCGGGATCGGACCTTCAACGGCAGCGTTGGTCACCAGGAAACGGGTTGTCGACTGTCTCTCGATACCCTCGATGATAAATGGCGCAAACTTATTTCCTGTCTTGTCCACGCACTTCGGGCATCCGCATCGGCGGACCCGGTACGACCATTAAAGTATGTTAAGGAAATCGACAATGGCAACTGGCACTGTCAAGTGGTTCAACGACACCAAGGGCTACGGCTTCATCTCTCCGGACGACGGCGGTGATGACCTGTTTGCTCACTTTTCCGAGATTCAGGCTGAAGGCTTCAAGACCCTGCAGGATGGCCAGAAGGTCTCCTTCGAGGTCACACAGGGCAAGAAGGGCCTTCAGGCCTCCAGCATCCGCCCGGCCGACTGATCCAATACGCGGAAGGCGTCGCCCCGGCGACGCCACTGAAACGAGAAGGCCCACCGTTCGGTGGGCCTTTTTCTATTGCGAAACAGAGGCATTGCACATCCCGGGAGACCTGCAAGACAGGCCTCGAGGCTAGTTTCCCTCCATGGGTTCGAGCTCGAAGTCGTCTGCCTCCATGGGCTCGAACTCGGGGAGTTCCTGCTCCACGGCATCGAACTGCTCCTCCAGACGACGCTGAGCTTCCTCGAAGCGACGCTCCTGCTCCTCGATGATGGCATCGATGTCGGAACTGGTCGGCCCACCGGTATCCAACTGACCTTCATCGAGGCCGGAATCGAAGTCCATCCCGGCGTCAAACTCGTCATCACCCTCCATGGGTTCGGGGACGACGGCCTCCCCTTCGGCCTCTTCGAACTGCTCCTCGATGCGCTGCTGCGCCTCATCGAAGCGCCGCTCGGTCTCCTCGAGCATGGCATCGATCTCGTCGCGGGTGGTCTCCCCGGGCAGCGCCGCGCCCTCATCTAAGGTGCTGGCAGGAGACTCGCCCAGTGTCTCGCCCTCGGGAATGTCCTCCGGCACCTCATCGGTCATTTCTTCGGACACCTCATCGATGGGCGCCTCCTCATCAGCCAGCCCCGCCTGCTCCTCGGGCGACAACTCATCCTCCAGGGCTTCCGGTTCGGCCTCGGCCGGCGCGGCGCTCTCATCCTGCGTGGCAGGGTCGGCCGTCGACGGAGTCGGCTCGTCACCGTTGCCGCAGCCGTAGAGCCCCAGCGCCATCAGGGCCGCCAGCAGCGCGGGCTTCCAGGGTCTCTTCACCATCCTCTCCTCAATCCTGATTTCAAGAGTGACATTGCAACAGAGCGGCCGGCCTCCCGCAAGGCTGAACCCGGATCACTCTTCCCGAAGCGGCAGCGGGCAGCCCAGGGTCCAGGCCACGGCACGCAACAGCTCGGACTCCTCGGGCAAGATTCGGCCATCCTGCTCCACGCAGCACACCATCGCGGTCAGCAGCGCCGCCCGTTCGGCCTGCACCAGCCTCACCAGACGTTCCATGGCCCAGTCCAGCTCCGCCGCCGTGGAGGGCTCGCGTACCAGATCAAGTTCGACGCCGAGCGCCCTACCCGCCTGATCGAGGGACTCACGCTGTTCATTAATCGAGGCCAGACCGCTGCGCGCCAGGGTGGACAGCAGCAGCGAAAGTGGCCCCGCCAGGTCGCGCAGATGCCGGTCTCGCCGCGCCCGCCGTTCGCCCTCGATGCCCACGAGCACCAGCCGATGCAGCGCCCACTGCAGGGCACCCGGCACGGTCTCGGCGGCCATCAGCCCCGCGAGACACTGGCGAAAGCGGGCGAACTGGGCCGCCGAGAGCTGGCGCAACTGCGGCAGGGCCAGTTCGATCAGTGGCAGGCGATCCCCCGGCGTCAGGCGTGACAGGTGCTTGTCCAGGGCGTCGAGTTCACGGAGCACCTCGGGCAGCGCCTGGTTGGCCAGCACGCGACGCTGGGCATCACGGCTGGCCGGATCCACCCCCATCAGGATGCCGTAGACCAGCGCCCGGGCGGCGAAGGGCTCATGGGCAGCGTCGATCAGCCGCGCGTCGATGCTGGCCAGCCGGCGTCGAGCAGCGGCCAGGGCCGCAGGGTCGGGTTGACCAACGCTGGCCACCACCGCCCCGGCCAGGGCGGCTCCGGTCAGGGCACCCCCCATGCCCTCTCCCGTGCCGCCACTCATCGCTCCGCTCACTCCTCCCGCGAGAATCGAACCTTGCCGGGAGGGAGTCGCCGAGTCCTGTAACGATGCCGCCTTCGGGGTCGGGGCGAAGGGCTCGGGCAGGCTCCCGTCCCAGCGCGGCATCACGCGGCGGATCCGCGCCTCAAGGGGCGGGTGTGTGGCGATGAGCCGGCTCATATGGCGAACGCCGCTGCCAAAATAGAGGTGGCTGAACTCCGATGCCTGGGAAGCCATCAGCCGCGAGCCCATCCGATAGGCGGCCAGGGTCTGCAGGGCGCCGCCGATACCCTCCGGGTTGCGGGTGTACTGGACGGCACTGGCGTCGGCCAGGAACTCGCGCTGACGACTCACCGCCGCCTTGATCAGGTTGCCGCACAGGGTACCGGCATAGCCCACCAGCATCAGCGCCGCCCCGCCGGCCATCACCGCCGCATGTCCCCCGCCACCGCGACGTGAGGAGCGTCCGCGCCCCGACATCGCGGCGCCGCGCAGCAACAATTGGCCGATGAGGCCGATCACCAGAATGCCGTGAAGCAGCGCCACCAGGCGCAGGTTGAGGCGCATGTCGCCGTGGAGGATATGACTGAACTCATGGGCGATGACCCCCTGCAGCTGGTCGCGATCGAGGTGCTCGATGGCGCCCCGTGTCACACCGATGGCGGCATCATGGGTGTCGTGACCGGCGGCGAAGGCGTTGATCGCGGCATCCTCGAGCAGGTAGACCGACGGCACCGGCATGCCCGAGGCGATGGCCATCTCCTCCACCACGTTGAGCAGCTGGCGCTCGTCGGCGTTCCGGGTATCGGGATTGAGCGGCCGGCCACCCAGCGCCTCGGCCACCGCCGAGCCGCCCGCCCGCAGTTGCAGGTGGCGCATCACCGCTCCACCCACCACCAGGGCCACCACCCCCAGCGTCACCCAGACAAACAGCTCGGGCTCCAGGGCCCGAGCGAGCGGATCCGGACCGCCTAACTCACCATCGAACAGCACAACGGCCAGCGCCACCAGCACGCTGGCCGCCACGATGAGGCCGGCCACGGCGAGCAAGAGCAGCACCACGAGGCGCCCGGTCTGGCGCCGGGCGCGATCCTGGACAGTGAAGAAATCCATGCGCTGTCTCCGCCTAGAAACTCACGCGTGGCGCGGCCTGGATCTCGGCGCTGTCCTCGAACTCCAGCAGCGCGGCATCCTGCTTGTGGCCGAAGGAGGGCGCCAGGATCACCGGGGGGAAGCTCTGCCTGTAGGTGTTGTACTGCATGACGGCATCGTTGAAGGCCTGGCGGGCGAAGGCGACGCGGTTCTCTGTGCTTGTCAGGCTCTCGGAGAGCTGCTGCATGTTTTCAGAAGCCTTGAGGTCCGGGTAGGCTTCCATCACCACGTTGAGCCTCCCCAGGGCAGACCCCAGCGCGCCCTCGGCGCCGGAAAGCGCCGCCATGGCACCCGGCTCACCGGGATGGGCGGCGGCGTTCCTGAGCCCCACTTCGGCCGCATTGCGCGCCTCGGTGACCGCCTGCAGGGTTTCGCGTTCGTGGCTCATGTAGGCGCGGGCGGTTTCCACCAGATTGGGGATCAGGTCGTGGCGACGCTTGAGCTGCACCTCGATCTGGGCGAAGGCGTTCTGGTAACGATTCTTCAGCGCCACGAGGCGGTTGAAGATCGAGACCGCGTAAATCACCAGCAGACCGAGCACCACCAGCGGCAGAATCATCGAGAGTGACATGGTCGACTCCTTGTCGAAATTGGAGGAGGAGCAAGTTCCGGCGACTCGCCCCTTTTCAAGGCTCAGAATGCCGGGTAGGTCATGCCGCGGCCGGGGCGAGATGCTATCATCCGGGCTTTCCAGCCTGGCAGGGACAGCCTCAAGGCTAGCAGGCCGGCGCCCCGGGGTCGCCACCGGGATGTTTGAAGAGACAAATCAGGGAGCCGAACTTGGCCGAGCAACTCAGGGACTTCGCACACGCCTTTCTCCACGCCCTGCGCAACCTGATGCCGATCATCGTGGTGGTGGTGGCCTTCCAGGCCCTGCTGCTGCGCGAGTGGCCCGAGGGGGGCATGAGCATTGCCGCCGGCCTGCTGATCGTGGCCGTCGGGGTGGCACTCTTCCTGCAGGGGCTGGAACTGAGCATCTTCCCGGTGGGCAAGCGCCTCGCCAACCAGTTTGCCCGCCGTGGCTCCATGCCGCTGCTGATGGCCTTCGGCTTCGCCATCGGCTTCTCGGCGGTGGTGGCAGAACCCGCGCTGATCGCCGTGGCCGAGCAGGCCTACGAGATCAGCGAGGGGCGTATCGACGCTCTCACCCTGCGACTGATCGTGGCGGGCTCGGTGGGCCTGGTGATGGCAGTGGGTGTCCTGAGGGTCATTCTCGGCCACCCCATCCACTGGTACATGATCGGCGGCTACCTGACCGTGGTGACGGTGACCTTCTTCGCACCCGAGGAGATCGTCGGGCTCGCCTATGACTCCGGCGGGGTGACCACCAATATCGTCACCGTGCCGCTCATCGCCGCCCTGGGCATCGGCCTGGCCTCCTCCATCCGTGGGCGCAATCCGCTGATCGATGGCTTCGGCCTGGTAGCGCTGGCGGTGATGGTGCCGATGATCAGCGTCCAGCTCTACGGCATCCTGGTCTATGCCGACCCGGGGGATATCGCCAACGGCGCCGCTCTGGTCGGTCTCGAAGGCGATACCGGGGCCCCCTCCGGTCTGGTCATCATGATCCTCGACCTGTTCAGCATGCTGCGCGATGTGCTGCCCATCATCCTGGTCATCCTGTTCTTCCAGTACGCCGTGCTGCGCCGCCCCCTGGCCAGTCCCGTCAAGGTAGGTATCGGCTTCGCCCTGGTGATCATCGGCCTCTACGCCTTCGTGGTGGGACTCAAGCTGGGGCTCTTCCCCATCGGCCAGCGCATGGCCGAGCAGTTGATCACCTTCGACACCTGGCTGTGGGTCTACCTGTTCGCCTTCGCCATCGGCTTCGCCACCACCATGGCCGAGCCGGCGCTGATTGCGGTGGGGCAGCAGGCCCAGGAAGCCGCCGCCGGCAAGATCAACGGCAACACGATCCGCCTGCTGGTCGCGGTCGGCGTGGCCATCGGCATCACCATCGGCGTCCACCGCATCATCAGCGGCGACTCCATTCACTACTACATTATCGGCGGCTACCTGTTGGTGATCGCCCTGACCGCCCTGGCACCGCGCTACATCGTGGCGCTGGCCTTCGATCTGGGCGGGGTAACCACCTCGGAGGTCACGGTACCTCTGGTGACTGCGCTGGGCATCGGCCTGGCCAGCCAGATCGAGGGGCGAAACGTGCTGATCGACGGTTTTGGCCTGATCGCCTTCGCCTCCATCTTCCCTATCGTGACCGTGATGAGCTATGCCATCCTGATGGAACGGGTGGCTCACTGGAGAGAGAGGCAACCATGAAGTTTTCCCTGCTGGTGGCCATCGTGCCCGAGGATTTGGAACAGGAGTGCATCGATGCCGCCACCGAGGCCGGCGCCGTGGGCATGACCCTGATGTCTGGCCGCGGCATCGGCGGCGAGCGCAAGAAGACCTTCTTCGGACTGACCTTCGAGGGCAGCCAGAGCATCATGCTGATGACCCTGGAGAAGGGGCTGTCACTCAAGGTGCTCAAGACCGTTCGCCAAATTCTCAATCCCTCCGGCGATGACTCCAAGGGGTTGGTGATGACGCTGCCAGTAGAGCACCTTGGGGGCATCGACATGGCACAGGTCAAGCGCTTCGAGGAGCGGCTCAGGCACGATAACTGAGCGATTATCACTGACGGAGAGAGAAGATGCTGGTCAAGGACATCATGATGCGCGAGGTGGTGACGGTGTCACCCTTCGACACCCTGCGCGAAGCCCTCGCTCTGATGAAGAAGCACAACCTCAAGTGCCTGGTGGTGGAGCAGCAGGACCCTCACGACGCCTGGGGGTTGATCACCTACACCAATATCGTCAAGACCATCGTTGCCGAGAACGGCGACATCGACCTGATCAATGTCTACGACGTCTGCGCCAAGCCCGCCATCGGCGTCGGCGAGTCGCTGGATGTTCGCCACGTGGCCAAGCTGATGACCAACAGCATCGTCAAACGCGTGCTGGTACTGGACGACAATCGCCTGGTCGGCCTGGTAACCATGGACGATATCGTGGGTACCGTTCTAGATCTGATCGAGTGACCCTGGGAAACCCATCGACATGGAAGACTTCTTTACCTGGGTCGGCAGAACGCTGGGCGAGGTCATCCGCTTCTTCGTCGACCTGCTGACCGGCTTCTTCGCGAACATCGGCCATGCCGCCCGTGGCTTTATGGACGGGCTCTCGGGGGCACTGGGCATCCCTCCCTCGCTGATCAGCCTGGTAATCCTGGTGATCGGCCTGTGGCTGCTATGGAAGGGCATCAGGGCGCTGATGCGCCGGGCCATCGTCGCCGCCCTGATCTGGCTGCTGCTGGGGGTGGTGGTATTGAGCTGGCTCATCTACTGAGCGCCACGCCTGATCACCAGACCCCGACACGAAAGCCCATCACGAAAGCCCATCACGAAAGCCCATCACGAAAGCCCATCACGAAAGCCCATCACGAAAGCGCCGCCCCTCGGGGCGGCGCTTGTCGTTCTACCTCT
>LFIK01003124.1_pt1 | contig 13460 bp, 15 predicted proteins | sample 643401 | NCBI WGS metagenome assembly LFIK01 (sample SAMN03777447, study PRJNA286221) | soda lake metagenome | biome: soda lake; feature: Kulunda steppe; material: water; isolation source: sample T5-Br brine of Lake Tanatar-5 | place: Russia: Kulunda steppe | collected 2010-07 | reverse complement strand
CAAGCAAGCAAGCAAGCAAGCAAGCAAGAAAGCAAGCAAGCAAGCAAGCAAGCAAGCAAGCAAGCAAGCAAGCAAGCAAGCAATCAGCAACAAGATTGCTTGCAGCTTGTTCAAAGCCCCTATCAGTATGCGCACTGCACGCAATTCTGCTTGCATTTTATGACCTTGCCTGCCGTGACATTACATATGGATTATGAGATATGCTGGTCCAGCCCAACCCACAACATAGCTCTCCTTTTATTAAGAGGCGTGAGCTACTTCCCCCGCATGGAAAAAGGCTGAAGGGAAGAGAAATGGCACGCAGTCAGGATTAAACAGGAGACCACCTTGACTGAGGCCTGGTCCTTTAGAACAATAGTTGCACCCAAGGACTTGAGCCAGGCCTCTGTGCGCATCCAGGCCTCCTCTGCTTCAGCACTGAACAGACAAAGAAATGAATGGCACAATTGCCTTCCTTATAGTGCTGTTAGCATTCTGGAGTTATTTTGGTTTGATGAATAACAAGCAAAAGGACTCATACACCTGGCAATCTTCATCGCAACAAAGCATCATCGAAGTGTATAAAGAATCAATGGAGCACCCTTAATTGAACATGCAAAGGACAACTTCAACAATGGGTGCAACTCAGCCCAGCATTTGAAGCAAAGCAATAAGCATTGCCAGCACGGCATGAGCATGTTGATTCAATGTCATCTCAATCTTCCATTTTGAGCGGGTACCGTGGTGTGGTACCAAAATCAAGTTGCTTAAGGATCAGCATAAAAGACCCAATGGTGTTCAAATACCTGTCCCCAGTCCCCCCCTTTGCCTCAGCCACAATTACTGAGGGAGGTCGCGCCACCGCCACCGCCCGGAGCTTCAGAATCTTGCACAGCTGCAGGATGGTCTGTGCGACTGTGGACGTGGCGGCGTTGAGCAGGATGCAGTCGCCTGCCTATGTTGGAAGAGTGTGAGAGGCAGCACAGTTGGATTTAGTAGGTAAAGCTGGGTGTAGATCACAACATGTGGGAGAGTAGCCAGGCATGTATTGCTTATGCAGGAATGCGTTGACAGCTCAATAGTTACAGAAGGTTTGCATCAAGTCTGCATCAAAATGAATGTTGATAGCAATTCAATGTGACTTTGTGATGAAATTTCAAGGTTTCTTTTCAAGGTTGTTTTTTGGTGGGAGATGAAAGCTCGTTTCACCGGTTCTTGCACCAACCTTCAAGTTGCCATGCTTCTCTAGCAGCAGGTACGCCAATCCCATTTCGCGAGACATAGCTGCAAACAAACAAACAAAGGAACACAACAGAAGCTCAAACAGCACCTTTGCCATGTTCATGGTGCGCCTTGAGAGTTCTAAATACGATTGTAGAGCCCAATGCCTGCCCGCAAGCAACTTTACACAAGGATGCCAGGTTTTGCTTCCTCTGGATATTGCAGAGTGCATGGATCTCGCATGCCCAGCCGTGTACACAAGCAGGTTGCAGTACAAAATTTGTGCTAAATTACAAGGACAATTTCTGCAGCTGCTGGGTACTGCATACTGCAGCTGCAAGTAGATTTTGGCGTGAGAAGTGGAGCTCCTTGCATTACCGGGCCACTAATGGATTACCCTTTCGCGTGAACCCGTGTGTGCGCATGGCTCAGGAGGGCCTTTGCTGTCGCCATCACTAAGGTTGAGCTCCACATCTCAACCGCGTTCTCAACACACAGATGACAAGCTCCAAACATTGAGCATTTTGCCATCACCCGAGGTCAAGCTCCGCATGTCAGCCATTTGTAATCAACCAAGGCCAAGCTCCACAAGTCTACCATAATTGTACATCTACATCACAGTATCATGTACTGTACATCACAGCACAAGCTTGGAAGGAGAGAATGCTGCTACAATGCAATCATACTATGTCACATAGTCTGTATGTGTAACAAAGCCAGGCATTCCTTGATCACCAGATGTCGCCATCATTCCTTTGATCATTTCTTTGATGTCACCATCGTTCCTTCGATCATTCTTTTGATGTCACCACCAACTGCCCAACCATTAAGCTTAGGCTCAGGTTCGGACTGGGATGGACTGGGGATTGGCCAGTTTGCTAGCCAGGCTTGTTCCCTGGCCAGATCATCCAAAGACCCTGAAGACCTTATGGTGATCCTTACACTATGCATCCCTTACACTATGCATCCCTTACACTATGCATCCCTGATGAAGTCCCTACCAAGTTCAGCACCCCCCCTGCAGAGCTCCCACAGCACCCCAGCATGAAACAGACAAAGGCAAGCCCAAAGCGCACAAGCAGGCCCACTCACCCAGCATCTCCATGCCCACCCTGCCGCTGCCACTCCCGCCCGCCTTGCTGGCCGTGCTTGGGCACAAGCCGTATGCATTCGCCTTGGCCTCTGCTCCATTGGCCATGGCCCTGCACATGTTCCACACATGTGCCTGCTCACCAGCTTGCTCGCATAGATGCTCACACCTCACCATGTGCTTGCCGTGAATACGACGTGGAGGGGATGGGCACCTTCACAGGCAGCATTCACCCATCTTGTGCGTCACCCACCAGGACGGCCAGTTTTACTCCCTAGGGGAGGCTGGATGCCAAGGACGGCGGGGATCCCAGCCTGGGGCACTCTCATGCGGGACACGCACACATATTGTTATAAGTAGCTCAAACATGCACACATATTTCTATTAGTAATCAAACATGCACGCACGTTACTTTTAATAACTCATGAAACATACACACATGTTACCATTAGTAACTAACATATCAAGCATGCACACATGTTCCTATTATTGACTTATCAAACATGCACACATGACATTATTACTGACTCTTCAAACATGCACACATACTGTTATAACTGACTTTTTAATCGTGCACATATGTTAATGTAAATGACTCACCAGACATGCACACATGCTGTTATGAACGACACATCAAGTACGTGCTAAATATATATATGAATTGACAGGCATGCACACATGCTATCATTATATGTGACTTATCAAATATGCACACATGTCTGCACGCACGCCTGTGCCGTGCTGTGTCGTGCATGCACCTGAGGTGGGCTTTGCAAGCAAACCTCACACACAGCGCAGTCTGCCTCAGGGCCTCGGCAGCCCTCAGTGGCCCACAAGCATCTTAGCAGCAACATGCACGGATCCCCGGCAGCGCCCATCCTTGCGCTGACTCAGCTGGGCAGGCTTGCCCTGCAGCAGCCTGTTGGTAGGCAAGGTCATCAGGCGGGGCAGCAAGGGCGTCAACTAGTTTGTGACCAAGGCAGTCATACGGTAGATCACACCCGGCATCCACCTATTTGTGTTCACGCGAGGAATGGCCGCGAAGGTGAGGCCATTCCTCTGCAGCAGCCCCGGCATCTATACCTGTCTGTGATCAAGGCTGTCAGGTGGGGTGGCAGCCGTATGAGGTCTGTTTCCTTTGTGCTCCCGCACGCACTCCTCCACGTCCCCATGAACGTATGGGCAGGGAGCACCACGTCCCCCTCATACAGCTGCTTCACGCCAGGGCCCACCTGCGCCCAGGGGCAGTCATGCTGAACTGTATGAGAACAGAGGTGCTTGGATGGCGGCAGGGGCGCCTGAATGCCCCTCACTGGACTGATTCGAATTTCCTCCTCGACCACAGAATGGTCGCCTCTGATGCTTTCTTAGCCCAGGTTTTGCAGGCCAGACCCCTTCTGATCGTGACGCTCTGTTGGCCCAGATCTGCAGGGTCCTGGGAGCTGCGTGTGACCCATGCCTGGCACCCTGTGCAAGCCTGCTCAATGAAGTACGGTGCCACAAGTCCCTGAGACATCACTGAACATTTGATGCAAGGAACAGAACCCAATGTCATCGTACATGGCCTCAGTGGACCTTGAAGCAGCACACACGGATGGAGAGGAGTATCACGTATTGGCAGGGATGGAGAGGAGTATCACGATGGAGAGGAGTATCACGTATTGGCAGGGATGGAGAGGAGTATCGCGATGGAGAGGAGTATCACGTTTTGGCAGGGATGGAGAGGAGTATCACGATGGAGAGGAGTATCACGATGGAGAGGAGTATCACGTTTTGGTAGGGATGGAGAGGAGAATCACGATGGAGAGGAGTATCACGATGGAGAGGAGTATCACGTATTGGCACGGATGGAGAGGAGTATCACATTGGCAGAGCATGCATGTGCCCCATGATAGGGAGGGGTGGCAGGCACCGTATGGGCCACAGGTACCTTTCCCTTGTGTGACACTCACCTTTGCAATGGCAAAGGTGGCAGGCACCGTATGGGCCACGGGTACCTTTCCCTTGTGTGACACTCACCTTTGCAATGGCAAAGGTGGCAGGCACCGTATGGGCCACGGGTACCTTTCCCTTGTGTGACACTTAACTTTGCAACTACGCCCACACCATCGTGGCCTCCAATGTATGGCATAGGAGCAGTGTCCGATCCGTACGTCCCGCCCGTGCGTGCAGAGTAGATGTCACCTGGGTTAATGGGCGCATACCTATGAGCACAAGAGGAGCAGGGTGTGCTGCACAGGCACTGGATGATGATATGAAATAGGAGCAGGCATGCTCAGCGCTCACACTTAAAGTGAACTGAGCCGTTCAGGGCCTGACTGTGCTTCAAGACCGGCCAGTATTCACGTGCACACAGTTCAAGACCATCTTGTCTCAATGCCCATACTTCTGAGCTGTTCGCACCCTTTAGATCGCACCTCCAGCCGGCTCGCCTAAGCTGTCAGGTAATTTGCACATACCTCTAGCCCTTGTGCCTGGGCCTCAAGCCCATTTGACATCTAGCCTCAAAGCCAGTGCCTCTACGCCGCGTATCGAAACTTTCATTGTGAACGCACCCCTGGTCTGTTTACCTGCACTTCCAAGTTGTTTGCCTGCACTTCCAAGTTGTTTGCCTGCACTTCCAAGTTGTTTGCCTGCACTTTCAAGTTGTTTGCCTCAAAGAGCCAAGCTTGTACTTCCATCACAGCACCAACACGCTCACAAACCCACCCAAATAAGTGCACAGCTCCCCTCCTCAAACCCGCACCTCCACTCCACAAGCACGCAGCCCCACTCCAGCGCCGGCTCCAGCTGCTCCGTAACGACCTCCATGCTGTCAGCAGGCCTGCCTGGGCGCATGACCCTGACTGTGCACAGCTCCGCAGCTGGCAGGGGCACTGCTGTGTATGAGGACCTGGTGACGCCTGTGGCAGCAGCACACAGTTGCAAGGGAGGGGTTTGGGCTGTGCACAGTGCTGCGGACCATGCTGGTGCAAGACAGTGGGCCTGTGCAGAGCAGTGGACCTCCGCAGATGCTGTCGGCTGAAGGCCATCATGGAGCTGAAAATTGGATCTATGCTGCAATGGCACACAGCAAGTGGACCTGTGCTGCAACAACATACAGCAAAGTGGACCTGCGCTACAATGGCCCACAGCAAAGTGGACCTGTGCTGCGATGGAGCACAACTAAGTGGACCTGCGCTGCAATGGCGCACAGCAAAGTGGACCTGTGCTGTGATGGCGCACAGCAAAGTGGACCTGCGCTGTAATGGTGCACAGCAAAGTGGACCTGTGTCATAATGGTGCACAGCAAAGTGGACCTGTGCTGTTTTGGTGCACAGCAGAGTGGACCTGTGCAATAAAAGTGGACCTGTGCCAGGGGCGTCTGATGCAGGGTGCCAGAGCACAATGACACTTTCAGGAGGGTGATCCATGTCCACGCCAGCTGCACCCACCAAAGGCCTCTGCCACACTGTCCGCGTTGAACAGGGCGCCTTGCTCTTCACCTCGAGAGCGCAGCCATGCCTACACGAGGGAGGACATGCACGCTGCAGAGCTAAGATGGCCTGGTGTGCGCAGGCCATGGACCTCTTGCTGCTGGCATGTTGGGCCATTCAAAGCAATGTTATTGGCATGCGCAGGCCATAGACCTCTTACTGCTGGCATGGTGGGCCATTCAAAGCAATGTTGTTGGCGTGCGATTGAGGACAGTACAGTATTGCAGAGCTGATCAGGCCCGCCAGATAAAGTCAAAACACTCCAAGGCCTGCAAGTCTTTTCCAGGTTTGGGGTCAGCTGCTGTGCTCCTTAGTGCATTAAATGGCCAATGGTGTTGGCATATGTTTCTGCCTTCTCGTGCCAATGCTTTGGCTTGAGCTGGCACACCCTGCTTGGGCACACACACACGTGTGCATGCACAGATCCCAACACAGCAATCCACAACCTCTCACACAGGTTGCCAGTGGCATCCCAACACAGCAATTCACAACCTCTCACACAGGTTGCCAGTGGCAACCAGATCTGCATTGGTCCAAGCTCTTGCCACAACCTCTCACACAGGTTGCCTGTGGCAACCAGATCTGCATTGGCCCAAGCTCACACCTCTCACACAGGTTGCCAGTGGCAACCAGATCTGCATTGGTCCAAGCTCAGGGGCGCATAAATTAAAAGAGAATACAGCTTCGTAGGCAATTAAACTGCTTCCAACAACAATTAAGGACTAGGAGTCACTTAAGGCCTAGGCATCTAGTGCACAAACTGTGCGTGGGGGTGGCTCGATTTTCAAGGTGCAATTCTCCCTAGCGCACAGGCGATGCATCAGATCAATTTCTGCAGACAATCATGTGGCTAGAAACATCTGTTGATTATGATTAATGTGGCACTCATTTACCTGGACTAGATTTCTAGAGCTACTTGTGCCCTTGACAGTGCACATGTTGCCCACCTCAAAACCAGCTGAATGCGAGTTGGCGGGCCCAGGCGCTCTCTGCTTGGCAATGAGAGCATCTAATGCTGGGCGGGGTACGCTGTCAGCGCTCTTCACTCGGTCCTTGAAACTGCCTGTCAAGCACCATCATATGCAGGCTTTCGGGGGCCAGTTGAGAGCGTGAGTTAGGCAGAGATTGTGACTTTGCAAGCCCCTCAGGCACACAGCATGACACATCTGGCCTTCAGCTATGCATTTCTTTTGCTCTATCCATTGTGGATCCAGGCCTGGATTTTGCTGAAAACAACATTGCATCAAACGAGAATGCGCAAGGTCTGTCTCGATGGGGTGAAGGCCTGTGTTTGTGTGGCATGGAACACACTGCTGGATGTGACATTTTTGGCTGCACCCTCGGGAAAACTTGTGATATCAATGAGAGAGAGGTAGATCATGCTGCTTGAATCCTGCACCTATGCCACTCTAGCTGATGTGCCTGCATGTGCCTCTGTTGCTGGGGCCTTCATACTGCAACAGGCACATTCCAGTTCAATGATTGTATTCATAATCCTGTACCATACAACAGCGGCTGGTAGTAAAGGACGGTGTAACAAGTACATACTGAAAGCTATACATCAGAGGACACAGAGCCGCGTGGATACCGCCACGGTGGCCTTCATCAGCACAAAGAGCTGTATGGATACCATGCATGCCCTGCGCCTCAGACCTTGCGCAAAATGCTCCAATAGCTCCTCCTCAGCCCCCCGTTCCCATGTCCCTGTTGCATCATACAGCTGCCTCTTGGACGCATCGCCCAGGACCTGGAAGAGCGGGCAGTTGCAAGGAAAGAACCTCAAAAGAACGAGAGGTTGCATTGTACAGCTGCCTCTTGGATGCATTGCCCCAGGACCTGGGAAGGGCAGGCGTGCAGGCAGATCCCAAGAAAGGGCCACACAGGTTTGTTTATACACCCTAGCCCCAGCGTTGTCGCCCAGGATCTGGAAAGAATGGACATGCAGGCAGGACCAATGAAAGGGTCACAAAGGTCCATATTTATACTCTAGCACCATCACTGTCACCCAGAGCCCTACAGGCATCATCCCCAGTGAGTGCGGGCAGCCCTCCCATCCCTTCTGACAGAAACACCAGCAGATCAGCGCTGGCGCATGTACGCTGCACTGCTCAAAAGCTTCTCTAAAGCAAATTTGTGGCTGGGCATTTACTTCATAGTATTGGCCTAAAAAAAACACCCAATTCAATGCCCAAATCCAACGGTTTCTTAAGCAAGCTTTATCCTTCCACACACACCAACAGCGGTCTGTTTTCTTGGGCATTCTTGCCTTTTTCTACGTTTTTGCCCTCGCAATGTGCTGCTGCACAGCATGCTGGATCACCCAGTGGGTGAGTCCACCGACCTCATACGCGTGCTGAATGGCTTTAAAGCGGTCAGCCTCCTCTGGCCCTGCCCTGTCCGGGTGGTGCCGTGTAGCCAGTGTGCGATATGAGCGGCGTATCTGTCCAACAAAATGCGAACGCTTGTGGATTGCTCTGTGCTGTTGTATTTTGACTGATGATAACGCTGTACACGCGCACTACTTTCTAAGCAACACATGCAACTTGCTGAGCAACAAATTGCACCTAGAGGTCCTGCTCATACAAGCGGTTCATTGACTGCAGATGTCCCAACTTTTCATGCACCAAGGGTTATATTTCCCTCCCAAAATCAATCACATATTCACATCACGTCTAGCTTAGGGTTTAGGGAAGCTCTGGATTTATCCGCACCTCGACGCTTGTCGCATGTTTTGTGACGCCAAGTATCGAGTACAAATCGACCAAGTCGAACATTGGGGCCATTTTTGGTTGTTAAAAGGTTAACTTCTTCGCAAATTGAGCTCACTGTGGGTCGCTCCAAGGAGCATTGTGATCTCAAGATCCAAGATCACATGATACTGTTTCAGTAAAATTTTTGAATTCGGACGTATGTTGAAAAATCTTAAGCAAAGCAGCGAAGTTAAACCAAGTTGAGTTGGTTGAAGGACCAGCCGGGACGATTGCCCCCCAAAATAAAATGTGTCATTAAAAGCACCAATGCCAGATTGCATGTCACGGTTCTGCTTAGGCTAAGATATACATAGGTTTGCACATGCATAACCTTGAAAGAGGACAAAGGTTCAGGGCTTCTTGAAATCCTCCCCAAACAGGTCCTTCAAGGTCAGCGCATTCTCCTCCACAGGCATTGGCTCCACACCCAAGATCTTGGCTAGCCAGTCCGGGGTGCGCTGCTTGCCGTTCTCGGTCATACCTGTGGGGGGGCCAGTGTACACATGTGCTTTTGAGCTAGCGCAGGGCAGCCGCTGCGTGCAGGACTGCACTAGGGTCAGGTTTTGGCTGTTACTTGGACTCAATGATTGAGGCGTAAAAACTTCCTTTAGTATAAGTATACTTGCGTAATGTTCCTCAAACTGAGTTATTGAGGCGTAATAACTTCCTTTAGTATTGGTTTACTTGCATAAACAATACTTTAAATAGAGCGTCTGCAGCTTGTATTAAGGATTCCACAGCTCTTAAAGAATGACATAGATTAAGTGTCACATTTGGAACTTTTGCTGAGCGCACATTGCCGCGCTCCCGCACATCTCCGCGCTGAGCACAATTCCCTTTGTGCACTTGTTTCCGAATTGGACGGACAGAAAGCTTGAGCAAAGACAGGTCCACCCTGAGGAAGCTACAGCAATGAGCACATGGCCCGGAGCACGTTGCAGTCCACACACCTGGGATGTAGCGCAGGCCACCGCAGTCACCCACGCCAAGCTCTGCCTGCCTGTAACAGTACTTGTCCTGAACAGCCTTCTTGTTCTTCTCCCTGTTTGCTTCTGACTGCTCCAGCAGGCGTCGAAGCGTGTCCGCTGCATGCAAGGCAACCAACACCATGCACAGCTGCTTTTCCCAAGCCTTCACTGGCCTCATTTCACAGGCTTAGCGGCATTCTTACATTTTGAGCACAAATACAGACATGCATGTGAGTATTGTTTATGCACTTGCAAACACTGGTATGCGCACAACGCGCACAAGGAGCAAGATCTTTTAAAGATGAAACATCAAGTTGGCAAAGGATTGTAAGAGCCTGGCAGTGAATTACGAAGATAGGCAGCTGGATGCAGAGAGATTTAGTTAACAAGTAAGCAGAGATAAAGAAAAGTGGGAAGCAGAGCTGTGGCTGGCAAAAGTTATTTATCCCTCAATAACCTACATTTCTGGAAATCGTCCTCTACGCTTTGCAGCTTCTGGGCTTCCTTGTTTGCTTTTTGCTTGTACTCCTGCATGCAAGCATCTGATAAGTCGTTTATGTGTGCTGCAGGTACACGTGTGAGTCATATTGTGCAGGTAATGATGAACTGGTATAAGGGTATGACAAACGTGTTCGAGTGCAAGGTCCATCAAGCTCATCAAGATCGCCAGAAAATGGTGCAAGAGGAACCAGGATCCAGACTGCAAAGCATAACACTGAATGAAGTAAGTTTTCTTACTGCACTGTTGTGGAGCTAGAAAGCTGCAGAGTGATCAAGCAGCGGGAATCCCCCATTCGCGCTGTGCACTTGCATTTGCGGTAGGTCAGGAGCACAAGAGCATTCCCAGCCCACCTCAGAAACTTGGATCTGCTGCAGCTGTGGCAGGATGTCCACACTCTCCAGCCCCAATGCATTTGCAGGCGCAACCTGCAGCAGCATGCTCAGCGCGACAGCTGCGAATGCGCTGTGATGGGCACTTGTGCTGCCCTGCTCCCTCCCTGATGCGCATGCTGGGACCTTTCTTATCAAGTTCACCCTTAACAAAGGACTTGAGTAAGTCTTGCTGCAGGAAGTGGCTGGAGAAGCCCTCTTGATGGTGGAAGCTTGCATGGTAGAGTAGAGCGATGCGGATTATTAAAAAATCGCGATTGAATTCAATTTTTTTTGCTTTAATTAAAAGAGATATGAGATATTTATGATTGCACAAGCATCTCGTTTAGGTCCCACTCGTATTACAAGCAAAAATCTGAATATTTGTTTTCATGAGTGGCTGTTAGGTATACAATCTGTGCGTTACGCCCGCTCGAGATGACCACGTTGATTGGGGGCAGGCTCCAATGCGACGCAACTAGCATCTGCTCACCCTCCACGTCTTACCTTCCCCACCAAGTCTCACTGCGACCAAGGCGCAACACCAGGCGATGCCAGGCCACGCCACAGGCCCACAGCCATCAACAAAAACCCTGCTCCTCCCCACTGCGCCTCACCCGCCAGCCTGCCAGCCCCACTCGTGTCAGCGTGCTGCAGGAGCCATTGGATGCTACAGCTCCTCTTAAGCAGGCAAATGGAGAGGCAGCACGTCAGCAGGGTGCAGGAGAGCCAGGAGAGGTGTCAGTGTCATTGCAGCAGGGCCAGGCAGAGGCGGCCTTTGACGGGGATGCGTTTGAAGAGCTGGTGCGCATGGCAGTGGCTGTGGACCCATCCCTTGCTCCAAAGCAGCCACCCGTGACGGCAGCCTCCTCCCTCTTGGGCCCTCCTATGGGAACCCTCCCCAACCAGAGCAAGCCTCCCTGGCTGCGTCAGCGAGCGCCCCAGGGCAACCGTTATGAGGTGAGTTCACTGGCTCGAAGATGTACGTGATCAATGCCCACATACAAGAGCGTGTGCGCGCAAGGTTTGGCACTGTTGCACTGAAAGCTGACAATGCACTGTGAGCTGACAATCACAATCTCGTCCAAGGCGCTTGGTTTTTGTAAGCTTCTGCCTTACATGTGGTGTTGCTGGTTTGGGTGTGTGCTAGGTTCCATGCGCCTGGACAGGCTTGTATGCGTATGCTTATGCTTGGATAGCTGGGACGGTTGCTCAGATCTTTCGCTGGATGAATCCCAGGCGAATAACAGTGATGGATGACATTAATCGAGCTTTGCTTCGAATTTAAGTGGCATCTGCTGTCCTTTTGCCTGCCCAAGAGATCAAGCACATCCCAAGAGATCTGAAAGGAAAACGGGGAGCCACATCCTGCAAGGCATGTTGCAAAATGCATGTTACGTACGTTGATTCTGAGAGAGGTGTGTTATGTTTTTAAGTATATATACCATAGGTAATGCATGTAATTATCATAATGAATTCACAACTCACAAATCATCGCATGAACATGCAGCTTCATCTCCCAGGCATGCACTCAAACTGTGCTGTTCAGTCCTGCAGCCAAATTGCCGCCTGTTTCAAAACATGATCTGTCTGGGCACAATAACATGTGCCATCTAGATTTGTGGCTCAATCCCAATGTTTTGTCTTGACTTTCCACCTATCAGTGTGCTCCCTGAATGTGAAATGTGACATGCAAGCTGGAATTGTTGGCTTGTGACCGAGTGCGGTATTCAGACTAGTGCAATTGAATGAAGTGTGACTGCCATCTTGTGTGTATTGCCATGCTCAGCATTTGGTGTGCACAAGGTCCTTGAGGCGTGCAGCTCGGTATGTGTGTCACACTTGTGTCATGTGTCTTGCGCAATGAGCCCAGAAGCTCATTGCTTCTGTCACGCAAGCAATGCGCGTGGCAACATAGGTGCCTTGCGGCATGCCAGCCCATCCAGCTGGTGTGGCTACTCATGCACAGCTTATGCGTGCAAGCCACGCGCATTGCAGCAATGCCCTCCCTCTTTCTTGCCCCAAAGCTTCTAGCGCATGTGTGCTCGTTAAATGAACGGTGTTTGCGTTTGACGGGTGCAGGAGCTGAACACGCAGCTGCGCGGCCTGAAGCTGGCCACAGTGTGCGAGGAGGCGCAGTGCCCAAACATCGGGGAGTGCTGGAACGGGGACCTGGGTACCGCCACCATCATGCTGCTGGGTGAGGAGGGATGGCCGGGGCACGGAAGTGCATCGTGGAGGGATGGCCGGGGCACAAAAGTGCATCGAGGAGGGATGGCCAGAGCGCACGAGTGCATCGACTGCGCACGCGCGTGCGTGCATGTGCATGTGTGTACAAGTGCGAGTGCGCGCGCGTGTGGGTGCTCTACATGGTGTGCGTGTGCCACAAAGGGGCCTGTGCAGGATACGGAAGAAAATGTGAGGGCTTGTGCGCATGGATGGCTTGTTGCTGTCTTGGCTGGCAGGCTGGTGGCCCCCAGCAGGACGGTGGCCCTGCCAAACATGGTGTAGGGCGCGTGTTTTTGCGACAGCTGCTGCAGGGCTGCGCTGCGCAAGCTGTGCACCGAAAAGGGCGGAGGTGTTTGGCTGCCTGTGTGTGCGCGTGCTTGGCTGCCTGTGGGTGCGCGCGCTTGGTTGCCTGTGTGTGCGCGTGCTTGGCTGCCTGTGTGTGCGCGCGCTTGGCTGCCTTGTGTCACTGCAGAGCGGCCAGCTGAGGGCATCAGCTAGGGAGACACTGCCTGGCATTGGTTTGGTTCTGGAGGGCTACGCTTGGGTATGGTTGCTCTGGGGGGCTACGCATTGGCTTGGTTGCACTGACCCTTCCATTTCGCAGCCGGTGCTCTGCTGGGCCTTGGTTTGGTTGCTCTCACCCTCCCATTTCACAGCCGGTGCGCGTATCCCCTCATGCCATCAAATGCGCACATCCCATCATATCACCAGGTGCATGCGTCCCTGACCACGGCATGCAGCCACTTTTGCGCGGTTAGGTGTATGCGTCCCTGACCACGGCATGCAGCCACTTTTGCGCGGTTAGGTGTATGCGTCCCTGACGACGGCATGCAGCCACTTTTGCGCGGTTAGGTGTATGCGTCCCTGACCACGGCAT
>LFIK01003123.1_pt1 | contig 13465 bp, 14 predicted proteins | sample 643401 | NCBI WGS metagenome assembly LFIK01 (sample SAMN03777447, study PRJNA286221) | soda lake metagenome | biome: soda lake; feature: Kulunda steppe; material: water; isolation source: sample T5-Br brine of Lake Tanatar-5 | place: Russia: Kulunda steppe | collected 2010-07 | reverse complement strand
GCCGCAGCGCTCGGCCAGGCGTTCCAGCGACAGGGCCAGGTGCGCGCCGCGCTTGTTCCCGGCCAGGGCGTGCACCTCGTCGATGATTACCGTATGGACGGATTCGAGGTTCTCCGCGGCCTTCGAGCCCAGCAGCAGGTAGAGCGACTCCGGCGTGGTCACCAGGATGTCGCCGGGTTCGCGCGCCTGGGCACGGCGCTCGGCCTGCGGGGTGTCGCCGGTGCGGATGTGCACCACGGGTTCGCGGGCCGACTGGTCGCCCAGGCGCGCGGCGGTCCGCGTGATGCCGGTCAGCGGGGCGCGCAGGTTGCGCTCGATGTCGGTGGCCAGTGCCTTCAGGGGCGAGATGTAGAGCACCGAGTAGCCGGTGCGGGGTTCCGGGGCCGGCTCGCCGGTCAGGCGGTCGATTGCACTCAGGAACGCGGCAAGGGTCTTGCCGCTACCGGTCGGAGCGATCAGCAGACAGTGGTGGCTGGCGCGGATCGCGGGCCAGCCGCGGGACTGGATGGGAGTGGCCTGCTCGAAGGCCTCGCGAAACCAGGTGTCGGTCGCGGGACGAAAGGGCGTGACCGGCATCGGCTGGGGCCCCGAGCTGGCGGGTCAGGCGTGGCCGACGGTGCTGTCGGTGGTGGAATGGAAGTAGTCGCTGTCGCGCGCCAGCTCGTCGATCAGCTCGTGCAGCATGGCCAGCCGGCTTTCGGCATCCGCGAACGGGGCGCAGTCCTCGCACAACGGGTCGCCGCACGGTTGGCGGCTGTACAGCCAGAAGTGGATCGCACCGGCCAGCAGGCCGTCGGCAACATCACCGGTCTCGTCGGCCTGGCCGTCATCCGCCAGGCGGTTGGCCAGCTCGATTAGGTGCTGGGCGGCGTTGTTGTAGGTCTGGTCGGTGGTGTCGTTCATGGGGTCTCGGGACAGTCTTGTTTAGCCAGCGCCAGTCGGTTTGACTGACACAGAACCCGGCAGTTTACCGCGACTGGCCGATATTCCGAAGAAACAGGGGAATATGACGCTCCTCCGGGGACAGGCCGCCGTGGGCGCCAACGAAGAACGGCCCCTCGTCATCGGCCGGCGGGTCCACCAGGTAGGCGTCCTCGACCGGCAGCAGCAGGTAGTCGCCGGCCCGCGCGCGCAGTTCCGGGTGTTGCGGCTCGGGGCCGAGGGTCCCGTGGCCCAGCCACTCGGCCTGCGGGATGGCCAGGACGTCGTCACCGAACGCCCGCTCCAGTGCCTGCAGGAAGTCAGCGTGCTGTCCGGTTCGGATGTGGGCGAGGGCGGCGCGTGGCTCGCCGGTCAGACGGTGGCGCAGGCAGGCCTGTACCGCCGGATGCTCGCGGAGGTCCAGGCGGCGTTCGACCGTGCGCATGCCGTGGTCGGCGGTGGTCAGGAACACGCTCTCCGGGCGCTGGATCTGCGCGCAGGTGGCGGTGTAGGCCAGGTCCAGCTGTTTCAGGTGGCGCTCCACCTCCGGGCTGTCCGGGCCGTACTCGTGGCCCAGATGGTCCAGCTCCGACCAGTAGACGTAGGTGAAGTGGGGTCCCGGTGTCGCGTTCACATGCGCGGCCACCCGCGTCGGCAGCTCGGAGAGGTCCTCGAAGCCGATGAAGTCGGCACCGCGGTTCATCATGCGGTTGTAGGGTGTGCCGCCGATCCATTCCGGGCCGATGAAGGTCATGCCGCAGTCAAGCCGGTCGCCCAGGCGGTCGGGCTGCACGCGGCCGGTCAGCTCGCGGTAGCCGAGCGTGGCCGGGTGGTCGTCGGCGCCGCGCTCCTGGCCCATCAGTACCGTAAGGGTACGTTCGGCGGCCGCCAGGCGGGTATGCCAGCCGAGCAGGCCATGCCGTGCGGGGTAGCGGCCGGTCAGGATGCTGGTGATCGCGGTGGCCGTAGTGCTGGGAAACACAGTCTCCAGATCGGTCACGTGGTCCGCGCCCAACAGCGGCGTGTGGCGGCGGTAACGGGCGGCAAAGCCGTCGATGAGCCAGAGTACGATATGGCGGTCCGGGCCCAGGTGCTCGGAGACACCCGCGAGCGGCGGGTGCGAGGCCGCCGCGTTCAGGCTCGCCTCGATCTGGCCGAGCAGGTCCATCAGCCCGGGGGATTCCAGCCGCGCGCGCAGAATGGCGTCCACGGCCGAGTGGGCCGTGGGGGTGGCAGTGACCGACAAGACCTCAGGCCTTCGCGCCGCCGTCGCCGCCCATGCAGGGCGGGGAATCCGCGACCTTTCCGGCGCGCTCGAACCACTGGTCCGGGTCCAGGGTGTGCAGCGCCAGGGCGTGGATGCCGCCGGCCAGCTCGTCGGCCAGGGCCTGGTTCACCAGCCGGTGCCGCGCGATCAGCTTCTGGTTGCGAAAGGCCTCGGATACCACGGTTACCTTGAAGTGCGACTCCGAACCCGGAGGCACGTTGTGCATGTGGCTCTCGTTCACCACCTCCAGATGCTCGGGCGCAAAGCGTTCCTCCAGCTTCCGGGTAATGGTCTCCTGCATGGTCATGGATATTTCCCGACAATTGAACTCGACACGCGCAGTGTTTCGCCGCCAGGCAGCGATGTCCAGAACTGCCATCTGGTGGACGGGATGCGCCATGCTCGCGACCGGAGGAAGGGGGGATCCATGCGACAGACTACACTGGCGTTCGATGTGTACGGGACGCTGATTGATACGCAGGGGATCGCGGCGATGCTGGAGGGCTGGATCGGCGAGCGGGCGCCGGTGCTGGCGCGTGCCTGGCGCGAGAAGCAGCTGGAGTACACCTTCCGGCGCGGATTGATGGGAGCGTATGCGGACTTCGATACGTGTACCGAGCAGGCGTTGCGGTACTGCTGCGAGGCGCTGGGTATCGCGCTCGACCAGGACCAGGAGGCGGAGCTGTTGCAGCGCTATCGTCAGCTCCCCGCCTTTACCGATGCGGCTCCGGCCCTGGATCGCCTGCGCGCGGACGGGTACCGCCTGTTCGCGTTTTCCAACGGGACGGCAGAGACGGTGAGTGGGTTGCTGCGCCACGCCGGGCTTGAGGATCGCTTCGAGGGTGTCGTCAGCGTGGACGAGATCGGCTGTTTCAAGCCCGATCCACGGGTCTATCGACATTTCCTGCAGCGGGCGAATGTCTTGCCGGCGGATGCCTGGCTGATCTCGGGTAACCCGTTCGACGTGATCGGCGCGCAGGCCGCGGGTATGCGCACGGCCTGGCTCGACCGGTCGGCGCAGAGGCTGTTCGACCCCTGGGGTGGGGCGCCCACGACCACGATACGGGGTCTGGGCGGGCTGGCCGCGGCGCTGAGTGATTCGCGAGGCAAGGATGGATGATCCTGATTGGCATCAAGCGTCCACCAGACCCGGTACCGTACGGGCCCGGTTGTACAGCGCCCGGCGGCTGAAGGGGGTTGTACCGCGCCTCCTGCCTTGTAATCCCGGAAACTGCGTAGCGGGTATCCGGGGTCTCTGCGGTGGGGTTGCACTGACGGGGAAGATCCCGGCTCGTCGCTTCGCTCCGGCCGGGATGACAGGACCGGGGGAGATGGTGTTCCCGGAATGGCCCGGATTAAAATGGCCCGGTGCGGACCTTGTACCTCGTCCGGATGACCCCCGTGACGGGCGGACGCTCGTTGCTGATCAGGAGGGTGATTGGATGGGGTGATCTGGTTTAGGGTCGGTCTTCCAGGTTGATTCAAACACTGCCGAGCAGTATCTGCGGTCGCGAGGTATCCATCCATGGCGAAATCCGGTTCGAACCGACCGCGTGGGGATGCAGTGAACGCCATTGTTGCGGCCATCGAACGGTCTTTGGGGCAGGGGCCCATTGACGACGGGGCCGACCTGGATGCCGCGGCGGTCGCCGAGGTGAACGCCCGGGCGCTGGAGGATTTCTCGGGTCTGTCGCCCGAGCAAATGGGGGCGCTTCTCTATTCGCCGTTCGAGCATCCGGATCTGGTGAGTTTTGCCGAGGGTGTAGCGGAGTGCCCGATCACCGTGATGAGTGTGCTGTTCCGCGTGTTGTCGGATGCCATTCGTGCCGAGGACGGCATCCCGTTGACTCCAAAAGGCAATCTCCCGCTTCGAGTCGTGGCAGATGCGTGGGCCGCGGTGGAAGCCGCGGGGCTGGAACCGGAATGGCGCCCCGGGTCGCGCCGCAAGGAGGATGACTTCCCGGAACTGCATGTGACCCGATTGCTGGTGCAGATGAGCGGGCTTGGGCGGAAATACCGCGGACGCCTGCAACTGGTGCGCCCGACGCAACAGAAACTGGAGCGTGGGGACTGGGCGGCGATCTATCGCGAAATGCTGCGCTGGCATAGCCGCGAGTTCAACTGGGCCTACCAGGACGGGTATCCGTCCCTTCCGACCGTCCAGCAGGGGGCGATGTTTTCGCTTTATCTGCTTGCACGTTATGGCGATCAGTGGCGCCCCGTATCGTTCTACATCGACGCCTTCGCGCGGGCCTTCCCGATGGTGCTGGACGAGGCATATGAGTATGACGGCCCCTTCAACGCCCAGGAGGTGCTGCGCAATGTCTGGTCCCTTCGAACCTTCATGCGGTTTGCTCACCCCTTCGGCCTGATCGAAGAGCGCGACGACCCGGACGAGCCCGATTCCCTCCTGCCGTTCGAGCGCACCCGCGAGGTCCGCAAGAGTGTGTTTTACGATCAGGCCGTGGCCTGGAAAGTGCTCGGTTGAGATCGGTGAGAAGCGGGGCGTCTCTCGAGGGTGTAGCGACATGAGCCGTTCCCGTCAACGCGTCTCCTTGCAACTGCGTCCTTGCCCGGATGATCTCTCGGATGAGGAGTTGCGCGCCATCCTCCGCGCGGCGGACGACCTGATCATATCCGGTGGGCGGAACCTGTTGGCTAAGGTATTGAAGGGATCACGGGCGAAGAAGGTCCTGGAACTCGGCCTGGATGACAACCCCGCGCATGGTTTCTACCGCTCCCTTTCCGAAGACGCGACCCTCGCGCGGATCGATCGGGCCATTGTGGACGGCTGGCTGGCGATCGAGTACGACGGCCGATTGCCCTTGCTGATCTTTACGGACCGCGGCTGGGCCATCGAGCGGGAGGTTCGCGCTCGGGAGCTGTTCGATCAGCTGGCCGAGAACGCCCGGCGTGGCCCGCCGTTCGAGGTGGAGATGCTGCGCGATCGCAACCGGTCGATGATCTGGCGCTTACTGGATCTCGTCGAAGCCTCCCATGATCCCGACTTCATCCCGTTGCTGCAGGTCTGGGGGGAGATCGACTACCGCAAGGTTCGTCAGCGCATCCGTCAGGTCATCGCGCAGCTCCAGGCAGTGAGAACGGCTGGATCTGAGTAGTCTTTTTCTCGGTGCTCGCCGTCACTCCGTGCGTGGCCGTGGAGTACGATGGGGATCGGGCAGCCGCCGGGAGATGAGCGTGAGCCAGCAGGTCAAGCAACGGGTCGCGCCCGCTACGGAAACGCCCCTGATCCGTCCGGCGATACTGGAGGACCTGGATGCGCTGGTGGCGCTGGAGCAGGCGTCGTTCGAGATCGACCGTATCTCCCGGCGGCAGTTTCGTTACCTGTTGACGCGCGGGCATGCGGCCACGCTGGTGGCGGAGGACCCGACCGGTAGCGGCCTGCTGGGCTACGTGATGCTGCTGTTCAGCCGGGGCACGTCGCTGGCGCGGCTGTACTCGATTGCGGTTAGCGCGCGGGCGCGCGGGCAGGGGCTGGGGCGGCGCCTGGTGGAGGCCGCGGAGGACGCGGCGCGGGCGCACGGTCGGACCGACCTGCGCCTGGAGGTGCGGCGGGACAATGCCGCCAGTCTGGCCCTGTTCCGCGGGCTTGGGTACCGTGACTTTGGCACCCTCGACGACTACTACGAAGACCACATGGACGCGCTGCGGCTGCAGAAGTCGCTGGCGCCCGGTCCCGATCCGGCGCTGGTGCGCGCGCCGTACTACTCACAGACGCTGGAGTTCACCTGCGGCCCGGCCGCACTGATGATGGCGATGCGCGCCATCGACCCCGAACTCAAGCTGGACCGGCGCCTGGAGCTGCGCCTGTGGCGTGACGCCACCACCATATTCATGACCTCCGGCCACGGCGGTTGCGGGCCCTACGGGCTGGCGCTGGCGGCCGCCCATCGCGGGTTCGAGGTGGAACTGCTGGTGCGCGATCGTGGCGTGGCGTTTGCCGATTCGGTGCGCAGCGTGGAGAAAAAGGAAGTCATGCAGCTGGTGCAGGAAGAGATGATCGAGGAGCTGGAACAACTCGGCGTGCCCGTGGTGCATGGTCCGGTGAACGTGGCCCAGCTGGCGGCACGTTCTGCCGAGGGCGGGGTGCCGGTGGTGCTGATCAGCAGCGTGCGGCTGTATGCCGAACGCTTCCCGCACTGGGTCACGGTGACCGGGTTCGACGAGCGTTTTGTCTACGTGCACGACCCGTTCGTGGATACCGAGCAGGGCGAGCGCGCGCTGGATTCGGTCAACATGCCGATCGCGCGCGCGGACTTCGAGCGCATGGCGCGCTATGGGCGCGCGGGGTTGCAGGCGGCGGTGATCGTCGGCCCACGCAAGACGCCAGGGGTGGCGCATGCCTGAGCATCGCATCCTGGTCGAGCGCCGGGCGGACTGGAAGCCGCACTTCCCCGACCTGCCGGTGATGGCCATCGACGACTACCTGCGCGGCCCGGCCGCCGCCGACCCGGCCAACCTGCGGGTGATCAACCTGTGCCGTAGCCAGCGCTACCTGTCGGCGGGCTACTACGGCTCGTTGCTGGCGGAGGCGCGCGGGCATCGGGTGATCCCCAGCGTGCGCACCCTGCAGGACCTGTCGCGCAAGTCGATCTACAGCCTGGACACCGAAGAACTGGATGAACGTGTGGCGCGCGTACTGGGGCGCAGCCGCCAGGGTACGCATCCGGAACGGCTGGAACTGACCGTGCTGTTCGGCCAGTGCGCCGAGCCGGCGCTGCAGGAGATCGCCGGGCAGCTGTTCGCCCTGTTCCCCGCGCCGATGTTCCGGGTGGAGTTCCGGCTGCAGGGGCGGTGGCAGATCCAAGCCCTGCGCCCGTTCGCGCTCAACGCGCTCGAGCCCGAGCAGGAGCCGGCCTTCTTTGCCGCCCTGGAGCGCTACCTCTCCAAGCCCTGGCGCCGCCGGCGCGAGGCCCGCAGCGCACGCTACGAGCTGGCTATCCTGCACAACCCGGACGAGGCCCTGGCCCCGTCCACGCCGGCGACGCTCAAGCGCTTCGTCCGCGCTGGACAGGAGCAGGGGATGGATGTCGAGCTGATCCAGGCGCGCGACCTGCCGCGGCTGGCGGAGTTCGATGCCCTGTTCATCCGCGAGACCACCGCGATCGACCACTACACCTACCGCTTCGCGCGCAAGGCCGAGGCCGAGGGCATGGTGGTGATCGACGATGCCGACTCCATCCTGCGATGTACCAACAAGGTCTACCTGGCCGAGCGCCTGGCCGCCCATCGCGTGCCCACACCGAAGACGGTGATCCTCAACCGCGAGACCATCCTGCGCGCGGAGGAGTCGATCGGCTATCCCGTGGTGCTCAAGATCCCGGACGGCAGCTTCTCGCGCGGCGTATTCAAGGCGAACGCCCGCGGCGAGCTGGAATCCATCGCCCGGCGCCTGCTCAAGGAGAGCGATCTGATCCTGGCCCAGGAGTTCGTTTATACCGAATTCGACTGGCGCATCGGCGTGCTCAACCGCCAGCCGCTGTACGCCTCGCAATACCTGATGTCGCGCAAGCACTGGCAGATCGTCAACCACGACGCCAAGGGCGGCCCGCGCGAAGGCGGCTTTCGCACCCAGGCCCTTGTGGACGTGCCCGCCGCGGTGGTCAAGACGGCAGTGAAGGCCGCCAACTTGATCGGCGACGGCCTCTACGGGGTCGACCTCAAGCAGACCCCGCGCGGCGTAATGGTGATCGAGGTGAACGACAACCCCAACCTCGACGCCGGCATCGAGGACAAGGTCCTCGGCGAGACGCTCTATACCACCCTGATGCAAGACTTCGTCCGCCGCCTCGACGCCGCTCGTCGCCACCGCGCCGCCCCCTGATGCGGCTTTCCGGCGCGCTCGTTACGGGCGAGGGGGATCCAGCTTGCTCGGATTCCAGGTCAGGCTGCCTCGGGCGGCTCGTGTTGCGGGTCGTGGAGTTCGAGGTCGACCATCAGTTCGTTGGCCAGTGCCTCGAGGGCGTCCTGCAGGGTGTCCAGATCCAGGTCCTCGGGGACGCCGAGTTGCGCCTGCGCGTGGAACATTGGTTCGCCGGTCATTGAGCCCGGCTTGCAGGCCGTATCCAGGGTTTCCACGCTGACGCCGTGGCGCGAGAGGATGGCGGTGATGTCCTGCACGATCCCCGGCCGGTCGTGTCCGACCAGATCGAGCATCACCCGGTGCCAGGGCGGTGCCGGAAGCTCACTCCCGCGCTGGATCTGGACCTGTAGACCGTCCCCCTCCAGCTCGCGCAGTGCGGCCTCCAGCTGGTCCGCGGCATCCGCCTCGGCCTCCAGCAGCACGACCCCGGCGAACTGACCGGCCAGCTGCGCCATGCGGCTCTCCAGCCAGTTGCCGCCCGCCGCCCGCGCCCGCGCCGCCACCGCGCTGACCAGCCCTGGCCGGTCCGGCCCAATCACCGTCAAAATGATCGAAGTCTTCATACGCACAGCCCTCCAATCGTAAACAGACCCATCATCCTGCGCGCCCTCGCCGCCCGAGGCAACGCGCCCGCTGGGAGTTTCGTACCGAATGAATGATCCTCCAACGCTCGGACGGTGGGGTGCCCAAGTTCGGCCAGGAGCGTTCGCGCGCCAGGCCCGCTGAATGCACAATCGATCCATCGTTGCCTCGTCTAGTCCGATGTTCTTTTCTGGAAGGGAAAAGGCAAGGTCTGATCCTCGAAGGCGACTCAAAATCCGAAGGTGGACCCTGGCGTACATCCGGGTCATGCTCGGGCGTAGAGCCGAGGTTTCGTGCGGAGGCGAAAATGGACTTGTGGGTGGGGGATCATCGATTACGCTTCATGTACCAGGACGCCCATGGCGCGATCACCGAGCGGGACCTGGTGGCGAAGAGGCTGTTCGTGAAAGACGCGGTGCTGTACGTGGAGGGGTGGTCGATTCTGCGCAATCAGCACCGATGCTTTCGGGGGTCGAACATCCGCTCGGACGTGGTGAGCGTGAAAACGGGGGAGTTGTGGCCACGTGAGCAGATGCTGGGGCTCGATAGCATTGATGCGGGGTGGCTCAAGTCTCCCGATGAGTCGCACGACCCGGATCTTCACCCGCTGGACCGTATGCGGCCGGAAGTGGCGATTGAGGAAGCCGGCCTGGTGATTGGATCTCGACTAACCCGCGCGCCTTGGCATGTGATTCCGCAAGGGGGGTGTGTGGGGCTGCATGAGTCGAAGAAGAACGGTGCTCCAAGGAAGAACCCGGTCTACGTCCTCTGTGTTGATCCACCCCGCCCGAAGCGTTGGACCATTGCCGGCCCGAACCTCTCGAAGCGTTTTGTACGGCCATCTGCGGCCGTCGAGGCGTTTCTCCAACACATGGAACACCTGATACCGGAAACGTACTGATGGCCAAGACCCAAGAAATTCAGGATCCGTGGAAATATTTTGCCGACTGGGCCTATCAGATCGGCCGGCACCACTGGGAGAACCTTGGGGTGGTCAGCACGTTGCTCGTGCACCGCGAGAAGACGAAAGCGCTGCGGGATCGCCTGAAGGCGGAGGGGATGACCGACCCCAAGGAACGGGCGAAGCATGCGGTGCATCGCCGGGCGTATGTCGATCGGGCGGTCGATATCTGGGAAGCGCGCAGCCAGGGGCAGGCCCGTCAGCTTTTCGGTTTCCGCGAGGGCTACATATTTCGAGACGCGACGAGCGACGCGTTGATGCAGGTTCTGGCCGTGCTGGATAACGAGCTTGAGGTTGGCGAGCGGGTGATGCCGACCGAACGATTCGGGCGGGCCTATCGGCTAACTGACGTGGATTTTGCGGAGCACCTGCGCTGGGGGGCTTCGCTCGAGCGTTTCGAGGTACCCGCTTCCAGCCTGCGGTCCGAGCTGACTCGGGTGGAAGTCTCTCGAGACCAGCGCGAGCCGCATAACGGGGTCGGGCCGCGGTAATTGCCGAATATCCCGGAGAAACGGCGTGCGTGGAAGGTCGATTACGGGCTTAGGGTTTGTGTATCTGCCCAAAAAACGGTCAGTCGGTGTAGATCATGCGGCGGGTCATGCCGCCGTCGGCGGTCCAGATCTGGCCGGTGACGAAGCCGGCGTCCGGCCCGAGCAGGAAGACGGTGAGGGCGGCGATGTCGGCGGGCTGGCCGACGCGCCCGGCCGGGTGCTGGGCGTGGTCCTGTGCGGACAGGGGCTCGGCCTGTTGATGGTCGGGACTGCGGGCGTCGATCCAGCCGGGGCGGATGGCGTTCACGCGGACGTCCGGCCCGGCGCTGATGGCCAGGGCGTGGGTGAAGGCGTCGAGGCCGCCCTTGCTGGCGGCGTAGGCCTCGGTATCCGGTTCCGACTGCAGGGCGCGGGTGGAGCTGATGTTCACGATGGCCCCATGGCGGCGACGCAGCAGGGACAGGGCGTGCTTGGCGAGCAGGAAGGCACCGGTCAGGTTGGTGTCCAGCCAGCGCTGCCAGTCGACGAGCTCCAGTTCTTCCAGGGGGCCGGAGTGCGGGTCGCTGATGCCGGCGTTGTTGACGAGGGCATCGAGGCCGCTGTGCCATTCATCCGTGCGGCAGATCACTGCGCGTACCTGATCCTCGTTGCGGACATCCAGGGTCATGGCCCGGGCGGCGCGGCCCAGGCGCGTGGCCGCCTGTTTGCATTCGGGGCCATCGATATCGGCCAGCACGACCTTCCAGCCATCCTGCACCAGGCGCTCGGCGATGCCGAGGCCGATGCCGCGCGCCGCGCCGGTGACCAGCGCGACCCGAGAATGACTTTGACGGGGCGTGTGCTCAGACATTCAAGGTCACGGGTGAGCCTTGCTGCCCACGGCTGGCGCGATAGGCGGGGCGACATGAGTCATGCGGTTTCGGTCTCGTGCGCGAGCATGTTCATGATCAGGCGGATCATCGTTTCCTTGTTGTCGGGGTCGGATTCCGCCACCAGCAGGGTCAGGGCGGCCAGGCCTACATCGTTGATCACGGGCTCGCCGGCGGGGCTGATGAGACGGTGATTGCGATGCAGGAAGTCGACGAACAGGTAGGCGGCGCTGCGCTTGTTGCCGTCGGAGAACGGGTGGTTCTTGATCACGAAGTACAGCAGGTGCGCCGCCTTGGACTCGACCGTGGGGTAGGCCGGTTCGCCGAATACGGACTGGTCCAGGTTGCCCAGTAGCGACTCGAAGCCGTCGCCGCGCTCCTGGGCGAAGAGTTCGGTTGCCTGTTTCTTTGCGACCAGGTCTTTCTTTAGCGTGGCGAGGGCGCTGCGCGCCTCGTCGGGTGTTGGAAGTGTGCCCCCACTCTCGGCCCTGGGCTCGGTCAGCAGGCCCTCGTCGTAGCGCTGCAACAGCAGGAAGGTCTGGGCGTAGCGGGTGACGATGTCGACCAGCCCACGACCGGCTTCGACGCCCAGTTCCGGGCTGCGGGCGGTACGGCGCACCAGCTCCAGTGCGGCTTCCAGCTCCCGGGCGTTGGTCTCGAAGCGCTGGCGGTTGAGGGTCCAGCCCCGGGTCAGGTGTTCGCGCAGCACGCGGGTGGCCCATTGGCGGAAGTGCACAGCACGGCGGGAGTTGACCCGGTAGCCAACCGAGATGATGGCGTCGAGGTTGTAGTGCTTGATGCGTCGTGAGACCTGGCGAGCGCCTTCCTGTCGAAGTACCGAGGAATCCTCGGTAGTTGACGGTTCATCGAGTTCGTCGTCTTTGTAGATGTTCTTGAGATGCAGACCGACGTTGTCGGTTGAGGTGTCAAAGAGCTCGGCCATCTGCCGCTGCGTCAACCAAACGGTATCGCGTCCGGTGTCCAGTCGGACTTCCACGATGTGGTCGGCATCATCTTCGTAAATGACGATCGGGGTTTCGTCTTCCCGGGTCATGTCGGATCCTCTTCCTTGAGGGGTTGCTGTTTTATAGCTTGTTCCTGGCTGTGTTTCCTGTCACCAGCTGGCCGGGTGGATGCTCTCACCGTATTACTCGCCTGATGCCGGCGGAAGGTTGTAGAAGGCTCGGGCGGTCGCGGTGGTGTGGGCGGCGAGTTCTTCGGTGGTTTCGTCGCGCAGTTTGGCCACGTATTCGCCGATGTGGGGGAGGAAGGCGGGTTCGTTGCGGCGGCCGTTGCCGATCTTCTTGCCGGTGCCCTTGGGCAGGCTGCGCGGCAGCAGGTACGGGGCGTCGGTCTCGATCATCAGGCGGCCGCGCGGGATGCGCGGGACCAGCGGGTGCAGGTGGTGGCCGCGGCGTTCGTCGCAGACCCAGCCGGTGATGCCGATGTGGCAGTCGAGGTCGAGGTATTCGGCCAGGGCGTCGGCCTCGCCGGTGAAGCAGTGCACCACGGCCGCCGGTAGCTTGTCGCGCCAGCGGCGCAGGATCTGGGCGAAGTCGTGGTGGGCGTCGCGTTCGTGCAGGAACACCGGCAGGCCGAGGTCGGCGGCCAGCTCCAGCTGGGCCTCGAAGGCGCTGCGCTGCTGCGGGCGCGGCGAGTGGTCCCGGTTGTAGTCCAGACCCATCTCGCCCATGGCGACCACGTTGGCGTCCGCGCGGGCGAGGTCACTGAACCGGGCGGCGATCGCGTCGGTCCACTGTTTGGCGAGATGTGGATGCACGCCCAGGGTGGCGCGGCAGCAGTCCGGGTAGCGGTCGGCGATCTCCAGGCACTTTTCGCTCTGGTGGGCGTCGGCGCCGGTGATCAGCATCCAGGAGACACCGGCCTCGCGGGCGCGTTCGAGGACCTCGTCGCGTTCCTTGTTGAAGGATTCGTGGGTGAGGTTAAAGCAGATATCGATCCATTCCATGCGCGGTATGCTAACGGATTGGACGCGTGGTGCCAGTTCCCGGGCCTGTCATTGCGAGATGCCGTCGGTGCCGTGGCAAAAAAGCTCGAAGCGCGTTGAACGGCCGCAGGCCGGCCCGAAGGGCGGGCCGATCGCTCTGCCAGTTTTGGGAGATTGCCGCGGCGCCTTCGGCGCCTCGCAATGACGGGGTGGTGGTCCGGGTTTGGGGCTGAGGCCGCGCCGGCGTGTTAAACCTTGTGCAGTGCTTTTGATTTGGAGTTTGGAATGCGTGATGCGAGCCCCCTGGCGGTTTATCTGAACGACTATCAGCCGCCGGCGTTTGTGGTGGAGAGCCTGGAGCTGGACTTTGATCTGGCGGCAGCAGCCACCGAGGTGACGACGCGCATGGCGGTGCGGCGCAACCCGGAGGCGGTGGAGCCGGATGCGCCGCTGCGCATGTATGGCGATGGCGTGGAACTGGTCTCGTTCACGGTGGACGGCGCCAAGCCGGCCGAGGGTTTGCTGGAACAGGACGCCGAGGG
>LFIK01003121.1_pt1 | contig 13469 bp, 13 predicted proteins | sample 643401 | NCBI WGS metagenome assembly LFIK01 (sample SAMN03777447, study PRJNA286221) | soda lake metagenome | biome: soda lake; feature: Kulunda steppe; material: water; isolation source: sample T5-Br brine of Lake Tanatar-5 | place: Russia: Kulunda steppe | collected 2010-07 | reverse complement strand
GTTTGCCATGCGCTGTCAATCATACGTGCACGAATGTCAGTGGCTTGATTTCCTTCAATCCCAGCAAGTAAGCCTGATTGTAAGGCTGCGCCAATGTGGTCATGTGGGAAAACCATGACATCGGCGGCTTGGGGGGATCCACTAAAGAGTTCTAAGCGTTGACGAACGTCAACGGAACCAACTTCAGTAAAGTTTAAAATAATATCTGGGTTTGCAGCTTCAAACGCTGCTTTTAATGCGTTGAAATAATCTTCATCGTCAAGCCAAACACGAAGCTCAACAACGTCTCTAAAGTCTTCATCAAAGTTATAAACGACGCCTTCACTGGCACGGTTTACACAGACTTCTTCTTCCTCTGTATCACGGTTACACCCTGTTAAAAGAGTAGTTAAAGAGAAAGTAACCATTAACAATAATGCGACAATACCATATTTTTTCATAGGTCTATCCTCCTTAACCTTTCCGGTTTCCTTTGAAGACTAAAACCGCCAACAATGGTAACCCAAACATAAGTGCGAGTGGTGCAATCACATTGTTTAAATGTGCTTGGTCGTCACATGGGTCAATGACTGTGACGGTGATGGTTTCTTCAGCAACGTTACCGAAACGGTCAGCTGCGGTTAATACGAGCTCATAAATACCTGCTTCACGAGTGGATAAGAATCCATGGCCTTCTTTAACGCGTGCGGTAAAGATAGGAATCGTTGCCCCATGGAAGTCTTCCGTAGCACGGAAGGTTGGTAATGAATAACGGTCGCCAAGTTCTAAAGTGACATTGGTTGAACCAATGATCGTAATGTTTGGTAATACCGTTGGAATGTTTGCTTCTGCAGTCGCTTCAGCGCCAGAGAATCCTGATTCGAACTCAACGGTAAATGGGCCTTGTGCTGCGCTAAGTTCATTTTCAAATATAATCATGAACTCATCGACACTGTTAACCCCTTGCTCGTAAGCAACGTTTGCCACTGGAACGACTTGACCCGCTGCATTACGGACCGTAAACCAAGAGTCTTCGAATAAAACTTCTGCGCCATCGTCTAAAGCCACTTGAATGGGTTTATTAAAGTTAAGCAATAACGAGAGTCTATCTTGGAATAACGCCGAATCAATTTCAAACGCATTGGCAATCGCTTCAAACGTTTCAAAATCTTCAATGAAGTCACCCGTACCACCGATGTAGAAAATAGTTTGTAAGCCAGTGCCTTTGACGCCAGAAACATCCACAAAGAGATCGTCTTCAAATTGCTTATCCCAAGCGTCTGTACGAACGATGAATCCAATGGTGTCCTCAGCATCTTCAGCGATCGAGAAGAACGCTACACGGAACATTTCTTGATCGACAATGCCACCATCCAAATCGAGCGCAGCCACGAATGGTACGCCTGTGTCGTTTGCTGGTTCAGAACCACCCGTACCTGTGTTCCAAGTCCAAATGTTCCAGCCATCATACTCTTGAGCAGGATCGAAATAAACGACCATAAGGGTACCAAAACCTTCACGTAATGGTCCGTGAACTGGGTCTTGATAGATGACTTCGTTCATGCCTTCAATGACAAACACGTGTTTGACACCGTCTTCATCAAAGCCAGTGAACTCACCGTTCTCATCACGAATGACGATGGCTTTATTCGCTTTATCGCCACCATCTTCTGGGATGAGTCCGTCACGGTCATTTTGACCGTCGCCCCAAGCCGCACTGTAGCGTAAAATTAAACCAATTTCATCGCCGGCATCTTCACCAAGGTTAATCGTGAAGGTGGCTCCGAAATCACTAGTACCGCTTTGCTCTACAGGTGCTTCTGAGCCACCTGTACCGGTATTCCAAGTCCAAATATTACGTCCTTCATACTCGCCATCCCAGCGATGATAATGGACGATCACTTGACGTAATTCAGGTTCAGCCGCCTCTTCTTCAACTTCTTCAGCTGCAACGGGCGTTGCTAAAGCTGAAACAAGCGTTAGAACAAGCGCAAAACCTGTTAAAAGTTGTAAAACTTTTTTCATGTAGTTCCTCCTATTTAATTTATTCATGAAAAAGTACTTATGCTCTTACATCATACCAAAATGAAAACGTTTTAACAATACGTCTAAGTATAATAGAGTTATGTAATGGGTTACAGTTTTTATTGGTCAAAAAAAAGCGAAACCAGGTCAACTGATTTCGCTCAACAAAGGTCATTCTGCTAATTTGTACTTCCGGTAAAGTAAGAAAGCCATGAGTGGTGTGAGAAAATTGTAAGGGATTGCACTGAATGCGCTTAACCCAGCAAATCCAAGGCCTAGATTAACCATCGCGGGGATGGTTGAAGCGAGTATAAAGAGTTTTAACATTCTACCATAGCCAGGGACATCGCTGTTCGCTAAACGAAGGAGCATCGCTAAGCCCGTCAATCCAAGAAGTAAAAGAACATTGGCGAACATCAATCCACCGACTAAATACAACGTCATCGGTAAAATTAAAAAGGGTCTAACCGCCGCATAGAAGTTATCAAATAAGATATCATACGCTTCTTCTGGGCTCTGTGTCCTAAGCTCTGCGAAAGAAAGATATTCAAACGCTTCATAGCCTTGGGCAAAACGGTTGCCTGTGGTCGTAAAAAAAGCAAAGAACGTTTCTTTTAGTACCAATGTGTTGGGTTGGTCAAACTGCGTCTCATCGTCGGTCACATTGATAAAGACGTTGATAAGCGTTTCGTTGTTTAAAATGGTGAGCTGATGGACCGTATCTGTCTCACACACTAACCGCTGATTGAGAATCTCACAATCTTCAGGCAACGCCTCAATAAACTGTTCATCTACGTTGTCTCGTGCGTTGATGCCAAGCAACGTGCTCGCTTGACCGCCCATGTTATAAATCGAGAAGGTGAGCGGCAAAAACATGATCAAATTAAGCATCAGAAAGTAAAGAATGAACGTTCTTAAGCGCCCTGTTGTGAGCGCATACGCAGTTGGTTTAAGCAGTAAAGATTCACGAAAGAGCCGGGCGACGGAAACGCGCTCATTCATTGAAGAAACGCTCCATCGCGGTCTCACTCAAGCGTATCATGAGCGTGCTTCTGGGTCCGATATCAACCGTCTGATTGAGTTGCGCAAGCTCGGGGAAGTCTTCCAGATGGGCACTTAAATAAATGATGTCACCTTCAGGTAATTGGGCCACATTTAACGTTTCATCACTGACGTTATGAAGGACTAAGATCACTTCTTGAAAGGTACTATGTTCAAAGATGCGGTAAAAGCCTTGTAAGCCCGCATGATTTTCTTCAAACGCTTCAATCGTTCCGAGTCGTAAGGCTGGATGGGCTTGTCTTAAATGCAATAAAGTGCGGTACGTGTTAAAGAGCGATAAAGGATTTGCTTGTTGTTCTGGCAAAGTCGGCACATCAACGTTGTAGGTATCGACAAAGCCGAAACGGTCAAACGTCCACGTCGGTTGACGCTCATCGTCCCACAGATAAGGTAAACGAATCGTTGAATCCCAGGTGGGTGCTCTGCCCGAGGCTTCCCCTTTCATGCCGAGTTCTTCACCATAATAGATAAAGGGGCTTCCTGGCACCGTTAATAACATCTCTGCGGCTAAACGCAGTTTGTCAGGGTGGGCGTTCGGCCCAAGGTTGGGTGAGCCTGGAGAGGAGGCTGAGGCGAGACGGTTTTGGTCATGATTTCTTAAAAACGGCGCTTCGATGACCACATCGTCTATCGCTTGAGCTTGATGGTGCCAGCGGACGACTTGATCGACATAGTTACGACTAAAACCCGTATTAATCGTGTTCACCACTAAATGACCAAAATCAAAGTGGAAAACGGAGTCCATGCTGCGGTAAAACATGTTATAAATGCTAAAAGCATCCCAAATTTCACCAACAATAAAGGTGTCAGGGAATTCTTCTTTTAAACGGAACTCAAAATACTCAAGCATAAATAAGGTTTCTTCTAACGCTGGGACGCTCGGTGGAACTTCGTTATTGGCCAGCAGATGCAAAGCCGCATCCAAACGGAAGCCGCTGACCCCTTTTTCAAGCCAAAATAGACCAATGTCGATCATTTCTTCAACTAAAGCGTCATTCGACCAGTTCAAATCAGGCATATAGCCCCCAAAATAACCGACATAAGCGGTGCCATCGCCCAAAGAATGCCAGATGCTTTGACCCCATGACCCACGCGTGTTCCATCTGGGGTCTGTGTTATCAATGCGGCGGTAAAACTGATCATAGGGCGCAATACCCTCTTTGAAATTTTGAAACCAAGGATGTTGATCTGAGGAATGGTTGATGACATAATCGATGACAACGTCAATGTTTAGACGTTGAGCTTCGGCAATGAACGCTTCAAAATCGTCCATCGTCCCATACTCAGGGTTAATGGCTCTAAAATCCATCACATCATAGCCATGGTAACTTGGCGATGGGTGAATCGGTAACAGCCATAAGCCTTCAATCCCTAAATCCGCTAGATGCGGAAGCGCTTCTTTTAAGCCAATGAAATCACCAATGCCATCGCCGTTGCCGTCGGCAAAACTACGCACTAATATTTGATAGTAATTACGGTGATTGGGATATAAACTCAAAAAGTCATAGGTTTCAGGGACTTCTTCTTCGGGCTCTCTTTGACAAGCAGATAGGGTTAAAGCCAGGATCATGATGGTAAAAATTAAGCTTAACTTTTTCATGATTATTGCTCCTTAAAATGACCTTCAACATCGGTCAATAATTGATGATTTTGGGCGTCATACCAGGCAAGCGTGTAGCGATATTCATCGATGGTTAAGACGCTATAACTTGCTGGCATGCGACCTCTTGAACGACTGACAGCACCGGGGTTCACGATGATTCCATGACGTGTTTTTGTATGTTTAGCGATGTGGGTGTGCCCATGAATGACCATCACAGCGTCGTGTTTTTTTAAGAGTTTCACCAATTGATGATCCCCATAATGCACACGGTGTTCATGACCGTGCACCATGACCAACGTTTGACCTTCAATCGTAAGCAGCACATGCGCGTCGCCAACGTCCTTGTACGCATTGCCATAGACCGCATGTACATTATGCGCAGCCAAAAAAACATCCGACAGTTCTGAATCGCCCGCACTTAAAATATAATCGACGTTGGAATGCTGTTCTAAGATGGCTTCAAATCGTTCTTTATAGCCATGAATGTCACTGACCACTAGCACTGTTTTCATTATAATCCCCGCAAATACTGTAACATTTTTTTGAGTGCCTTTTGACGGTGTGACAGTTGATGCTTAACGTCACTGCCGAGTTGTGCAAACGTTTCTAAATAAGGCAGAGGCATAAAGATAGGATCGTAACCAAACCCTTCTTGGCCCACCATCTCCGTATGAATCCGTCCTAAACAAACCCCTTCAAAAGTGGTAACTTTACCATCGGGTTCTCTTAGGGCAATCACCGCTTTAAAACGAGCGCGGCGATCGCTGATGTCCGCCATGCTTTTCAACACCTTTACATTGTTATCTTTGTCTTTACCACTGGTGCTATAACGGGCTGAATAAACACCTGGCTCGCCGTTTAGGGCCTCAATTTCTAAGCCTGAATCTTCCGCAATATAATACGTATTGGGACGATAGCGCACTTGGGCAAGTTTTTGGCGTGCGTTCGCTTCAAACGTGGTTCCTGTTTCTTCTAAGACGCCTTGAAAATGCACCGATAAAGGCTCAAGCTCAAACGATTCATCCTTTAAAAGGCGTTGATACTCATGATACTTATGTTGATTGTATGTGACAACCACCAATTTTTTCATAACACCACCTACAAAAAAAGCCCTCGCGTGAAGGCTTATTTTTCACACCAACTACTGAATTTTTGCAAATCTTTGTTCGTGCCAATTAAAATGATGTGGTCGCCTTCTTCAAACGTCGTGGTCGGTGTCGGAATAATGATGTCTTCTTGGCGTTTAATGGCGACTAAATTGATGTTGTGTTTTTGTCTTAAATCAAGATTGACCACGGTTGAGCCAACCACTTTTTCTACCACTTCAACTTCGATAAAGCTATGATTCTCACTTAAATCATAGAACTCAAAAATGTTGTCGCCCATAATACGGTGCGCTAAGCGTCTTCCGGTCAAGCGCTCAGGTTGAACCGTCTCATCAGCGCCGATCCGCATCACCACTTTTTCATGATAAGTGTTTTGGACTTTCACTGTCACTTTAGGCACACCAAGCTCTTTTAAGATCATCGTCGTCAAGATACTGTCTTGGATGTTGTGTCCAATCGCCACCACGACATGATCAATCGCGTTAATGCCGATGTCTTTTAAGGCATTTTCGTCGGTCGTATCTAATACCATCGCGTGCGAAGCCTTCTTCGATATTTTTTGGAGTTGGTCTTCATTTTTATCGATGACTAGCACATCATAATCATGTTTGACGAGTTCTTCGACCACACTTTGGCCAAAACGACCCAAGCCGATCACCGCAAATGATTTTTTTGCCATAAAGGCACCTTCTTTATATAAGATTAAAAAAGCTGTTATAATGATACCATATGGTTACTTTTTGTCAATCAAACAACCATTGAAAGGGGACCCATCATGCGACAAATGACACCATCAATAAGCTTCCGTTTCGTTGGTATTTTCATGTTATCTATTCCCCTCTTTTTAGGGGTTCAATGGCTTTTTTTAAGCTTTTTTCTACAGCCGCTCGATGAGCAGGGTTTGTGGGTCTTTGCGGCTTGGAGCAATTTTGCGTGGTTCGCTGTGTTAACCGGTTTCTTATTGTGGATGGGATGGATTTATTTAGTCAAAAACCAATGGCCTTATTTCACTATCCATTTAAGACGCCATCTTTTTATGATCATGTTAGGGGTCTTTTTATTGATTTTATTCAATCTTCTGAGTGTACTCTTTTTAGAAGCGATGGGCTTAGATTTAAGTTCAACCAATCAAGAGGCGATCATCGCCATGGCTAATGCCGGCATTAACACGCGCATGGCGCTCTTAGTTGCGGGTGGCTTTTTAGCCCCCTTTGTTGAAGAGTTGGTCTTTCGCAAAGGGTTTATGGATATATTTTCTCGTCGTGTGGGCATCGTAGGCGCTATTTTACTAAGTAGTCTTCTTTTTGGGTTTTTGCATGTCCTGTTAGATTTAGATCGTCTTTATATGATTCTTCCCTACGCCCTTTCAGGCGTAGTTTTAGGCTTCATTTACGTTTTTAGCAATAAAAACATCTTTATTCCTATATTTGTGCATGCCAGTTACAATTTGATCGGTTTGATGATCTTGATTTTACCGCTTCAAGAGCGTTTTAGTGGTATTTAAAGCACACACTAAAAATTTCGGATTCAGTTGATCAAACGCCAGAGGGTCATACGCTAAAAGGCGTTCAACAAAGGCGTCCTGTCGCATCATAATGACCGCTTCCGCCACATCATAAGGTAAATGTTGATGGAGGGGTTTAGCAATTCCATGCACCTGCAAGACCCCTTCGAAGACGGTCTGATTTTCTTGCATTAAAGCGTAAAAAAGCAATGAAGCGCCATGTCGATCGTAACGCGTTGCGGCTGGCGTTTTTATATGAGCCATCACGTAATCTGTTTGCCCTTTTAACAACGCTTCATGTAAAGGATAATTGGCTTTATACTCTTTACTTTTAGGGTCGTTTTTTTGGCGTTCAAAATACGCCAAAAGTTCCTCGTTGCCATAGCGTTCAGCCAAACGATAAGGGGTCTCATTAAAACGGTCTTGCGCGTACGATGACAACCCAAGCTCGCACAGCTGCATCGCCATGTCGGTGTGTTGATGGATCACAGCAAGATGCAGGGGTGTCTGATGGTACATGTCTGGCATCATCGCATTGACGCCATATTCACGCAAGAGATGAAATAGGCGCATATCACCTAAGGAGGCCACTTCATGCATCAAAGATTGGCGTTTAATGTTGACTTCGTGAGGATACGCACCTTCTAAAACGAGTGCCTTAAAAATCGATTTTTTACGTCCTCTTAGAGCGTAAAACAGCACATGTTGACCTAAATCATCATGGCCTTGAATGCGCGCGTTGTGATCAATCAACGTTCGCACCGCATCTTTAGCGCCTTTGGCCGCCGCAAGCATTAACGGTGATTGACACTTGTCGTTAATGGTTCGCACATCCGCATGATGCGTCAGTAAGATTTCAAGCGCCTGTTGGTTGCCTAAATGGGCGGCAATGTGGAGTGGTGTTTCGCTGTATTGATTACGCTGGTTGACGTTCAAACCGGCGGTGTGAATGAGATAATACAACACGTCGAGGGCGTTGCTTTTGATCGCATAAAACAAGAGGTTTTGACCGCGTCGATCAAGCGCTTTTAGTTCGTCTTTATGGGTCACGTCTTTTAACGTTTCTAAAGATTGTTCTTTAACCGCACGAATCCATTCAACTCGTAATTCTGACATACGCATCCCTCCTGGTTAAAGCTTACCATAGAGCAAAAAAAAATACCACGTTGAGCGTGGTATTTTTTATACTTTTAAATCAGATTAACGAACAGCGTCTTTTAAGACTTTGCCCGCTTTAAAGGCAGGTGACTTTTGAGCTGGGATGTGAATAGATTCACCAGTTCTTGGGTTGTGACCTGTACGCGCTTGACGTGATCTCACTTCAAACGTACCAAATCCAGTTAGCACGACTTTGTCGCCACCCACAAGTGCTTCTTGAACAGCTTCTAAGGTTGCGTTTAACGCAGCTTCTGCTTCTTTTTTGGTTAAATTTGCAACTTCCGCTACACGAGCGATTAATTCTGTTTTGTTCATGCGTTACCTCCTTAATGGTTTAAAATCTACGGTCATTATAGCAATGATTAAAATAAAAAGCAAGTTTTTACGCTTAATGACGCGGTTTTTAGCATTTTTTTAAGAATTTTTGACCCTTGTTTCCGCTTTGGATGCCCGATGGAGTAAGTCACTCATCGCTTGTTTCGGAGAAATTTGATGAAAAACGACCTGATAAAGCGCTTCAATGATGGGACTATCCAAATCCTCTTTCTGGGCTAATTGATAACACGCTTCGGCCGTACGAATACCTTCAACCACCATTGTCATGCCTTTTAACGTGGCTTTTAGGTCCTTGCCTGAACCAATTTGATAACCCGCTTGAAAGTTTCTTGAATGGGGAGACATGCAGGTGACAATTAAATCGCCCACACCTGACAACCCCATCAAGGTTTCGCTTGAAGCGTTAAAATAAAGAAAATAGCGTTCCATTTCCACGAGGCCTCTGGCCATCAAGGCAGCCACGGCGTTATCGCCCGCGCCCATGCCTCTTAAAATGCCTGCGGCTAAAGCGAACGCGTTTTTAATCGAGCCTCCGAGTTCAACACCAATTAGATCGGCGCTGGTGTACACGCGGAAATAATCTTGATTGTGAAACATCGTTTGAACGTAGGTCGCATGCACAGGGTTGTGTGAAGCACACGTCACAACCGTAGTCATCCCTTGAATCACTTCTTCGGCATGTGAAGGTCCAGATAAGGTCACAAACCCTCGTAAATAAGGTGCTGGAACCATTTCTTCAAAAATCTCAGAAATCCGCATAAAGGTTTCCGGTTCGATGCCTTTTGCGGCATTGATGACTAATTTTGGTTTTGTAATGTAAGGTAAACTCGCTTCAATGGCTTGCCTTAAAACTTTGGTTGGCACAACATATAAAAGCACGTCACTGAAGGTCATCGCCTCTTCCATTGTGTGTGTCGCACGTATGGTTTTAGGGATAGGCATCTTGAGTTGCACACAAAGATGTTCTTCATTGATGGCGTTCACAATCGCCTCATTCACATCGTAGACTAAAACATCGTGGTGGTTATCGGCGAGTACTTTGGCTAACCCAAGTCCCCAGGAACCGCCACCCACAATAGTGACATTCATTTAATCCCTCTTTCGTAAGTTAATATGAATCGGGGTGCCTTCAAAATCAAACGCTTGGCGTAATTGATTGACTAAATAGCGTTTATAAGAAAAGTGTAACCACTCCGTGTCGTTGACAAACAACACAAAGGTGGGTGGCTTCACCGCCACTTGCGTGGCGTAATAAGCTTTCAAAATTCCACCTTGATGCTTTTTAGGCGGATTCATCTGAAAGGCATCGGCGATGATGTCATTGAGTAAGCTGGTGGTCACTTTTTTGGTGTATTGTTTAAAGACGTTTTCGACCACTGGGAAAAGCGTGTTTAAACGCGCGGTGGTTTTGGCCGATAAAAAGACAATCGGTGCGTACGACAAAAACTGAAAATGTGCCCGAATCTCTTCTTCAAACAATTGCATCGTGCGGTGATCTTTTTCCACAAGATCCCACTTATTCACCACGATGACCACGGCTTTGCCGGCTTCATGCGCATACCCTGCAATCTTTTTATCTTGTTCAATAATGCCTTGTTCACCATCTAAAAGAACCAAACAAACATCGCTTCGTTCAATCGCCGATAAAGCTCTTAAAACGCTGTATTTTTCCGCAGATTCATAGACTTTACCACGTTTTCTTAAGCCTGCGGTATCGATCACCACATAATCTCGATCGTCTTTTGTGAACTGAATATCAATCGCATCGCGCGTGGTGCCTTCAATTTCAGAAACGATGACGCGATTTTCTTTGATAATGGCGTTGGTTAAAGAGCTCTTACCCACATTCGGGCGGCCAATGAGCGCCATTTTAATCGTGTCGGGTTCATAAGGATCTTCCATCACTTCAGGAAGATCTTTAAGCACTTGATCAAGTAAATCGCCCAAACCGACGCCATGGACACTCGACACCGCAATCGGATCCCCTAACCCTAAGGCATAAAACTCATAAAGCGTATCCGCAAGTTCGATGCTGTCGACTTTATTGACCGCGACCACAACAGGTTTTTTAGCTTTATAAAGAAGTCTTGCGATCATCATGTCATCTTCGGTGATGCCTGAACGGACATCGACCACTTGAATGATCACATCCGCTTCATCAATCGCAATCTCTGCTTGCATCCGTATTTCATGACGAAAAGGGGTATCGTCAAATTCGATGCCCCCGGTGTCAATTAAGTTAAAGGTTCTTGAAAGCCAGGTGGCTTTACTCATGAGACGGTCTCTGGTGAGACCGGGTGTTTCATCGGTGATCGATAATCGTTCACCAATGATGCGGTTAAAGAGCGTCGACTTTCCAACATTAGGACGGCCGACGATGGCCACTGAAGGTACCATAATTTACCCTACTTTTTTAAGGCTTTAAACTTTTCGGCAAACAGTTCGCCCAAGGTTTGGGACTGTTCTTCTTTGTTTTCGCTCTTAAGGTATTTTTTATATTCATCACGAACCGCTTTTTCATCGTAGGCTTTTTTCGAGATGACCATTTGCCAATCACGCGCGTTGAACTTAGTCACTGTTGCGTTGATGACTTGTTCAAGTTTTAACACGTCTTGAACTTTTTCAATGCGTTGATCTTGAATTTCACTGATGGGTAAGAAAGCATTCACGCCTTGAACTTCAACCAGGGCGCCGTTGTCTTGGAAAGCTTTAATTTCACCAGACACTTTGTCGCCGACTTTGACTTTTACATCATCCCAGGGATTGTATTCAAGATGTTTTTTAGAGAGTTGCATTTTACCATTCTTAACATCGATGGATAAAATCTTCACTTCGACTTCTTGACCGACTTCGACGTTGCCGGCTAAATTAAAGCGTGGGTCCCAAGAATAATCAAGCTTATTGAGCATGCCAGCGACATCTTTGACGACTTCTACAAGCATGCCAAACTTCATTTTTTTGACAATGGTCCCTTTCACTGAGTCGCCGACTTTATGGTCTTTTGCGAACTGTTCCCAAGGCGTTGGTTGTAACGCTTTTAAAGATAGTGAACGTTTATTTTTCTTCGCGTCGATAACTTTAACTGTTACAGTATCGCCTTCTTTTAAAACGTCTGAGACGTTTTTGACGTTGTGATGACTCAGTTCTGAAATGTGTAATAAGCCCTCCACTTGATCAAAACGAATGAAGGCACCAAAATCTAAAATTTTAACGACTGTGCCCTCTTTGACATCGCCCACTTTAATGGTTTCAAGCTCGGCTTGTTTGGCTTCTTTGACCGCGTCTTTTTCAACAAGTTTGTGTGAAACAACCACTTTATTACGTTTAATTTCTAAGACCCGAACAGTCATTGGTTGGCCCACAAAAGGTTCGAGTTCGGCGGTGTAACCCACACTGACCTCACTGGCTGGCATAAAGCAATCTAAGCCTTCTACGTTGACAATAAGGCCTCCGCGAACCGCACGAATCACTTTCCCTTCAACCGATTTGTCTTCATTAAAGTACTCTTGTAAGGTGTTAAAGGTTTTACGTTGTTCGACTGGTAAGCACGATAACAATAAAATTTCATCACTTTTTTTAATGACTTCCGCTTCAATGTTGTCGCCTTCCTGACAAATTTCTTTGGCGCTTTGGATGTTACGTTTGGTGAGATTATCAAGGGTAATGGTCCCCTCAACGGGTGAGTTTGGAATGGTCACAATGACTTCGTTATCTTTGACTTGATAGACGGTGCCATTGACGATCATACCTTCTTTTAAATTTTTCATTTCCATGTTGAATCTTCCTCTCTGATTATTCCGTATAAACGATCAACAACTTGATCGATTGTGAGTGCACTGGTGTCAATCGTGATGGCATCCGACGCGGCCCTTAAAGGGTTGTGTAATCTCGTTGAGTCAATGTGATCGCGACGTATGATGTCGGCTTCGATGAAGGCTAAATCTTGGGGTTTTCCTGCTTTGATGGTGTCGCTCAAACGGCGTTTCGCGCGCGTTTTAACGTCGGCCGTAAGAAAAAATTTGTGAGGCGCCTGCGGCAACACATGCGTGCCAATGTCGCGACCGTCCATCACCACGGAGGTGTGTTTGGCCAGTTGCCTTTGTAAGGTCACAAGCGCTTTACGCACGGTGAGGTGGGAGGCGACTAGGGAGACGTTCTCATTAATCGTTTGGTCACGAATGGCTTCTTCGATGGGACGACCATCCATATGCAATAAGCCGTCATGATAGTGAAACGTCGTTGAAGCCACAAAACTAAAGGCTGTTTCATCGGTTAAGTCTAACGCTTGCTCGAGCGCTTTTAAGGTGATCGCTCGGTACATCGCACCGGTGTCGACATAGTCAATGTTTAAACGTTTAGCGAGCGCCTTGGCAATGGTGCTTTTTCCCGCCCCTGCAGGCCCATCTATGGTGATTTGTAATGGTTTCATACTGACCTCTTTTCAAAACACTCTTATTATATCATATAAAAAGGGGTTAACGATGTCAAATGGTATTCTTAACGATGTTTTTTGCTGGCGCGGATGCTGAGTTTTTTTACGCATCCTCACAGGTTAAATTGACCCTCTCAATATCTTTATAGTTTCTTACCGATGTATGGTAAAATAAAAACAGATACATCGTAACATTTAGGGAGTTGATGGTGTGCTTATAGGTACTTTTATCATTTCCGCTATCTTAATCGCCATATCGATGGT
>LFIK01003120.1_pt1 | contig 13469 bp, 8 predicted proteins | sample 643401 | NCBI WGS metagenome assembly LFIK01 (sample SAMN03777447, study PRJNA286221) | soda lake metagenome | biome: soda lake; feature: Kulunda steppe; material: water; isolation source: sample T5-Br brine of Lake Tanatar-5 | place: Russia: Kulunda steppe | collected 2010-07 | reverse complement strand
TTCGATGGAAGGTTGTTCCCTCGGAATCCTCGTGTACATTGCCACCCGCAGCGCGGATTCGAAATGCATGAAGTCATAGATCAGTTCGAACTGTTGCTCTTCAGGCCAGTCGACGCCTGTAATCATGTCGATGGCGAAGCCCTGATCCCTCACTACTGTAGCAACCTTGAGAATTTGGTCCGGTTCAACCGTCAATTTAAAATCAAAGCCGAATTTTTTGAATTCCGTTTGCGCGCAAGCCACGGCCGACTGATCGGGGAATTGTTCCATCAAGATTGCAGCCAAGGTGTCTTTGTTCGCATTCATTCTGTTTCCACTGTTGGCCAGCGACGATGACCGGTTATTTTTTCTTCGAGGGCGAGAATGCCCTCTGTTAAGGCTTCCGGACGTGGAGGGCAGCCAGGAACATAAATATCCACTGGAAAAAGCTTATCCACGCCCATGACCACCGAGTATTGGTCTGGATTTGCAAAGGGCCCCCCTGAGATGGAGCAGTTTCCCATTGCAATCACCCATTTCGGCTCTGGCATCTGATCGTAAAGGGTTTTGATCATATCCGCCATCTTCCGGTTCACTGTCCCGGCAACGATCATCACATCCGCCTGTCGCGGTGAAGGGCGGAAAACCTCGGCACCAAAACGCGAGATATCAAAACGCGAAGCGCCTGCAGCCATCATCTCAATGGCACAACAGGCCAAACCGAAAGTCAGCGGCCACAGCGAGTTGGCCCGTCCCAGGGCAACCAGCTCGTCCAAGCGAGCAAATTTGACGATTGAAGACAGGTCGGGTTCAGGAGAAGGATTTTTCGGGCTCATGGCTGAGGGGGTGTTTGAGGTTGTTCAGACGTAGCCACGGCACGAACCGGTGGCGGACGGTGCAGCCATTCAAAGACGCCCTTCTTCCAGGCATAGACGACGACCAACGAGAGGATTCCAATAAAAACGCACAGGGCCACCAGGTCCCGCCAGGGAAACACCCGGTCATAGACCACGGCCACGGGGATCAAGTAGATGATCGCAACCGCATAAGCCACAAAAACCAGCGCATACAAATAATAGACCGCACTGTAGCGAATCCAGGCGTCGCCAATCGGCTCCGCCCCACATTCGATGAACTGCCCCACCCGATTCATCGTCTGCCGCGACCCACGCGCCATCAGTAGGTGGGCAATCATCAAAGGCCCTAAGGCAAAACCCAACCCCAAGGCACAGTAGGCCATGATATAAATCAGGTGAATTTGGTAGGGCTCTTCCATCGTCGGATTGAATTGGACAGCAGGATAAAGGATTAGTGTGCAAGCAAGCTAAATAAAAAGATAAGCCTATCCAATTTAAAACGGATAGGCTTATCCTATTTAAACTTTTCCTTATTCAAACGATTAGCTTTCCTTATCTCAAGTAAGCAAAGCAAGGGGACGGAACTCGCCGAATCTGCAAAACCAGGACTGGGTTTATATCAACCCAACGGGACAACAGCATCCTTATGAGAGTGCTGCTGAATTCACTTTTCTAAGGTGGGCTGAGCCAAGGAAGAGCGGTGCGTCGAAGCCATAACGTGCGTGTGGCAGTGGTTCTGGATCGGTGAAGGACAAAGCTGGTTCTCCATCCATTTGGACAGAAAATTGATTCCCCTTTACCTGCACCTCAATGCGGTGCCAGTCCGCTACGCGGATACCAGGAAAGCGCTTTACTGCAAGTTCCTCCAGTGTCCACTCTCCGGTCCGCTTCCAGAGCCCGAGGATTCCATCTTTTTGTAAACCGACCATGTAATACCGATTCATGTTATGATAATTGAAAAGCATCATCAACGTATGCTGAGCCTCGTAACCGGCACGGTCGGTACGCAATTCGGCACTGAATGCATAGTCAGCTTCAAGAGCTTCGCTTGAAAGTAAAGTTACTGGACCTGAAACCGAAACCTCATCGTCATGAATTCCGGGCTTATTGCCGATATAAATCCAAGACTGATGGCCGAAGGTCAGGGCCAACAGCGGTTCATACGAAAACTCTTTTTTAAACCCATTATCCACGGTGACCTCAAGCCTGGGAGATACTGGTAGCCGATAAGGGAACTCTTTACTAAGGATTGGTTCATTTCCGTATCTGCTGTTTCCCCGGTTATCGACGAACGGCTGGTCGATGTTGTGATGTCCAAGAATCCAATAGTGGAAAATCTGTCCACGGCTTGCACCCGTGTCCGTAAATCGCCGGTTCGACAAACCTTTGCTGATGCGTACTGCTTTTCGAGGATCCGCACCTGAGGAGCGATACACATCGTAAGTCGCTCCTGCTCCGGCGTCTTCCCATTCAAGGACTACGCCCTCATCTGAAACGGAGGCAGAGGCGCCAATCTGTGGAAACTCATCGTGTTCCCAGCTTTCCAAAGTACACAGGCGCAGCTGGCTGGTCACGGCCTCATATTCGGACTCAAATGCACGGTTACGCAGCTGATCCTCATCATCGTGCTCCCGCAAGTACAACTGATCGGCCGCGGCGTGGGTGTACACGTATTTATATCGTTTGTTGAGGCCCATACGCACCGGAAGGAAGGCATCCGGGCGGGTAACACTGCCCACCTGATAGAATTCGGAAAAAACGATACGATCCGGATCGGATTTTCCGGAAAGGGCCGAAATCAAGGAGGTTCCTTCAAGGCGCGCTGGTAAAGAATTACCCGTCAACTCGCAGAAGGTAGGAATCATATCGATTAAATTGACAGGCTCATTACAAACCTCACCTCTGGGAATGGCCCATGGAGCACGGATGACAAAAGGAACTTTGGCAGCTGGGTCCAACATGTTGTGCTTTTCGATCAGCCCGTGCTCATAGAGGCTTTCACCATGATCACTGGTGTAGACGATGACGGTGTTGTCTAAAATACCCAGTTCACGGCACCGCAAAACGATACGTCCGACACAGTCGTCCACACTGGAGGCACATGCGTAGTAAGCCGCCGTACTGCGACGGGCCTCGTCGCCCTCTGTGCTCGAATGGCACCACCCTTGGCTAAAAGGAAACAGGCCTTTTTCCTTCCACTCAGCAATAGTATCCGGCAGCGGCATATCATCCGGATTGAATCGGTCGAGGAACTTTTTGTGAATGGTCCAGGGCCGGTGTGGCTTCTCAAGACCGACGTGTATGAAGAATGGCTTTTTCTTGGCCGTATTCTGTTCAATGAAACCGATACTTCGGTCGGTAACTAAATGGTCCAGCATTTCATCCTCGTGCTCAACAAGGGTTTCCAAATGGTACTGATTGACACCGTTCTCCCTCACAAGAAGGTCTTCAGGAGCGTGTGAAAACCGTTCAGGATCAATCTCACGGTATTTCTTATTGTCGTATGGAGGTATCTCCCGATAGCGCCGGTTGACGTCTCCGTTCTTCAATTCGGAATAATGCCCGCCAGGCATATTGGTGTAGATACGAAGCTCCCGCTCGTCGAAACCCAAGTCCCAGTCCTCCCGCGTTTCCCCGTGCACATGCATTTTTCCAAAGGCTGCTGTTCTGTAGCCAGCCTTGCGGAAATACTCGCCCATCCCGGGGATGTTCTCCGCCACACCGGGGAAGCGACTCAATCCGGCTTCACGACGCTGCATTTTGTGGTAAATTGCCGTCGTCGTATGAGGGTACATCCCTGTCATGTATGCTGCCCGACTTGGAGCGCAGAGAGGCGACGGGCAATACATCGAATCAAAGCGCACGCCATCCTCAGCAAGAGAGTCAATCGCAGGAGTCGGAGATCGACCGTCAACTTGCCGTACAGTGGATCCGTAACACCCACAAGCTGCAGTTTGATGTTCATCGGAAACAATAAGGATGATGTTCGGTTGCCCCCCCTGCCCCACAGATGTTACCGGCGTTGCAGCTGTTGCAAATTTTCCCATTGCAACAGAAGCCGTCGAAAGTCCGATCGAACGCAAAAAATTTCGACGGTTCGTCATAGCAGCTATCTTAATCTTCAGATGAGGTCAGCAGTTCCGGGTTCTCTTTCTAAAAGCGCAATCCAACCTCTACCATGTGCTGGATGGATTCCCTGTAGAACGCGCTTCTATGCCGGTTCATCAGGTCATTGTTATTAAAGAGATTATTAACCCTGTAGATAACCCGGAGCTCCGTGGAGGATTGACCTGTTCCTAAGCGGGTGGCATAGCGAATGAAGCCGTCTGTTTGGTATTCCCGATCAAAATCTACATCAACCCAACGATCAAGATCGTCGATATAATAGGATCCCATCGTTGACTTTGAGCGAAAGCTTTGGCTCATCCCAACATTGAAGCCGTCCAAGGGTCCGTCGCGGAATTGATAGCGTAGGTGAATAATTGCATTGTGTGGCGCCAATCCAAAGATCCGCCCAAAACGCGGGTTGACGTTTTCGTTGATCTTGGTGGCCTCCAGGTCGTTGTAGGTGTAAGAAAAGACCATGGAGAAGTTGCGGGTTGGATTGTAGTAAAACTCAACATCCACTCCCTGCGCCCGCGACTTGTCACCTGCAATCTGTTTGCCCGGTAGGGCATTGTTTTGGAGCTTCCATCCGACACCAGCCCACTCGCGGGTATCATAGAAGAAATAATTCGGGTACTGCTCTCCATACTCTTCGTAAGTAATGATGTCGCCCAGGCGGAAGTCGTAATTCACGATACTGTCGTTCTCCTTCTCGATATGGAAGCCAATGATCTGTCCATTGAGTTTTCCATCCAAAAGTTCGAAGCGAAAACCGACTTCGATTCCCTCTCCATAAACCGGCGGAATCACATCCCCGAAAGGATCGAGGTCAACGCCTGTCGGGGATTGAATGGACTTGGCATAATTGGCAAAGATACCAACCTGTTCAGTCATCCAAAAGAGCCCACCAATTGAAGGACTCCACTGGTCATACGGAACATTATTGCCGGTAAACTGAGTGTTGAAGTTCTCCGGGGTAGTGCCAGGGGGCAGGTCAAATGCCGGATTCGTGAAATAACCGGGGGCAACACTGAGGGCGTGATCAACGTAGGAGTGAGAGATGTCAACGTCGTCGTAGCGTATGCCCGCAAGGCTGCGCAGCCGTCCACCAAAAAACTCACTCTGCACAGCAAGCCAATAGCCTTGCGTGGTTACATCGGAAGTCGCACTCTGTCTCAGTTGGAATAGATCGTCGCGACCGTTGAAGCCAATATTCGGGGCGTCCGGACCGAATCCGTTAGCGAGAGGCAGCCGATATCGACGAATATCGTTCTGGAAATAATTTCCAGCGAACAGATTCGCTCCTTCATTAATCTGGTCGTATGTGTTGGGACTCTTCTTCAATTGATCCCAGTCATATCCGATAAGGATATTGTGGCGGCTGTCACCGATGATCGGCAAATCATCAAGTTCCAGTTCCCACAGAAAGGTTCCTTTAAAAGCGTTTGCAACCGTTCTGCCTTCGATTCTCTGCCAGTGTGTTTCGATATACTCTTCACCAACAGCTCCCTGAACCCGCGAATTCGAATAGCCCATAGGTGTTAACGCAAAGCGATCGTTGTCCTCACGATTGACAGAAAGTTTGACCTGCATGTCGTCAGTGAATTTTTGAACCAGGTCAAATGTCATGATGTCGCCATCGCGTTTGGAGACCTTGTCCGGTCCGCCTGAGCTGTACAAGGCGTTCCTATCAGTCCACGGTTCGTAAAGTGCCTCGATGTCCGCTCGCGTAGGGTTTGGGTTATCTACAAGAATAAGGCTGTCGATGAGTTCCTGCGGCAGGTATTGGACGGCATCAGCATTGAAAATGAATTCATTACGGTAGGCGGTAAGAGAAGCGCGCTGTTGCGTGTCAGTCTCGTCACCGAGGCTATTGGGCAGATAGCGGGACTGTCCGGTAGCATCAAAAAACATTCTAGGCGGCAAATTTTGTTCAATCTCCATCCGTTCATATCGACCCCGCAAATGTGTGTTTCGCCCCAAACGGTAGCCAAGCTCAAGCGTTGCCCCTCGATTGTGAAGGGTTTTGTAAAGCTGGTCAAAGTCTCGCTCGAAGTCGAATGCCATGACGCGCACAGCGAAATCGTCAGTCACCTTGATGTTAGCATCCGCCTCGAATCGCCTATAGTCCTTGTTTCCGAATGCAGCGCTGAAATTGTAGAAGGATCTACCATGAATCGCTTTTTTGGGGATGGCATTCACCTTCCCTCCGGGGTCTGCTTGACCGTAAATAAGGCTGTTGGCGCCCTTCACGATATCCATGCGCTGAATGTTGTAGCCGTCGCGGTCCAATTCCCGCCAAAAGAGATCATATCTTTGAGTAAGGCTGCGGAATCCCCGAATGCGTATCTGATTGAATGAGAATCCATCCGGATCCAGAGTAACGGTGGACGTTGCCCTTGCCAGGTCCTCGTCGTTCACAATGTTCAAGTCTTCCATCATCTCCTCGTTGATCACAGTCAAAGAGATGGGGCTGTTCTTGATGGTGGTGTTGGCCCGGGTCACGGAGGTTGTGAAGGCTGAGTAGTAGCCTTGGTCCTCATCTACGGAGACCGAAAATTCGTCCAAATCGAATACTTCCGTTTGGATTTCTGCGGGTTGTGCGTTGACTGAAGTCGAAATCAGAGTGACTCCGAGGGCGGCATATATTAGGCCAAATTTCATATTATTGGTTTTTTAAAAATTGTTTAATCTTCCTGATTCACGCGCAACGACTAGTGAACAAGGGCCATATGCTCCCCTGAGAACAGGTGGAGGGGTTCCCGTTGCCGGCCGTAGAGGGTTTGTAAGGGTATTGACGCCTCAACGTGGAATATACATCCAGGCACCAAACTCGTTGACAAATTCTTCTGGCAGATAGACGAATCTGCGGAGTTGGGCACTCCATACAAAACCTTGTAAATCTGTAACCCAGAGCAAACCGAGGAAGTCACCCGTATCTACGAATCCATCCGGGCGAAATGGGAAACCTGCCCATAGCTCCACGTCAGCGGCAGGTGCAATGGTGATGTTGTCGATCTGAAAATCGGTATTGTAACCTCCGAAAGCAACCACCAAGGTGCTGGTGCCGTCGTATTCAAAATCGATGGATAAGGTGGCTTCCGTCTGAACATCAAACGGAGCTCCAGGGGTGTCGCGAAATTCGCCAGTCTCAGTGCCGTCGGCGTCAACCCATTCAGTGGGTGTGGTAATCAGATGCGTCGCGGTGGCGCCATTGGAAGCCGTAAGTGCCGGCCAAATGATCAACCCGGTGGGACGTCTTACTCCAAAACCGTCAGCCGCAAGGGAGAGGTTCAATCTGGCATCCGTATCGCCGGAAAGGTCATAACCGGAACCCGCGCCAACGTAGACCCTACCGGCTCCAGCGTTAGAGGTCGGGATCACATCAAAACTGAGAGTGTAAGTGCCCGCACCGGTAGCCGCGAAGTAATCCGGGTCGAGAAATACTCCGGCGATACGGCTGTTGTTGCGACCCAATTCCTGTGGTTGCAAGACATGGCCATTATCACCGCCGATGTCGAGAATGTCACCAAAGGCCGTGAGTCCCCACACGCCCTTATCGGCGATTTTGGTGTTGATGGGGATGTTGTCGGGATCCCCACCCAATTGAATGTTAAAATCAGTAACAGTATCGGGTGCAGGATCGAATGATTCCGAGTAAACGACGGTCTCGGCACTGGCGCTCACAGCCGCAAACGCAGAAACCAGAAATGAGATGGGAAGATAATGTTTTGGAGAGATTAATGCTTTCATGAATAAATATTAGTAAGGAGTTATTGATTTTGTTTATTGAAGTTGAAAAGGAAACTTTAGGCTACATGCTGAGCCCGCTTGCGACGATATATTACGAAGCCAAACATCAAGAGGCCAGTTATGACTGCGTAGGTGGAGGGTTCGGGGATGGCGACGAAACTTACCGAGAGGTCGTCAATACCCAATCCGGGCTGATGAGTTGCACCGGTAACATCAACTTGGCGCCATCGGAAGGCAATGTAATCACCATCGTTCGCGGCATCGACAAGGCTGATAGGGGCTGAAAGGTTTAACTGATTGGTTGTGAATTGTGAGTCCCCAGTAAAATTGCCGTTTATTTTTTGGTTGTTTCCGACTTTGAGGGCGGTAAAGTCCAAACTAGAGACTCCCGCCCAACCAGTTTCATCGTTGATCATAAACGTTTCGCTGGAAAAACTGTTCAAAACTTTGTACTCGAATCGTAAAGTGTTCGAATTCGGGGCACGGAACCATTGTTCCCCGGTAAAGGAAACAGAGAGGCTGCCAATGCTTGTACCGCTAACTTGAAAAACAACTCCAAAGGACACCTCACCACCTGGCGTAACCAAGGACATTAGGGACCGGTCTGTCTTTGATTCTGGGTAGCTTCCTCCGTTGCCTACATTACCAAAACGAGTTGTATTTGAGTTCATTGTTTCACCAATAAAATCCTTATCGCCACGATCGGGCATTCCGCCCACACTCACTTGGCGCATCCAACCAGTGTAAGTAGAATTGTTGGTAAAGCTCCAGGGAGCAACGCCTGTACCCGCTGCATCAACCTCAACATTGAAATCTGGAGTGTTGAAGTCCTGAGTGTAGGTCGAACCGGCATTTACTATTACTTGGGAGCTGGCTGATACACCGAAATGGAGTAATCCAGTGGCGATGACCAGCAACAGGGATAGGGTACGGAATTGATCGTGTTTCATCATTATGAGGTTGGTATGAAGTTGACTGAGTAGGAATAGAAGTGAGCACTTAGAACTTGAGAGAACTACGCTCCAATAGAACTGAAGGTATTTTAAACATTACTATCACGATTGGGTCAAGTGCTTTGTCCAAAGAATTGCCGAGTCTTTTGACCCGGCAATTCTGCAATTAGGCTTGAAATGCGACTCGATTAGTTGAATTGAGCGCGCTGCAGGGTGAAGCGGCGGATGGCACCCGTGAACGGTACATCGGGAACACCTTCGACGACGGGATTGGGGCCATTGGAGCCGATCATCAAGGGTGACCTGGGTGAGCCCCTGAATGGCTGCGGCAGCGAGACTCTTTCCACGACGATGCCATCGACGAGGAAAGTGAGGCTATTATAGTCAATTTTAACCTGAAGGTTGGTCCACTTCCCGAGAATGGATTCCGGTCCATCAATGGTGGTGGTGGTGTTGACCCAGGTTCTGCATTGAACGCTGACACCCGGACGCCCATCCTCAACAAAGATTTTGAAACCATATCCTGCGGTGGATTGTACGGCGATGACGCCATCTGAGTCAGGTTTGACGGAAATATCGATGCGGAAAGGCCAGCCGGCGGGATCCGCTGCACTATTGAAGGGAACCTGGACCGCGGACTGATCACCATCAAAATGCAGGGAATCATCCAGCGCGGTCAAATTTCGCTGAGTGAAATTGAGACCTAAATCCGCTCTATCAACGAATTGCCCGTTTTCCACAACAAGATCAAACAGCACGCCTTCCTGGCCACGCACTCGGGGGAAGTTCTTCGGGAACACTCTTTCCTGCCACCGATTGTGTAGTATTTGCTGTGCCATACGCTGCTGCATGTCTGCGTAAACATCCGCATAAGCCGGATCATTAACGAGATTGGTCATCTCATGTGGATCCTCCTGCAGGTCATACAATTCATCGATGTCATCGATTTCTGGATAAGTTACCAGCTTGTAGCGCTCGGTGCGGACGGCAGTCATGGTCGGGATTGAATGCACCAGATCCTTCCAGTATTCATAGAAAAAGGTATCGCGCCAGCTGGGATTCTCTTCTTCAAAAAGCGGCTTCATGCTAGATCCTTGCATATGCGGGGGAATACTCGCTCCGGCATAATCAAGAACGGTCGGAGCAAAGTCGGCGTTGGAAACCATTTGAGAAACGGTCGACCCCGGCTCGATTTTACCCGGATGGACTACCACCATCGGAATTCGAATGCTCTCGTCGTAGGCGAGGCGTTTATCCCAGCGCCGATGCTCCAAGTGGAAATATCCATTATCGCTGGTAAAGATGATCAAGGTATTATCAAGAGTGCCTCGCTCGCGCAGCGTCTCAATAATGCGGCCGACGCCCTCATCCACCGCAGCGAGGGTACGCAATTGGTCCACATAACTGGTGTTATCTGTCCATGGTGGAGCCGGTACGGCATCCGGGAGATTCTCTTCCTGATAGTCGCGCGTGCGGTAATGCCAGCGCACGTCGCGTGCGGCGTTACGTCTTTGCCAGGCCGGCTTGTCTGCGAAGTCGGTATCCCAGCTCTTTGGCCTTGGTGTAACTGTATCGGCACCGTATGCCTCCTTGTGCCTTGGAGCTGGCTGGAATGGTTCATGCACTGCTTTGTGGGAAAGTATCGCAAAGTATGGCTGGTCCTTCGGGCTGTTCTCGATAAACTCAATCGTGTAGTCCGCCAAAAGATCCGTTGTATAGCCGGTGTGCTGTATGTCCTCACCATTGATGTTGAAAAGCGGATCGTGGTAAACACCCTGCCCTCTAAAACTGAGCCAGTAGTCGAAGTAGCGGCGCGGATTGGCATGATTGCCCATGTGCCATTTGCCGATCATGGCCGTTTTATAGCCCACCTCCTGAAGATATTTGGTAAGTGGTGGGGTCAAATCCGGATCGTATTCGGAGGACTCGTTATCGATTACCCCGTGCATATTTGCCAGCGTGCCAGTTAGAAAGGTTGCCCGTGAAGGGCAACAAATAGAAGTGGTGACAAAAGCGTATTCCATGTTTGCGCCCTGGTCACGAAGTTTGTCGATTTGAGGCGTTTCGATATAGGGATGGTCCAAAAAGCCAAGGGCATCCCAGCGAAGGTCATCAATGAGAATAAATACGACGTCCGGTCGCGTGTTCTCAGCATGCAGGGTCGGAGTCAGCGCCAGAATGCCGGTTATTAGGCTTCCTATCAGGCTAGTTAAGAGTGGGATTCTTTTCATCGGAGTGTAAGTTTATGGTTTGAATGAAAGTTAAATAGATTAAGTTCTTTATTTGGCATTGTAGAGCTGAGTGTTTCCACCCGTTCCTCCGGCACGATTGCGATAGCGTTTCCATTGCAGGGTTTCGGCACGCTCCAATGCGGCAGCGTCCGCCCTTTCCATAAATGCATCGAGCATTTCCGGGTCATCGCGGACCAGAAACCCCTCAAATACATAATCGTCGGTTTCCCGCATCCATCTCTCCATGTCTTGGCGCATAGCGTTGATCCTGGGCTCATACTCAGGGTTATCGATCAGGTTGTTGAGCGCATAGGGATCTTTTTCCAAATCGTAAAACTCCTCGATGGTACGGTGCAGAAGAAAATCCTTGCGGCTGGCTATTTCCGGGTCTGTGGAAGACATGCGCCTCATGACGCCCGCCGTTTTGTGCCATGTCGCCGCAGACTGAAACGTGTGGTTACCGGTGCCCCAAGCGTTGAAAATGTATGTGTAACGGCGCGTATGGATGGCTCGCATTGGAAAGGGCAACCCTCCAGCGTTGTCATTGAATTCCGCATAGATCCTATCCAATCCGTCAACAGTTTCACCCATGATAGGCGGCAAAACTGATTTGCCATGAATGCCTTCGGGGTGCGGCACCTCTGCAATGTCCAGAATGGTCGGCATGAAATCAATGGCCGAAACAAGGTGTTCCGAGTCCACCGCTCCCTCATCGACCTTCCCCGGCCACCTAATCACCCATGGCGTGCGTAGACCATCGGCATAAAGCGAGGATTTTGCATAAGGCAGCGGCATTCCGTGATCGGAAATGAAAATGACGGCCGTATTCTCGTCCAAGCCATGCTCACGCAAGACATTGAGAACGGCACCGACACAGTCATCACCACGTTTCACTGAATTGTAGTAATTGCGGATTTCCTCATGAATCTCAGGGTGCTCCGGTAGAAATCCTGGAATTTCGACATCACTTGTCTCATACCGGACCGATGGTGAAAATTCGTTAAGGCCCGCCTCAATACTGGCCTCGTCGTCATAGAAGGGCTTGTGCGGATCGGAAATATTTACCACAGCATAAAACGGTCGATCGGCTTGGGCTGCCTGATCGAGAAATGCCTCCATCCCTTCCTCATAAGACCGCGCATCGCGATTCGGTCCAACCCCGAGAATTTCATGGAAATCCCAGTATTTGTCAAAATCGTTCGTGAGGCTGCTGTCTCTTGGCTTGTTGATACAACCCGTGAAGTATCCATGCTGCCGGAGTACCTCCGGCAATGTCGGAAAGTCCACTTCGACATTGTAGAAACTCAACAACCCGAAAGTATGCGGGTAGCGACCAGTTTGATACGCATTGCGGGAAGGGACACAACTGGAAGTCTGGTTATAGGCATATTCAAAGCGAAAGCCGTCCTGCGCGAGACTGTCCATATGTGGAGTGATGTCTGGGACCTTGCTGCCATAGGCACCCATGGAATCCCAGTTCATATCGTCCATGGTAATGAAAAGAATATTGGGGGATCCTGGACGGGCGGCGGGAACCGGGGCGGGAAGTGCCGCTGCTTCGGGGAAGTCAGAGGCTACCCCCGCAGCATCAGCAAGGCTGTCGCGTGAAATTCGGATTTCATCGAAATCCGCTTTTCCGGCACCGTTCGAGAAGCAGGAAATGACAAGGCCTCTGACGAGGCTTAGCCTGGAGTCGCGCAGCTCTACGCTCACATACTGAAGTATTTGATCCCGTTGCGAACCAATACTCGCAGCCATTAAATCGCTCTCTTGCATCCCCAATGCAGCAAAGTGAGTAGCTTGCTCCTCACTCAATACCCACATTTTGATGACTGGATGGGTGCTTTGTCCCCTTTCTGCGAGATCGTTAATCTGCCACAACACCAAAGCAGTTTCATCAGCTATGAGGGCTTCACCCTCTTCCACCTGGGCGGGTCTCCCACCAACAAGTATGGCTCCTAATTCCGATCCCCAGCGGGCAGCAAGAAAAGAAAAAAGCGAGTTTCTCGGGTTGACCGGATCGGCATCCGGCAAGCCTATCAATAAGCCTAACATAGAATTATCTACCATGCGCGCTCCGCGCACCCGAAAGCTGCCATAGACATCGCCGCTGAATGACTCATCGAGCTGACGCATAACGACCGCTTTACCCCTTGATGAAGCCAATCCACTAGTGGAATGTAGCCCGTCAATTGCCAGGTCATCGGGAAGTGCCCTAAATTCCCCTTCCTTAATGTGCCAATCGCTGAGCCAACCTTGGCTAGTTGTCCCTCCCAGCGCGTCATTGGATCCCAGCTGGGCAGGCAAAGTTGCCATATCAAACCCTTCATACACAGGGGGACTGGCAAAAGCTAAAGTCGTTAATGCAAAGGACACCAAGGCTGCCGATACCTTGAGGGTTTTTCGTGGGGGGTAGAAAATCATAGTCCAGTTCTCCATGAAAAACCTGTGGAAATCAAGAAAAATGATTGTTTTTTGGACTTTATGTTAAAAATACCGCCATTTTCAGGTCGCAAAAGCAATTCAAGGAATCCGATCACTGTTATAGATAAATAAAAACTCTACAATTACGACGAATCCTGCGGCATGGT
>LFIK01003119.1_pt1 | contig 13473 bp, 10 predicted proteins | sample 643401 | NCBI WGS metagenome assembly LFIK01 (sample SAMN03777447, study PRJNA286221) | soda lake metagenome | biome: soda lake; feature: Kulunda steppe; material: water; isolation source: sample T5-Br brine of Lake Tanatar-5 | place: Russia: Kulunda steppe | collected 2010-07 | reverse complement strand
GGATACGACATCCTGCACCGTGGTTGCGCTGGACGCCGACGGCCGGGCGCTGCGATCCGCCATACTCTGGATGGATATGCGCGCGGCCCGCGAGGCCGACGACGTTCTGGCGACAGGCGATCCGGCATTGGCGCTGAATGGCGCGGGCCGCGGCCCCGTTTCAGCGGAATGGATGATCCCCAAGGCCTTGTGGCTCAAACGAAACGAGCCCGACATCTTCAACTCGGCGGCGACGATCTGCGAATATCAGGACTATATGATCCGTCATTTGACCGGCCGCCGGGTGGCCAGCCTCGACAATGTCGCCATGCGCTGGCACTACCGGACCGGACAAGGCGGATGGCCGACATCATTGCTCAGCGCCCTCGGTCTCGACGCCCTGCAGGAAAAATGGCCGGACGAGATCATCGCGCCGGGCGCCCCGGTCGGCCCATTGACGGCCGAGGCCGCAGACCATCTCGGACTGCCGACATCGGTCGTCGTCGCCCAGGGCGGCGCGGACGCCTTTATCGGCATGATCGGCCTTGGGGTTGCAAAGCCGGGTCAATTGGCCATGATCACCGGATCGTCGCATCTGCAGTTGGGCGTTACCGACGCGCCCCTGTCGGCCCCAGGCCTGTGGGGCACTTATGCCGACGCGGTCTATCCGGGCCGGCACATCATCGAAGGTGGCCAAACCTCGACCGGATCGATCATTGCCTGGTATCAGCGGCTGACCGGCGAGCATATGGATCTCGACCGGTTGAACACCGAGGCAGCGGCCCTGCCCCCCGGTGCCGATGGGGTCATGGTGCTGGACCATTTCCAGGGCAATCGGACCCCGCATACCGATCCGCTCTCACGCGGCGCGATCACGGGGCTGTCGCTGTCCCACGGCCCGGCCCATATCTTTCGGGCGATCATCGAGGGCATCTGTCTCGGCACCCGGTCAATCCTGCATACCATGGATAAGGCCGGATTCGAGGCCAAGGAAATGTTCGTCGCCGGCGGGGCCACACGCTCGCCGCTATGGCTGCAGGTTCACGCCGACACCGCTCAGATACCCGTCAGGGTGCCGTCCTTTGCCGAAGCGCCGGCGCTCGGTTCGGGCATTCTGGCCGCCGTCGGCGCCGGACTTTATCCGGATATCGACCAAGCCATCGATGCCATGGTCCGGATCGACCGGACCATCGATCCAGACCCGTCAAAGGCGGACGCCTATGCCGACCTGTTCGATCGATACGAGCGTCTTTATCCGTTGATGAAGACATTGCGCCAGAAAGGTGACGCCGCATCATGACCGAGGCCAGCAATACGCCCTATCAAGCCCTTTACCATACCATGCGCCGAATTCGATCCTTCGAGGAGCGGGTCGGCGAGTTGTTCGTCCGGGGTGAGTCCGCCGGCTCCATGCTGCATCTATCGATCGGTGAGGAGGGGGCAGCGGCCGGCGTCGGCATGGCAATGCGCGACGGCGATAGTTTCACGACCCACCATCGCGGCCATGGCATTTTTCTGGCGCGCGGCGCCGACCCCAAACGCATGATGGCCGAGATTGCCGGCAAGGAGTCCGGCTATTGCGCCGGAAAGGGGGGGTCGATGCACATCGCCGATATGACCCTTGGCCATCTCGGCGCCAACGCCATTGTCGGCGGCGGCATCCCGACCGTCGTCGGTGCCGGGCTGAGCTACAAGATAAGGAAGACCGGCGCGGTATCGGTGGCGTTCTTTGGCGACGGCGCGATGCAGCAGGGCATCCTCTACGAAAGCATGAATATGGCGGCGCTCTGGGATCTGCCGGTTCTGTTCTGCTGTATCAATAATCAATACGGCATGGGCACGCGGATCGATCAGGCGACTCGAAGCACCGATTTCGCCGCCCGTGCCCGGGCCTTCGGCTTGGAAGGCGCGATGGTCGACGGTGACGATGTCGGCGATGTTCACCGCGTTGCCGGCGACCTGCTGGAAAAGGCGCGCGACAGCAAACCCGGCTTTCTGTCGGTCTCCTGCTATCGGTTCTTCGGCCATGCCCGCATGGACAAAAGCCCCTATCGAACATCGGACGAGGAAGAAGCCGGCCGAAAGCGCGATCCTGTCGCCCGCGGCCGCCAGATATTGATCGACGCCGGCATGGCCGAGGATAGGCTCGACGCCCTGGATCAAGACGTTGCAACCGAGATGGATGCTGCCATCGACTTCGCCGTCGCCGCTTCGGCGCCGGACAATGACGCCTTGTTCGAGCATGTTTTCGACGCTGGAAGCCCCAGGCCCGAGCCCCAAGCCAATCGCCTTGATCGGATTTTCGCCAATGAGTGAGACGACGAAGGAATCAGGTCCGTTCGAGACCACCTATCGCGAAGCGCTGGGCATGGCCATCGCCGATGCCATGGACGAGAACGAAAATGTTGTCGTCATGGGCGAAGAGGTTGGCCGATACGGCGGTGCATATGGCGTCACGCGCGGGCTTTTCGAACGGTTCGGCGCCGACCGCGTGATCGACACGCCGATATCGGAACCGGCGATCGTCGGGGCGGCGGTCGGGGCGGCCATGACCGGCCTGCGCCCCATTGCCGAGCTGATGTATGTCGACTTCATTTCCATGTCGATGGATCAACTCGGCAATCAGGCCGCCAAGATCCGATACATGTTCGGGGGCCAGACCGGCGTGCCCATGGTGCTGCGCACCCAAGGCGGCACCGGGCGATCAGCCGGTGCGCAGCATTCCCAAAGCCTCGAGGCCTGGATCATGCACACGCCCGGCCTTCATCTGGCGATGCCGGCAACCGTCAACGATGCCTATCACCTCTTGCGACATGCTTTGACCCTGCCGGATCCGGTCGTCTTCATCGAACACAAGGGACTTTATACCAGCAAGGGCATGCTCGACCGGTCGACGCCTGACGCGCCATGGGGGCAATCCGTCATTCGCCGGACAGGTACGGATCTTTGGATCGTCACTTATTCCCGAATGGTTCACTATGCTGAGAAAGCGGCGGACACCCTCGCCGCCGAAGGCATTTCGGCTGGGGTCATCGATCTGCGCACTCTTCACCCCATTGATCTGGACACGGTCGAATCGGCCGTTGCCGCCACGGGCCGGGCCATGGTCGTCAGCGAAGGGGTAACAACCGCCGGCGTGGCGTCGGAAATGGCGGCCGCGATTCAGGAACGCTGCTTTGATTTCCTGGAAGAACCCGTCCTTCGTGTCGGTGCTGAGGATGTTCCGATTCCGGTTTCACCAGCCCTTGAAGCCGCCTCGATCCCGTCGGCCGAAAAAATTGCCGATGCCGGACGGCGTCTGACCCGCCATCGGAGGGTCGCATGAGCGAACGGCTGTTGAAGCTTCCCCGCCTTGGCGAGACCATGGAAACCGGCCGGATCGTGGAATGGCTCAAAAAGCCTGGCGATCGGTTCCAGCGAGGCGAGACCATCGCCGAGATCGAAACCGACAAGACCGTCGTCGAACTGCCAGCGCTGACCGACGGCACCATCCTTGAGATCCTCGCCGAACCCGGCGCTGAGGTGACGGTCGACATGCCGCTCGCCCGGATCGATGACGAACGCGCGACCGGCCCGGAAGAGGCTGAAAAAACCGAACCGAGACCAGGGTCAGCCACGGCCGAAAATGAACCGCGCGACCGGCCCGGCCCGACCGCCGCCCCGGACACACTGACAGCGCCGGGCTCCCGCAGGAGGGCAACACCGGCCGCCCGGCGGATCGCGCGCCTGGCCGGAATCGATATCGAAACGGTCACCGGGACAGGCCCGCGCGGGCGGGTCGAGACGGCTGATATCCGCACCCTTACCGATGGCCGCAAAATCCAAGATCGACCCGGCCAAGCCGATGACCGGCTCCCGGTGTCGGGGGGCTATCTGCATCTGCGCCGGTGGCGGCCGCAGCGGGAAAACGTCGGAAAACAACGATCCACCGCCCTGCTTTTGCACGGTTTCGGCGCCGACGGGTCGACATGGCTGCCGATCGGACCGCTTCTGGCGCAACAACACGGAATCGACGTCATCGCGCTCGATCTGCCCTCGCACGGCGCGTCAACCGTTGAGCCAAACTCAGTCAGCCAGTTGATCGCCATGGTCACCGAAGCGGTTCGCAACCTGGATCCGGCGCCGGACATTCTGATCGGCCACAGCATGGGCGCCCTGGTCGCCGCCGACTTGGCGGGCTCGGGCGCCCTTCCCTGCCTAAAGCGGCTGATGCTGATTTCACCGGCCGGTATGAGCCACACCATCAACAACGAGTTGCTTCAGGCGCTGGCCTGGGCTGATACCGCCGAAACGCTCGACCTTTTGATGCGCGAAATCGGCGGCCATCTACCGCCGCCGCCGCCGGCCGTCTGCCGGCAGATTTTGGCCCAAAACCGCAGCCATCCAACCCTTCCCGATATTGCCGACGATCTCGCCGGTCTGGCGGGACAACGGCATAGCCTGCCGCAACGGCTGGAATCAGTGACAATTCCGACCTCAGTGGTCATGGGCACCGAAGATGTCATGTTCCCCTGGGTTCAGGTCGCATCCTTGCCGCCAACGGTTGCCATCCATTTGATCAATGGCGGCGGCCACATTCCGCATTGGGAACAACCGGAAACCATAGTCAGGCTCATCGTCGGCGGATAGCCAAGACCCTCCCCTTTGCCGCTGGGCCCACAATTGCGTTAGTGTGACTTGTCGCCGTCAAATACGCCCGCGATGGTCGGTGCGGTGGCCGCGCGCCGAAGCAGCGGGCGAAGCTCTTCCGCCGACATGTCGGCTAAACGCGCGCGGACCGATTGATCGACAGGGCCAAATCGTGCCTCAAGGATGTCCAGCAAATCATCTCTCCGGGCGACCTTCACCCCCTCAGCCATGCCCTCGGCTTTGCCTTGGCTCAGCCATTCCTGCGCAGCGAGTGATACCATGTTTTCCTCCATGCCCGGTTTGGCTTCGAACGCGAACTGCTTCCAGCGGTCGGCATCAATCCATTGCTGCCTGTCAAGAATATAGCGCACTATCTGCTCCGCCAGAAGAGTGCCGTCGGTCAAACGCGCCATGACACGGATGATCGCTTCCGGCGGCGCGTTGTCGCGGCTGACATGCTTCAGCGCCAGCCACACGGCAGCAACGTCGTTCGATGCTGACAGCCGGTCATCCGCACGGCGTCCCAGATCATGAACCTCATAGCGCAACGCGCGCACATAATCCCGGAGCGCGCTGTCGTCGCGGGTATCCACGCAATCGAGCAGCGTGTCCGACACGGTCCAACGACTTGCGCCATGATAGACGACGATCGGGATGATCGGCGGCAGAGCCCGCAACCGGTCGACCTTGCCCTGGGCATGACGATCCCAAATTCGGACCATATAGGACAGAAGCTGCAAGGGTGTGCGAGGATCGACGTGGCTTTTGTGTTCCATCAGCACATAGACGAAGGCCGCCCCGCCGCTTGCCAGCGCCACTTCGAACAGCCGATCGCTCTGGCTGTCGGCAAGCGTTTCGTCGATGAAGCTGCCGTCCAGCAACCGCGGCGGCTCTGGTGCCATTAGGGCTGCGATCGCGGGCGGCAGAAGTTCCCGCACCACAACCGCTGCCCGGCCGGGATCGTCCAGCAAGGCCCGGAACAGGCTGTCATGAGGATTGCTTGCCGGTTTCGTCATGGCCGCCCAATTTTGTCGCCAAACCTATTTGACGACACCACCATTGCATGCATTGGTCGGTATTTGCACGTCTTTTTCGACGCCGCGTTGACTGCCCTTTCCTCTGAGGCTCATGCATCTGGATTCATACACACGCACTTGCGCAAATGGCCCGATTGAGGCACCACCCAATATATTGCAATCGACGCTCATGGTGATCCATGCCTCCATCCGACGCTGTTGCCACCCCAATCTGGGAAATCGCCTCGGTCCGCCGTCTCGCCCATGACTTGCTCACAGGCGCGGGCTTGGCGGCCGACAAGACCGATGCCGTCGTCGAAATTCTGATGGACGGCGACCTGATGGATCACACGACCCACGGATTGCGGCTGCTGCCCCGCTATCTGGCCGAAATCCGATCCGGCAAAATGGCAAAGGACGGCACCCCGACGGTCATCGCCGAACGCCCGGCGACCCTGACCTGGGATGGGCACTACCTGCCGGGACCCTGGCTGACCCTGCTCGCCATCGATCGCGCCATCGACAAGGCCGCGATCTGCGGCACCGGAACCGTGGTAACGCGGCGTTCACACCATATCGCAGGTCTGGTTACTTATCTGAACCGCGCGGTGGACCGCGGCTATGCCATCGAGATCCTATCGGCCAGCCCCCACAATCGAACCGTCTCGGCCCATGGCGGGATCGAAGGGGTGATGTCGCCGAACCCCTTGGCCGTGGGCTATCCGACCGACGACGGCCCGGTCCTGATCGATGTCAGCATGTCGACCACCGCCAACAACACGACGATTCAGTATCACAACGAGGGCCGCAAACTGCCCCATGCCTGGGTAAAGGACGCCAAGGGCAACCCAACCGACGACCCGTCAGTGCTGTTCACCGACACGCCCGGCACGCTGATGCCCATGGGCGGTCCGGATCACGGGCATAAGGGATTCGGCATGGGGTTGATGGTCGAAGCGCTGACCTGCGGCCTGTCCGGTCACGGCCGGGCCGACGGAGTCGAACAATGGGGCGCGTCGGTCTTTGTCCAGATTCTGGACCCCGAGGCGTTTGGCGGCCGTGATGCCATGATGCGCGAAACCGGCTTTCTGGCGCGCGCCTGCCGGGCCTCGGCCGTGCGTCCGGGAGATCCTGCCGTGCGCCTTCCCGGCCAGCGCGCGATCGCAAAGCGGGCCGAGCGGCTCGAATCAGGCTATCCTCTGGCGGCAGCGACCGTCGATGCGCTTATGGCCGAGGCTGAAACCGCCTGCCCCGACGCCCCGAGACCAAAGGCGCTCTAATGTCGAGACTCCCCATAATGGCAACGGCTTTGGCGGGATTTATGCTGGTAATATTGGGTTCCGGCGCCGTCGCCGATATGCAACCCGAAACGACCAGCGCCTATTCCACGCTGAACTGGGACGCAGACTGCATCGTGACAGACCAGCCGTCGGCGGACGCGCCGGAAGAAAACTGGATCCGGCTGCGCTGCGACGGCTATGGCGGTCTGCCCGTTCATGTGGTGGATGATGACGGGCGAATGTCCCTCATTTATGGCCACCAATCAGAGGAATCCCGCCACTGGAACAGCTTTGCCGGATTCAACGAGGTTCACGATACGGTCGAGTGGCGCCTGCGCCACGACAGCGGAGACCATCGGCCCTTTGCCGTGATTCATCGATGGTTCGTTTCGACCGAAGGCAATGACCGCGAGGTGCTTGTCGTCAATACGATTGCTCATACGCCCGCGGACCAAAGCTGCGATGTCGGCTATATCGACGCCACCCTGACCGCGGATGCCAATATTCTTGCCCACGAGATTGCCGATACCTACGCCCCGGCCTTTGCCTGTGGCGTGGATGAGGCCCGCTGGCATGGACGGACCGACGCTCACACGCCAAGTCGATGAATCCAGGGGCCGATAATTCGGGGGCCGCAACCCGGCCCGAGGGATCATTGCATTTGCCGCGCATCTGCCCCGCAGTCATTTCCTGTTGCACCGCCGTACTGCATGTGCGAGATACATGTCCGTGGTAACCGCGTGTAGAGGACGATCAAATCGTCGGCGGCCCTACCTCAAGAGGCAACTTTCGCTTTGTTGATCGTTGCCTGACCTTGGTGCCCTCGGGCACACATCTCGGCGGCTGATCTGCACAAGCTTCCCCCAAATAAAAAATTGCGTCTCTGACTGTCGGCTTCGTCGACGGCATGAGACCAGGAATGAAAGTATCCTCTTGACTCAGTTTACCGAACTCGGGCTTGCCGAACCCATCCTTCGTGCCGTTACATCCGAAGGCTACACCACCCCCACCCCGATTCAGGGTGAATTCATCCCGGCGATGACCGGCGGACGCGACATCGTCGGCATTGCACAGACAGGCACCGGCAAGACCGCCGCCTTTGTTTTGCCGTTGCTGAACCGCATCGCAGAGGGCGGCGCCCGGCCGCAGCCCAAGAACTGCACGGCCTTGATCCTTGCGCCGACTCGCGAACTGGCCAATCAGATCGCCGATAATATCCGCACTTATGGCCGCTATGTACGCCATTCGGTGGCGTTGATCGTCGGCGGGGCCAAGCCGGGACCGCAGATCCGCGCGGTCGCTCGCGGTGCCGATATCGTCGTTGCGACACCGGGCCGCCTGCTCGACCACATGTCAACCGGTGCCATCCGGCTCGACCGGACGACCACCATCATCCTGGACGAAGCCGACCAGATGATGGATCTCGGCTTTATGCCGGCGATCCGCCGTATTCTGGCGACCCTGCCGGCCAAGCGTCAAACGGCGCTGTTGTCGGCGACCATGCCCAAGCCGATTCGGGCGTTGGCCAACGACTTCCTGACCGACCCGGTCGAAATCTCGGTGACGCCGCAGGAACTGCCGATCGAGCGGATTGAGCAGAAGATCGTGTTCGTCAGCCGCTCTGACAAATCCGGTGCGCTGGTCGATCTGTTGTCGAAAGCCAATCTCGACCGGGCGATCGTCTTTACCCGCACCAAACATGGCGCCGACAAGGTGACCCGCCATCTGCAAAATGCCGGGTTCGCGGCCGGTGCCATTCATGGCAACAAGACCCAAGGTCAGCGGGAACGGGTTCTGGCGGGCTTCCGCTCGGGCCGGGACTCGATCCTGGTGGCAACGGATATCGCCGCGCGCGGCATCGATGTCGACGGCGTCTCGCATGTCGTCAATTTCGACCTGCCCAACGTGCCGGAATCCTACGTTCACCGGATCGGCCGGACCGCCCGTGCCGGCAACAGCGGTGTTGCCATCTCGCTCTGTGACGGTGAAGAACGCGGCCTGCTGCGCGACATTCAGCGGCTGATCGGCTATGGCGTCGGCCCCGATGGGGTCATGATCGCCGGCGCTGCACCGGAACCGCGCCCGCAGTCGAGCGGCGGCCCCCGTGGCCGTGGCGGCAAGCCCGGCAATGGCGGCGCCGGTCGTCCGCGTCAGAATAATCGCGGCGGCGCTCCTCGCCCGCAACAAGGCCGTCCCCAGGGACGTCCGAACGGCGGATCGCCGAACGCGGCACCGGTTCGGGCCGGCGAAGGCGGCAACCGCCCCCGCCAGCGCCAACTTGCCTAAATAGAACTAAAAACCCGATCTCGCCGGCTAAAGACCAGCGAGATCGGCCACGATCATTGCCGTTGCTCCGCTTTTGCGGGGCGGCGGCAATTTCTTTTTGGGCCCTGCCGATCGTCAATTCTTCCGGATTACCCAGCCCCTTCGGCGACATAGGCCGCGATGCGGCGACAGGCCTCGACCAGCCGGTCTTCGGGTGCAGAAAGGCTGATACGCACGAAGCCTTCGGCGCCGCCGCCGAACCCCTCGCCCGCCAACAGCGACACCCCAAACCGGTCGAGCAGGCTGTTGGCGAAGACCTCAGAGCTGACGCCGGTTTCCCTTATGTCGGCCATGACGAACATGCCGCCTTCGGGCTTGCGGGCCGTCAGACCCTCGACTTCGGCCAAAAGGTCGCACACGAGATCACGCCGCCTTTGGAATCGAGCGCACAATTCTGCGGCGCTGACGTCATCCTCGGCCAATGCCACCGGCACGGCATCCTGGATGAAGGCCGGCAGACCATAGATCGTGCACAAGAGGAAATTCTCCATTGCCCCGGCCAGGATCGGCGGCACGACGGCCCAGCCAAGACGCCAGCCGGTCATGGAATGGGATTTCGACAGGCTGGAAATGGTGATCGTGCGGTCCGCCATACCCGGCAAGCTCCGCGGACTGAGATGGGGGCGGTCATAGACCAGCGACCAGTACACCTCATCCGACATCAGCCACAGGTCATGGGTCAGGCAGATATCGGCGATTGCCGCCAGTTCCGCCCGGTCGAGGACGACGCCGGTTGGATTGTGCGGCGTGGTGATAAAGACCGCACGTGTGCGTTCGGTGACGGCCGCAGCAATGGCGGTCGGATCGGTTCGAAACCCGCGATCAGCCGGACAGATCACCGGGACCATCGTCGCCCCGCAAGCCCCGAATACGGCTTCGTAGGTCGCATACATGGGAGCTGGAACGATCACTTCGTCGCCCGGCCCCAATAGGCACATCGCCGTCGAGAACAAAGCATTCTGGGCTCCGGCCGTGACGACGATGTTTTCCGGCGCCGTCTCGACCCCGGTTCGCCGCGCGGTCGCCCTGGCGATGGCGGCGCGGGTGTCGGGTTCACCGGATACGCGGGTATAATGGGTGCGGCCGTGATCGAGGCTGCGTTTGGCGGCATCTATGATCGCCGACGGTGTACCGGTGTCGCTGTCACCCACGCTGAGCACGACCACGTCGTCGCCCCGGCGCTGGCGTATCAGCGCGCGGGCATGAATCTCCCAAGCGCGGGACCCCTCGTTGCGGATGCGGCCCGCCAGCGGTGACAGTTTCATAGTTTCCTCTGTTTCTTAAATGACGGGCGATGCGCGAGTGACGGGCGGATGGGTGGCACGATCGCCTGACGGGTCCAACCCCATTTGCACGATTCGGTCGGAACTTGGCGAGAAAAGATAACACCACGCATTCAAGCCAATGCACACTATACGGCCTTTCGGGTCCTATCGCTGCTCAGTGGCGGCGGAGCCCGACAAGCAGTCGTCGCGTTTTGCGCGACCGGACAGGCGGCGTTCAGGGACCCGGCATCCGGTCAACCGTGCTACCATCGCCGGACGCGATCGAACACCACAATCACGAGGTGCCGCCATGGCAGCGGATCCGCTTGCGGGCCATCCCGATCCGGCAAGACTCGAAGCCCATCACCGGGTCCAACTGGCCGCGTTCTTTCGGCTGCTCGCCCTGTTCGGCATGACCGACCACATCTACACCCATGTCTCGGCGGCAGTGCCGGGGGATGCTGAGGGGCAGCGGCATTTTTTGATCAACCCCTATGGCCTTCGTTTCGACGAGGTGACGCCGGGCAATCTGGTCAAGATCGACATGGACGGCCAAGCGGTCGAGCCGTCCGTTCACCCCGTCAATCCGGCGGGCTTCACCATTCACAGCGCCATTCACGCCGTTCGGCACGACGCCATTTGTGTCGCCCACACGCATACCCGCGCCGGCATGGCGGTGGCCGCGATCAAGGACGGGTTGTTGCCGATCAACCAGATCGCACTGCAATTCTATGATCGGCTGGCCTATCACGACTATGAGGGCATCGCGCTGGATCTTTCCGAACGCGAGCGCCTGCAGCGTGATCTCGGCAGCTTGGACGCCATGATGCTGGCCAATCACGGCTTGCTGACGGCCGGACGGTCGATTCCCCATGCCTTCTCTTTGATGTACTATCTAAACAAAGCCTGCGAAATTCAGGTTTCGGCCCTGTCCATGGGGCGCGACCGCGTCCTGCCGCCACCCGAAGTGTGTGCCCATACGGCCCGTCAGTTCGAAGCGGGACTGGGAACCCCCGTCGATACGTTCACCGAGAGCGACGGCTTGGAAATGGAATGGAAGGCCTTTGTCCGAATGCTTGACCGGCACGACCCAACCTGGCGAGGGTAAGTCCGGGCATAACAAAACGCCGCCCCTCCACAAACACCGCCCCATGCCAGACCACGAGGTACCCGCCCATGTCAGACCCGCACCCCAGACGCATTCACGCCGAGGACTGGCTGGGCAAGGTTTACGGCGCGGGCGGCGACACCAGCCGTCTGCGCGCTTATTATGATCAGTGGGCGGAACACTATGACGCCGATCTCGCGGGCTTTGGCTATATGAACCCCAGCCTGATCGCAGGCATGGCATGCCGGCATCTGCCCGATACAGATGCGCCCATTCTGGACGCCGGATGCGGCACCGGCATTATCGGCGGGATATTGGGCCATCTCGGCTATCGATCGCTGACGGGCATCGATCTGTCGCAAGGCATGCTCGATCAGGCCGCGAAACTCGGCATCTATCGCGATCTGCGCCCGGCCGATATGAGCGAACCGCTCGATTTTCCCGATGCCAGACCGCCCGAAGCCGGGCCCGAGGCGGGATTTCAAGGCGTGATTGCGTCGGGGGTATTGACCGTCGGACACGCCCCGCCTCACGCGATCGATGAGTTACTGATGGTCGTCAGGCCAGGTGGCAAGCTGATCTTGTCGGTCACCGACAAGGCCTATGATGAGGGCGGATTCGGCGCCCATATGGAGGCGCTCACAGCAAAAGGCCGATGGTCGCCGATCGACCGGACGCCCACCTTCATCCCGCTGCCCGGCTCGAACTCAGCGGGCAAGAGCGGTTCGAAGGTATTCGTTTATGCGGCTGCGGAATGAGTTTGTACGGTTTGCGGTTGCCATCTGCGACAGGTTTGGGCTTTCATGCTAATGGTAAACATTCGAGCAGCATTTGCCGCTGAAGCCAAATTGCCGACCCCGGCGACAGATCGGCCGCGCCGCCGTTTCTCAACGATTGCAACGAGACGACAGAGGAAAGCGCCATGAGAGAAGTTGAATATCTGACGCATCTACTGAAAACCGGCGGCATCTCGCGCCGTTCCTTCGTCTCGCGGGCGATCGGCCTTGGCGTATCGGCCGGCTTCATCGGCGGCACGCTCAGCCAGGCGGCGGCGGAAAGCACCCCCCAGCGCGGCGGCACTTTGCGCTTCGGCATGTCCGGCGGGTCAACGACCGACAGCATGGATCCGGCCACGGCCACCGACAGCGTCGCCATATCCCAATGCCACACCACCTATAACTATTTGGGTGAACTGACCAGCGACCGGCAGGTGGTTCCCGAACTGGCCGAGAGCTGGGAAGCTGATTCCGGCGCCCGGCGCTGGGTTTTCCGACTGCGGCGCGGCGTCGAATTCCATAATGGCAAGACGCTGGATGCCGAAGACGTCGCCTATTCGATCCAGCGCCATCTTGGCCCCGACGCGCAGACGGCCGCCAGCGGTATCGTCGCCGGGATCGAAAACATCTATGCCGATGACGACCATACGGTGATCGTCGAGTTGGAGCGCGGCAACGCCGATCTGCCCTATATTATGGCTGATTATCACTTGGCGATCACACCCGCCGGTCACGAGGACTGGGAAAACCCGATCGGCACCGGCCCCTATCGCCTGGATCACTACGAGGCCGGCGTGGAATCGCGGCACAGCCGTTTCGAGAATTATTTCAAATCCGATGCGGCCTGGGCCGACTCCATCGAATACACGGTGATCAATGACTCAACGGCCCGCAGCTCCGCGCTGCGATCGGGCCAGATCGACGTCGCCAACCGGATTCCGAAGCGCACCATCGACCTATTGCGCCGCCTGCCGGAATTGCAGATTCTGAACTCGCCGGCCGCTCAGCACTATACGCTGCCGATGCGCACCGACGAGGGGCCGCTGACCGACCCCAACCTTCGCTTGGCCCTCAAGAGTGCGGTCGACCGCCAGC
>LFIK01003118.1_pt1 | contig 13473 bp, 20 predicted proteins | sample 643401 | NCBI WGS metagenome assembly LFIK01 (sample SAMN03777447, study PRJNA286221) | soda lake metagenome | biome: soda lake; feature: Kulunda steppe; material: water; isolation source: sample T5-Br brine of Lake Tanatar-5 | place: Russia: Kulunda steppe | collected 2010-07 | reverse complement strand
CCTGATGCTGCCTGACTTCCCCCACCCACAACAGTTCACCTACCCCGATGCCGCCTGATCTTCCCCCACCCACAGCAGTACACCCACCCTGATGCTGCCTGGCTTCCCTCACCCTCTAATGCTCATGTGCCACACCTTCACATGGAGCGCATCCACAAACTCCGCCCCTCTGACAGAGCACAGCACAAACATGACCTCTGCTGCGCAACCTGACCAGAAAGTGTGCAAAAGGCGCCGCCCCTACCCACCAACGTCTTTGCACAGCAGCTGCGTGAGGCGTGGCAGCGTGGCTTGCAGATTCTCCAGGTTGGCAGTCATGTCAGGGAAGCCCGTAACTAGCATACCCAGGTTGGACTCGAACAGGTGCGCCGCGTGCGCCTCCTCCCGCTGCACACACAAGAACCACCAGGGCATGCCCAGGTTAGACGCGAGCAGATGTGCCACTTGCTTGGGTGCTTTGCGGTGCCGTGTGTGCAGGGGTGCGCTCCCCCTGCTCCTCCCCTCTGCCTGCACTTGCCCGGGCCAACAGGTATTGATCCAACCCCCCTGCATCCGCGTTTGACTGGGCAAGCGCACGCAATGCAGGCAGAAGTCCCCACCCCTTGCATGCTTGAGGTGGCCACGGCATGCAGTGCAGAATATGCTCGAGGTGGCCACGGCATGCCCGCTCCCATGCAGTGCAGCAGTGCAGCAGTTGTCCAGCGGGACAGCAGGGCGCACACCTCTCACATATGCGTGTCTCTCCTCAGCCCCCACCTTTGCAGACGCCAACGCCTGCTTACGTGCGCCCGCGTCCGTGCGCAGCGCGGTCAGGCGTGCGTCTGCAGCCGCCAGCTCCGTCGCGTGCGCTGCTCGCACACCATGCGCATGGCCCAGCTGGTGGCAGAGGGCCTCGCACTGCGCAAATGCCCCAGGGCCGGGCTCCGAGCCTGCAAGTCGCAGTTGACGAGCAGCAGTTCGCAGCAGGCAGTCGGAAGCAGCAGGAGCAGCCGCAATTGATGAGCAGCACTTAGCAGCAGGCAGTCCGTTAGCAGCAGGCAGTCAGAAGCAGCAGGAGCAGCCACAATTGATAGGCCGCAGTGGCAGTTGGCCAGCAGTAGGCAGTCAGAAGCAGCAGGAGCAGCAAAGGGAGACAGCAACATTAGAGGTGGCAGCAGCAGCAAAGGGAGGGGTTGTTGTCAGCACCAGTGGGTCAGGTGTATCAGTCAAGGGGGAAGGAGCCATCTGATGCTGATGTACCCCGCGTACGCGTGGGTGCCCCGCCAATGCTCACACACACACACGCACACACACACACACACGCATGCAGACACCTGCACAAACGCAAAGCCACACACCCAAATGCTACCAGCACACCCACCCACCCCAACCCGGCCATCCCCCCCCTAGCACATCCCCCTCCCACGCACCTGCCCATGCTGGGCACACGTATGGGCACCCACGCCTCCTCACCTGGTGCCTTCACCAGGCCTTTGGGGAGCCAGCGCACACACGTGCATACACCAGAGGCCCTGGGGGAACAAGGGCACGCACGTGCACACACATAGAAGCTCCCACCCATAGGCTACCACGCACGCACATACTCCCTCACCCACCATTCACCTTCCACCTAACCGCCCCCAACACTTGCATATGCACAGCCGCCCTTGCCTCCTCACCTGGCGCCCACACGAGCGCCCACACGAGCGCCCTTGCCTCCTCACCTGGCGCCCACACGAGCGCCCACACGAGCGCCCTTACCTCCTCACCTGGCGCCCACACGAGCGCCCACACGAGCGCCCTTGCCTCCTCACCTGGCGCCCACACAAGGCCCTGGCGGGACACCTCAAACTGCGCGACAGCCGCGCAGGCCTGTGCTAGCTGTGTGCTGTGTTCACGGGCGCTGGCAAGCCAGTGCTGGCGCCTGCGGGGAGCGGGCATGTGGGGGGCAGCGCGCGCGTGTGAGCAAATGAGCAGGCAACAAGCGGAGAGGGAGGGCGCCTGCAGAGGGAAATGGGCGGAGTGCGTGTGAGGAGGCGGGCGGCGGCTTGGCGGCGGTGCAGGCCACTTGCAGGCAGGGTGGACAGCTGTTGGAGGGAGGCTCCCTCCCCTCCTTCTTGAGCTGGCGGCTGCATGAATCGCCCACAGACTCAATTCCCGGTCCACTGCCTTTACCCATGAAATGGAGAGGCGCCATGCTCCGCCTCACAGTACGTACCACGCATGGTTTTGGAGGGAGGTCTGGTCTGCCAACTGAGGGATGCGGCAACCTCGCACACCAAAGATCTGCTGGCGTGGAGGCACCCTCCTGTACACACAGCCAAGGCCAGCCCTTCAACTGCCAGTGTAGCAAGGGCCCCAAGGCACCGTGCCACAATGAACAGCAACGTGCTCCATCGTATCACCCTTTCTCGGAAAGGACCCAAGCACACCATTCCAGCAGGCACAGGAGCATGGAGGTGCTGAGGATGTACACAGAGCTGGTGGGGGTGATGCTGAGCAGCGTACGGCCATTGGAAGAGGTCACCTCTTACCATGCCCCTATATCAGCCAGCGCGCGCCCCAGTAGCGCACCTGGTCAGCAACAGCAGCAGCGCCTGTGCGGAGTTGCGCCCTGCTGCAGGCTCCAGCTGCGCCGCGCCCAGGTGCTGCACTGCCGCCGCGCAATTGTCGCTTGCAGCCTGCCAGGCTGACAGCGAGGAATCTAGGCTGGCAAGCTGCGTGCATGCCTCCTGCAGCACACACACACACATGCAGAAACGCGTTGCGCAGAGAATTGCGCGGAGAGCTGCATCGAGGCAGGTTGCAAAAGCCATCTGAGCGGGGTGTCTGCTTACACGATACAACAAACACGCATGCGGGTGCTTTTGGTGGCAACTAAAGCTGCGGGGGAGCTCCGCTTGCGCTGCAAGCAGCAGACGTGTGCATGCATGCAGCACAATGCAAGTATGGCCCAGGAATCATCAAGGACATGCTGGAGCCCTGCAGGCATAACCTCACTCCAACATACAATAAAGCACCACCTGAACTCCTTCTTACATACACATGCACCCCCACACACATACGAGTCCTGCCACCGTACATGGTTGTGCGGCTCCCCTTGCCCCTTGCACAGCCACTTCAAAGCACGCCTGCACCCCCACCTGCAGGGCATGCCAGCACCCTTACCTGCAGCGCATGCAGCAAGTCCTGCCTGCTGGCGTGGGTGAGCTTGCGGCTCGGCTCCAGCGGGTCCCAGCAGCACTGCGTCAGCACGGCGTGCAGCTCGGGCAGGCCGACCACCTGCGGGGGGGTGCATGTGTTGTGTGCATGCGTGCATGAATGCAATAATGTGTGTGTGTGTGTGTATGAGCATGCGCTTCAAACGTGCGTGCATGCCCGTGCATTGGGTCGTGAAGGCGCGAGCACATTGAATACAGCCTGTCGTCCTTGTTTGAGCCACAGGTGCGGTGCGTTGGCTTCACCCAGGTGCAGTGTGTTGGCCGCACCCAGGGCAGCATATGCCACGCCCAGCAGGTGGGTGCGATCATACCAGTGCTTTGCACCCTCTGAGCGACAACCAGAGGGGTGAACAGTGTGCCTGCAGGGCTGAACAGTGCGCCTGCAGGGCTGTGGCTGTGCGCCTGCAGGGGTGAACAGTGCGCCTGCAGGGGTGAATAGTGTGCCTGCAAGGGTGAACAGTGTGCCTGCAAGGGTGAACAGTGCGCCTGCAGGGCTGTGGCTGTGCGCCTGCAGAGCTGTGGCTGTGCGCCTGCAGGGGTGAACAGTGCGCCTGCAGGGCTGTGGCTGTGCGTGTTGCGTGCCCACCAGGCATGCAGCGGGTCTTACAAGAGGTGTGGTGTGCAAAGACAGCCTGGAAGGTTGCGCGGCGTGGCCCACCTGACGCAGCAGGTGCTCGTGCATCCACCCAAACGCGGCTGTGTGATGCAAGCGCAGCTGCTGGTGCTTGGCCGCATGCTGCTGCAGCGCCGGCAGCACGTCCTGGCGCAGGCGCGCGCGCGCCGCTTCCGCAGCCATGGCACCGCCCTCCTCCACCAGGAAGCCTTCCAGGAGCGCCCCCACGGCTCCCAGCGCCGCCTGCGCTGCCGCGCCGCTGTGTACGGATGCCAGCACACCGCCTGCCGCCTCCCCACCTCCACCTGCGCCATCAGCAGCTGGCGCTGCTGTCCCGGCTGCTGCCTCCTCCACCTCAGCAGCAGCCGCGTCCAACTGCGCCAGCAGGCGCTGCATACAGGCATCATCCCCTTCGGACTGCGGCCCGCTCAGCTCTGGCCCTGCCTGTTGCGCTGGCTGCTGCACTGCAGCAGCAGCAGCAGCAGCGACAGCGCCCCCATCAGCACGTCCGCCCGCGTCGTGCAGGCCCCCGCCTCGCATGCCTCCCTCACCCTCCCCGTACTCCTCCTGGACTGCATGCCTCTGCCCTTCAGGGCTGTCGCCGAGGGCACTGCCCCCTTGTAAACCCCCCTCTACTATGCCTCCTTCTCTCAGGTTGCCGCCCTCAAGAGTGCCGTCTGCGCCCTCCTCAAGCCTGCTGCCGTTTTCAAGGTCGCCCTCTGCGCCCTCCTCAAGCCTGCTGCCGCCTTCATAGTCGCCTTCTGCGCCCTCCTCATGCCTGCTGCCGTCTTCAAGGTCGCTGCCAGCATCCTCCAGCTCCGCAGCCGCGGCCCCATGCGGCGGCAGGAAGTCGCTGAAGGGCACCAGCTCAGGCAGGGGGCCAGCCTCAGCAGGCAGCTGCTGCTGCTGCTGCTGCGCTGTATCTGTGTGTCGGGCCGGGGCCGCGCCCGGCTGAAGCGTGGCCAGCTGGCACTGCGTGCTCTGCAGCTGCGCTGCGACCGGCCGCAGCTGCGCAGCCAGCACTGGGCGTAGGCAGTACTGTGCCACACACTCAGCCAGGGAGGCCAGGAGCAGCAAGCGCGCACTGCTGGTGTTGTTGGCAGCAGTGGTGACTGCGGTGCCGCTGCCGCTGCTGCTGCTGGAGGTCTGCGGTACGCCCGCCTCAGTCCCAGTATCTTCATAAGCAGCCGGGCCAAGCGCCCCCTCTGCGGGAACCTCTGTTGCTGCTGCTGCTGCTGCTGCTGCTGCAGCTGTCGAGACTGGTTCCTGCTTGCCTGCCACACATGTGCCGCACGCCCCATGCTCTGGGGCTTCCTTACCCGCTGCAATTCGCCTTGCCGCTGCTGCTGCAGCTGCCGCTGCTGCTGAAACCTCTAGTTCAGGCCCGGGGGGGGCTTCAAGTGCAGCCTGATCAAGCAGCAGCTGCTGCTGTTCCTGCTGCTGTTGCTGTGCGTGTGCACCTGCCTGCTGCTCCTGCTCAACCTGTTCCTCCTGTGCTCCGGCCACGCCGTCCCGCCTGATCCCCTCCCCGCTGCCGCGCGAGGCAATGGTGCGGAAGGAGGGTGACGGACGCACAGGGCCTGCTGCGTCTGGCTCTGGACTGGGGAGGTAAGGGGGTGGCAGGGGCGGCTGGCTGCCAGAGGCACCTGCAGCTGAGGTGTCCGATGCAAGGCGGCGGCGGCGATGGGGGGGCAGGGGGGCGCTCGTGGCGGCGCTGGCGTCGAGGCCGCGTGCGTGGGCGGGGGTTGAGCTCGGCAGCAGCGCCGCGCAGTGGCGCAGCAGCGCGTGCAGCGCGCGCACGGCGCGGCAGCGGGGTGCCCATGCGCGGAAAGCAGGCGGCAGCTGCTCCAGCTGCTCCTGCTGCAGCGGCAGCGGAGGCGGATGGGGCTGCGCAGCTGTCATGCCCTCCTGCACTGCCTCTGCTTGCACCTGCTGCTGCTGCTGCTGCTGCTGCATGGCCAGGAGCCTGCCATCCTCACCACGACCTGAGCCGGTCAGATCACACGGACCGCCCTCACCATGAGCTGAGCCAGTCAGACCACACGTACCGTCCTCAACGCCGCCGGCATCAAACAGCCCAAAGATGAGGGCGCTGGGCGCGCTGAGCATGTGGTGCACGCCAGAGTGACGCCATGTGCCCGACAGCGGCGGAGGCAGGGACTCCAGCAGCAGTGGCAGCGGCGGCGGCGGGGGCGGGGGCGCCCCCCTTTGCTGCGCGCCGGCCGCGGTGCCAGAGCCTGCTGCTGCTGGGGGCGCCTCACCAAGCAGCAGCAGCATCTGCAGCGCGTCATCCTCTTCAGCAGGCGCCAGGCCCATGCCAGGGCGAGCGCCTGCGGCTGCTGCTACTGGGGCTGCTGGTGAAGGCACCTGCGTGGCGTGCAGCGCGGCGTGCAGCGTAGCCGCGTCGCGCGCGGCCAAACACTGCGCAGCCTCTCCTGGGCCCATGAGCAGCAGGTACAGTGGCTGCAGGCATCCAGCCAGCGCGCTGTGCGCTGCGTCGGAGCGCGCCTTTATGTCGTGCGCGGCCGCGTGGCGGTGCTGCCAGCGTGTGCGCAGCTCCTGGAGGCGCGCCTGCAGCGCATGTGTGGCATCTGCAGAGGGGGTGGGAGGGCGTGGGGGCTGAGGCAAGGAGGCCTGCGGGGGCTGCGGAGTTGGTGCTGTGCCTGCCGGAGTGGGAGGGTGGGCAAGCAGGGGCGAGGGTGTCAGCTGCTGCTGCTGCTGCTGCTGCTGCTGCTGCTGCTGCTGCTTGTCAAGCTCCGTGTGCAGTTCCTACGGAGGGAAGCAGGGGCATGACTGAGGTTGAAAAACACAAACGTGGCCAAGGAAAGCATAGGGGTGGCGTGCTGTGAGTACGGTGTGGCATGCGGGAAGAGGATATTTGTGCGGGGCACAAGTGGCAAAATTGTGGGACAGCGTGTGGCACCCAGGTTATCAAGAGAGGCATCAGCACTTTGGGCTGTGATGTCTGGCAGGCGGCAGGTGGGCAAATGTGGAGGGCAGGGCATGCATGAAATGGGAGGTGCACAAGCGTCAGCGGAGGCATTAGTGGTGAGAGCAAAAGATACGAGGCGCATGAATACAGGCAGTCCAGGGGGCACATACATAGCAGCAGACCAGGAGGAGCACATAGATAGCAGCAGACCAGGAGGCACATACATAGCAGCAGACCAGGGGGCACATACATAGCAGCAGACCAGGAGGAGCACATAGAAAGCAGCAGATAGCAGCAGACCAGGAGGAGCACAGGTCACACAAGACTGAAGGATATGCACCTACAAACTACCACACACACACAACACACACACACACACGCAGCACACACACACGCGCACATGCATCCACCCCAGCACCTTTCCCCAACCAGAACAATATAGCACTCATCCACACAGCTGCTGACCTGGCACTGCTGCGCGTACTCAGCCAGGAAGCGTGCGTGCTCGCCCGCTGCGCGCTGCACTGCCAGGGCCTCTGCCACCAGGTCTGCCAGCTGCGCATCACATGCAGCCACGCCCTGCGTGGCAATCTCCAGCTCGGCACTGCCGCCCACCTGCATGCACAAGGGTAGGAAGGCTGCATTGTTGGTGGAATGTTTTCGCGCCCCGCGGCTTTAAGGGTGGTGTCTGCAATGGTGCAAGGCGATGTGTGCAGGAAAAGGGAGGGCTCGCAGCACCCACTGGCTGGAATACATTTGCACAGCCTGCAGCTTGCTGCAATGCAAAGAGGTAGCCCCAGGAGCTGTGCACCTAGCTTGCAACCTCCCAATCGGAAAACGCTGAGTTCACACACATGGCACGCACGCAAACTTCTGAAGGTTTGTTCACAAACATTGTTCACATACCTACAGAAGTTTGCGTGCGTGCATGTGTGTGTGTGCGCGTGCGCGTGTGCGAATGTATGTGCGCACGTGTGTGCGTGTGCATGTGTGTGCATATATGCGTGTGTGCGTGTGTGTGCGTGTGCGTGTGTGCGCGTGCGCGTGTGTGAATGTATGTGCGCACGTGTGTGCGTGTGCATGTGTGTGCATATATGCGTGTGTGCGTGTGTGTGCGTGTGCGTGTGTGCGTGTGCGTGTGTGAATGTATGTGTGCATATACGCGTGTGCGTATGTGCTTATGTGTGTGTGTGTGCGCACGTGTGCATGTGTGAATGTATGTGTGCATGTGTGTGCGTGTGCATGTGTGTGCATATATGCGTGTGCATGTGTGTGCGTGCGTGTGAGTATGCGTGCGTGCGTGTGTGTGTACACGCACAGGCGCGCTCACCTCCACATGGGCCGCCAAGTCCAGCAGCGCATCCCCATGCAGGGCCGCTCCCGCCTCTGCACCCGCTTCCAGTGCTCGCAGCGCGTGCTGCAGCCAGGTGCGTATGCCCTGCAGGCCGGCTGCGGCAACACTGCCTGCTGCTGGACTTTCCTGCTGCTGCAGCTGTAGGCTCTCTTTTCCCTTGAAGCCCCTGCTCGCGTGCTTGCTAGGGCTGTCATTGACATGGCGGGGCGGAGGCGCGGGCGGCGGGATGCACAGCCGTTCGAGCAGCCCGGCCTGCTGCAGGCGCTGCAGCAGCAGCAGCATGCCGTGGCAGTGCGCGGAGGCGGCGGCGAGCTGCGGCGGAAACGTGAGTTGGGGAGAGGGCGTGACTGCATGTAGAGCACCGTGCTCTGTGCCAGGGGGCGCATGTGCTTGGACTGCGAGGCTCATCACATGTGCACAGGCCTCAACTTGCCCGGGGCCCGCTGCTGCTGCTGCTGCTGCTGCTTCCTTTGCTTTGCCTCCAGGGGCTACACTGGGCTCGGCAGCGGCAGCCGTGCCGCTGACAGAATTGCGAGTGCCTGTGCCCTGTGCAGTACCGCCTGTGCTGTGGAGCCCAGGCTCAGGGCCAACCACCTGGCCCAGCTGCTGGTGTTGCTGCTGCTGCTGCTGCTGCTGGTGCTGCTGCTGCTTTTGATGCACCGACGCATCCGCACTGCCTGTCACCACCTGATGCAGCGCGTGCGCCGCACGCGCTGCGGCGGAGCCGATGCCGCAAGCAAGCAGCTGCAAGTGGCAGGGGCTGTCGGACGCGGACACATGCGCCAGCAGCTCCAGCACAGCAGGCCCCACTGTGCCAGAGCTTGCCTCGGCGGGAGCTGCGTCGGCTGCGTCGCCTTGCTGTTGCCCCTGCCCCTGCTGCTGCTGCTGCTGCTGCTGCTGCTGCTGTGGGTCCAGGAGGCGGTGTAGGGCTGTGGGTGTTGGCAGGGCTGTCAGTGCGTCCGTGTAGCGTGCCAGCAGCGGTGGGCAGGGCTGCTGGGAGGTGGTGAGTGCCAGGGTGTGCGCCGCGCGCAGGGCACGCCAGGTTCGGGCAGCGTCTGCGGGCGCCCGCTCTGCAGGGATCAGCGCGCAGGCCTGCGTAGCGATGGGGTGGAAAGGGCATGTGAGACTAGCGAGTGAGGGAGCAGAGGGTGAACGGGTGGGTGGGTGTGCGCGCAGCGCGTGCAGGCCAGCGGGTGAGGGACATGAGGCTGGGGTGAGGGCGTGAGGCTTGTGACCAGGGCATGGCGGTGCTAGCAATCAAGTTGGGAGGAGCAGAGGATGAGCGTACAGGCGGCGTGATGGCGGTGGGGGGGCAGCAGAGCTGGGGAGAGAGGAGAGCTCTGGGGAGAGAGGGCGGGCCGTGCGAGCGAGGGAAAGAAATAAGCTGGCACAGCAAGATCTGCACACAAATGTGTCAATCAAATTACAGACAGCGTGCACGTTTTGATGCTCCCCGGCTGCTCCTGCACACTCCACATGTGATGGATGGGCAGCACACTCCACACGTGACGGAGGGGGCTTGCAGCAAGCCAGCCATCCACCCCCCTTTCCCCTAATGCCACTCCAACCTGACCAGATGCAATGGAGGAGCTCACCAAGCTCGGATTCCCCGAGGACATGGCCTTTTGCATCTTACACATGGATCTGATCATGATTTGTGTACTACTACAATCACACGTCTACATAATTCGGCCTGCCCACCTGCACCCATCCCTCGCGGTGGGGGGCTTGCAGCATGGCAGCCAGCGCCTGCCCCCAGCCGTGGTGGTGGCTTTGCTCCGGGTAAGTGGGCGGCAGCAGCACGCGCAGCACCTGCACAGAGGTGCGCATGCCGCACGGTGTGCGCAGTGGGCACGGCCGTAGCAGGAAACGGTGGTGCGCCGTGTGTGCAGTGGCACAGCCGTAGCAGGGAACGGCGGTGCACGAGCTGCCGATGCACCACAGGCGCGCCTTCAAAAGGGCGCAGGCACCACAATGACTCCTCACAGAGCGCGAGGCACAGAGCATGCAGTGCGCATGTTGTAGTGTCCCACGCCAACCACAAGCACAGTTGGGTGGCCTGCACCAGCACCAGGACCTGGTGTGGCATGCAGTACATGGTAGACCTGCTCCCTGAGCCCAGGGGTGTCCCAAGGACCTGTCAGCACCCACACCAATTCTAGCACGCATTTGGCAACAGGGATGACTTTTTGTCGACGAGTGCGCGCAGTCAAATTGGCGACGCCAGTAGACACAGCGCCAGCAGGCAGGCTAGTGCCGGGCCCGTGGCAGGCTTGAAGCAGCCGCGCAGCAGCGCATGCACGGGCGACTTAGTGTCACCAGCACCACCAGGGTACAGGTTGGTTGATGGCATGCTGCATGAGCCACCGCGCATAGGTGGGTGGTAACCTGGCGCACCTTGGAGTAGTCACCCAGCGCGGAAAGCGCGCGGCCGACGGCTGCCTCGCGCGCCGCCAGCAGCTCCGCACCTTGGCTGTCCAGCGCCACACACTGCTGCACGGCATCCTGCAAACACGAGCGCACAAGCACACAAGGCACATGGCTTGCATGAAGCACCGCCGTCTGTGCGCAAACCAGGGCAGTTGAACACGCAGCGCACTGGCAGTATTCGCCGTCAAAGCATTTATGTCGGACTGCTCTAGGCAGCGCCATCCATGCCCTGTACCTTCACAGCCCTTGGTTTTCTACAGCGCCAAGCGGCTTTGCTTGCACAATATCCACCCCATGCAACGTCCAAGCGTTCCTGATGGTATAGGTGCCCGTCCCTCACCATTCTCCCCCCCCTAATGGAGAAGAAAAGGGGGAATAATGCACCTCTGGAACTTGGGACATGCGGCGCCTCAGTAATGTGGCATACGCCACCGTGGCCTAGCACATCTGCCTGCAATCCTCAGGGTTACATGGGGCATCTACCTGCACACATCTGCCTGCGCACCTCAGGGACATGCGACATGCCGCCGTGGCCTAGAGCATCTACCAGCACCCCTGGAAGCTCGGGCATGGGCGCAGCCCCGAAGGCAGGCGATGTGAGCGGCGCAAGCGGGCGCAGGAGCCCGAGAGGCGTGGGGGCCTCAGACGCGCGCCACACGTTAGGTAGCACTGCCATCTCCGGCAGAGAATCGTCCCTGGGCGTGTAGGAGAGCTTGTGTATGTAAGTGCGCGTGTGCGTGCACGCGTGCGTGTGTGAAAAACAGTTAGCCAATGGAGAACGCCAACCCCCCGACAATTACATCCACAACATGAGATGCAAAAGGTGCTTGAATACAAGCACACACACGCATGCACGCCATCACATACCTGACTCAGCCAAGCACATGAGCGTGTTGCTCCATCCAAGATGCATGCACCGCTTGATGATGAGTCCCACGAGCGAATGCACACGCACTCATGCACGCGCCTAAGCAGGCCCAGTGTGTTGGCGTGCTGCCCCATCCAGGATGCACGTACGACTCATTGATGAATTCCCACACGCAAATGCACGCGCACACATGTACGCACCTGACCAGGCCAAGCACATTGGCGTGCTGCACTGTCCAGGACGCGCACTGCTCATACAGCTTGGCGCCCACGGCCTTGAGGGCATGCAGCGCCTCCTGTGAGGCCGCGTACGCTGCGTGCAGCTGCTGCAGCTGCTGCTGGGTGGCTGCGTCCTGGGTCTGCGCAGCCCCTAGTGCTGTCTGCAAGCACATTCATGGAGTGGGGCTGCTGGTAAGATGGAAGAAGATGGCTGGACTGGGATTTGGCCGCACCTGCCGCCACGGCCTGCAAGCTCTGTGGACAGCTTGCTGTGAAATCTGTGACACACACAAGTCAGACACAGTGGAGGGTGCAGCGGAGGTAGGCACCTGTTTGGGTCCAGCACAAGCAACACAAATTGCAAGCGCGTGTTGCATGTACACACGGGCGCACACACACATGCACACACACAGACACACATACACAGCGTGTATTACACACAAACTTACCAAGCAATATGCCACCATGAGAAAAGCATGAGCCCTCACAGTCAGAACAAAGCACACACACATGCACACACACACAGGCCTCCACCCACAAGCTTTCTGCGAGAGGAATTTCTAAGTGGATTGGCCCTCGCTGTTCCCTGGAGAAGACTGTGAGGACCATTCCACTCAAGGGTTCCACTCATTTCTGTTGTGCAGCTTGCCATATTCAAATCAAAACATCAGCCCCCCGCATGAATCTGCACAGTCAAGGACTCTGAGCCTAATGGGAGCGCTGGAAACCGCCCTCAGGTCGCCCTGCAGCAATTCAACGCCCTGCATCAGGAATTTCAGGACCTTCAGCAAGACCCCAACCTGCTTGGACCCAGACCTTTGGACCACTCCACAGAACTTTCAACTACAGGCAATGGACCCCAGATGGCACCCATTTTCAGGCTTGCTCCAAAGGAACTGGAAGAACTGAAGAAGCATCTCAAAGACTTGCTCGCGTATGGACTCATTGAGCCCAGTGCTTATCCCTACAACGGTCCGCTTACACATGCTCTGGTCAAACACACGCTCCAGTGAAACACATGCTCCAGTCATACACACACTCGTAGACTGCTGCAGCAACAGAAAAACCTTAAGAGTGACATTGCCTCACCAGGGAGCCACAGCCACACCTTGGAAAGCCCCCATACAATACACGCATGCAGCATCGCCGCAGCACACACCTCCTCAGCCCTCGCCCGCTGCTGTGCCTGCTCCACGCGCGCCTGCAAGCCCGCCAGGAAGCTGTGCACCTCGCAGTATGCCGCCAGCACAGAGCCTGGGCCATCCAGCAGCGGAACCAGCTCATCCATCTGCTGCCTCAGCACATCCCACACCTCCTCCAGCCTGCATGGCGTGCATGCATGTGCGTGTGTGTCTTCGAATACTGCTGCAGCGCATCCCATTGCCCACATGTGGTGCTGAAGTATCAGTGCCCCATGTATCCTCCTGCACACATGCTGGGTGTGCTCGCACAAGTGTGCACAACAAGCAATATGCACAGCAGCCTCCCCCAATGGGCCTACAAGACCAAGCACCCACTGCAGCAGTGCATGGACTCATATGTGTGAGTATGTGTTTATGCACCCATGTATGCAACGATAGGTGCACGCTTGTTCTGCACAAGCCTGTACGCAATTGATGCCCCGTCGCGCAGACATCCCTGCAGGGCATACCCACGCCAGCACATGTGCACACACGAGTTGTGCTTTGTACGTTCTGTACACTTGGGCCTGTCACATCCACAAGCAAGCACAGCAAGCAGTGGGAGGCGATCTAGAAACACCAGCAGGACTTGGCTCTCAGGCGTGCACCCTCCCACCCCCCTTCCTTGCGCACCAAAAAGGAACACAGCCAAAGTGAAGAGTCCCAGGCTCCGGCTT
>LFIK01003116.1_pt1 | contig 13473 bp, 11 predicted proteins | sample 643401 | NCBI WGS metagenome assembly LFIK01 (sample SAMN03777447, study PRJNA286221) | soda lake metagenome | biome: soda lake; feature: Kulunda steppe; material: water; isolation source: sample T5-Br brine of Lake Tanatar-5 | place: Russia: Kulunda steppe | collected 2010-07 | reverse complement strand
CGGGTGCACTATCACGGCACCCTGATTGACGGTACGGTATTTGACAGCTCAGTTGAAAGAGGCCAGCCGGTAGAGTTTCCTCTCGATGCGGTAATCCCGGGCTGGACCGAAGGGGTTCAGCTGATGACTGAGGGGGACAAGTTCCGTTTCTTCATTCCTTCCGACTTGGCCTATCGCGCTCAGTCTGTCGGCGAAATACCACCTTATTCTGTTTTGATCTTTGAAGTTGAACTTCTGGAAATCCTGTAATCCGATCCCGGATTGTCGAACCGATGACAAAAAAGCCGCCGCATAAGGCGGCTTTTTTTATGCCTGACGATGACTGGCCCGGATCTTGTATAAGCCAAGTAGAGAATCCACAACAACGGTAACAAGACGGGGAATTACCATGGAAACATTTGACCTCAGCATTCTGGTCGCTACCTTCAGTGCAGGCATCCTGACCTGTGGCCTGGCGGCGTTAATCGCCGTGCGCAGCGCCGGCCGACGCAAAGCACCGCTGGACGCCAGCGAGCAGACACGAAGGGCCCTGTTGGAGTCAGTGGCACAGAATGTGAGCGAAGTTCACCATGTCTACCAGCAATTTCTGGCACTGGCACTGGAGTTCTCACGCCAGGGCGCGAACTGGCCGGCGTATCGCAAGGAAGAGCTGCGGCGCACCGCTGATGAACTGGTGACAGTGTTCAAGAATCTAACCGAAGCGGAGGCCACTCTCCTGCTGCTGGGCGAGAAAAAGCTGGAGCGGGCACTACGCGTTTATGGCGCCAAAATTGTCCACCTGCGGCGGCAAGTTTATGCCGATAAAGCGGCATTCAGCGGTGATGATATTCAGGGGCTGGACCAATTACGCGGCGACATTGCCGAATTGCGGGAAACCTTTTACGATGCGCTGAGTCATCGGTTTAAACTGGCCTGAACTCAATGCTTGAATATCACCCCACTTGCACACCGGGCAGCCTCGGCCCGGCAGTGCAACTCAGAACCCGCCGGGGGCAAACTTGCCCCTGATTACTTCTTCGTTTGACCCGCCTGTCTGGTTGCCTAACGGTCACCTGCAAACCTTATGGCCATTCACCGTACGGAGGCTCAGTATGACCAGTCAACCCGTGGTGATTCCCTTGCCGGATGGGGACCAATTGGTGGCTGATTATTATCCGGGTACGCAAGCTGGCGGCGGCCGACTACTGGTGATTGCCCACGGTCTGGAGGGAAATTCCCAGCGCCCCTATGTCCAAGGGCTGGCGCAAGCCGCTCAGGCGCAAGGCTTTGCCGTATTGGCATGGAATTTCCGCAGTTGTGGGCGCGCTGATAATCTCACCGAACGCTTTTACAATGCGGGCTGCAGCGATGATCTGGATGCCGTGATTACCTGGGCGCAGGAACAGGGCCACCCGAAGTTGTACCTGGCCGGTTTTTCCATGGGTGGCAATGTAACCTTGAAGTGGCTGGGGGAGGCAGGCACCAGTGCGGTGAATCGCGGTGTCGCAGGCGCCGTCGCGATTTCCGTGCCCTGTGACTTGATGGGGTGCACTCGTGAACTGGGCAGGGCCAGGAATACCCTGTACCGTCGGCGCTTTGTGTCGGATCTCAAGGCGCGTTTGCGCCGCAAAGCGGCAAAATTCCCCGGGCATTTTGACCTGCGCGCGCTGGACAGTATCCGTACTGTATTGGCGTTTGATGACGCCTATACCGCCCCCATGCATGGCTATCGGGACGCTGCAGACTATTACCAGCAATGCAGCTCGTTAGGGTTTCTCCAGTCGATTCGAGTGCCCACACTTCTCCTGAATGCGCGCAATGATCCGTTTCTGAGCGCCACCAGTTACCCGGAAGCCGTCGCCCGAACACACCAGTACGTGCATCTCGAAGCCCCTGAGCAGGGTGGGCACGTAGGCTTTTTCAGCCGTGACCACCAATGGTGGGCAGATCAGCGCACACTGGCATTTTTGGAAACAGCGTTGGCTCCATCCCCGGCGCGTCAGCCTGTGCAAGAATTGTCCGCCTGAACACGTGAACGGGCAGAAAATGTGTTACTATGCGCACCTTATGACGAGTCGCGCAACGGCGGATTTTACGCCTCCTGACCAATACACCGATCTGGATACCCGCGGGCTGAACTGCCCGGAGCCGGTGATGCTGTTGCATGCCGAGGTGCGCAAACAGGCATCTGGGTCTGTGATACGTGTAGTGGCGACCGACCCCTCAACCCAGCGTGATATTCCAAAATTCTGCCGATTTCTCGGGCATGAGTTGTTGGCCGAGGGCGTGCACGACGATGAGTACGAATACTGGATACAAATTTCTGCCTCCTGAACCATAGTAGGGTTTGGGATGGACTCGGTGACCTGATACAAGAGAGACGACCATGTCGAGCAACCCGGAAAATATACTACCCTTCAGTTACCTGCCATTGCCGGACACCTTGCAACATGCGTTGGCCAAAATGGAATTTACCCATTGCACGCCCATCCAGGCAGGTATTCTGCCCATCGCACTGCGCGGCGGTGACTGCATTGGCAAGGCGCAGACCGGCACCGGTAAGACTGCCGCTTTTTTGCTGGCGGTGATGAGTGATCTGGTTTACAACCCGCTACCGGAGCAGTTTCAGGGCGAACCGCGAGCCGTCATTCTGGCGCCGACACGCGAGCTGGCACTGCAGATTGCCTCCGACGCCGAAGTACTGGCCAAGCACGCCGGGCTGGAAGTGCATACCCTGGTTGGCGGCATGGACATGCAAAAGCAACGCAAAGGGCTACAGACCCGGGTGGTAGATTTGCTGGTGGCTACTCCGGGGCGCCTGATGGACTTTATGCGTCAGCGCGTGGTGTTTCTGGATCAGACCGAGGTGTTTGTCATCGACGAAGCTGACCGGATGCTGGATATGGGCTTCATCCCGGACATCAAATACATTGAGCGGTCCATGCCGCCAAAACAAAACCGGCAGACACTGATGTTCAGTGCCACGTTCTCGGCAGACGTACTCAACCTGACCGAGCGCTGGACCGTTGATGCTGAAGTGGTAGATATTGCGCCGGAATTCACTACCGCAGAACGGGTCCAGCAGTACCTGTACCTGACGACGACCGAAGAGAAGATGCAGTTGCTGGAACGGCTGCTGGCGCAGGAAGCGGTGTCCAAGGCCATCATCTTTGCCAACCAGCGCTATATCGTGCGCAACCTGTTTGATAAACTGAAAAAGTCGCACAAGGTAGCCATGCTGTCTGGAGAAATCACTCAGGACAAGCGACTGAAGACGTTGGATCAGTTCAAGAAAGGCGCCATCGATATTCTGGTGGCCACCGATGTGGCCGGACGTGGGTTGCATGTGGACGATGTCAGTCACGTGATCAATTTCACGCTGCCGGAGGACCCGGAAGACTACGTCCACCGGATTGGTCGAACCGGGCGTGCAGGTGCCGAAGGCAAGTCGTACAGTTTCGTGTGTGAAGACGATGCCTTTCTGGTGGATGACCTGCAGAAATTCATCGGTCAGAAGCTGGATATTCAACATCCGCCGGAAGATCTGGTCGCCAAAGCTACGGCTGATTGAGCACGCCATTGAGGATGCGCATTCTGGCCGACGAGGATATGCCCGCCGTCACCGAACTCTTCGGTGACGTTGCCTCCCACATAGAACGGGTGCCCGGACGCCAGATGAGCTCGCGTGAGGTTGCCGCCGCCGACGTGTTGCTGGTGCGCAGCGTCACTGAGGTCAATGCTGAGCTATTGCAGGGCCACTCGCTGGCCTTCGTGGGCAGCGCTACCATTGGTGTTGATCATGTGGATCAGGCGCTGTTGCGCGCCGAAAACATCCCATTTGCGCACGCACCCGGTTGCAATGCCGATGCCGTGGGTGACTATGTGCTGGCCGCCTTGCTGGCGGTGTTTCAAGACGATCCGTCAATACTGGCCAGCAAGCGGGTGGCGGTGGTGGGGGCCGGTAATGTGGGTGGGCGCCTGGTAAACCGGCTGCGGGCTCTGGGCCTGGCCGTGGATGTGTGTGATCCGCCACGCGCGGCGGAAACGCCGGACAGTGATAAGTTCTGTGCGTTGGACGCCGCACTTACGGCTGACGTGGTCTGTTGCCATACCCCACTGACTACCGATGGTCCCTGGCCGACGGCCGGAATGATCGGTCTGGAATTGCTCGACCGGTTGCCTGAAGGCGCCGTGTTTCTCAATGCGGGACGTGGTGGCGTTGTGGCTGCCACGACGCTCACAGACTTTACCGCACGGCGGCCGGACGTGCGACTGGTGCTGGATGTGTGGGACCCGGAACCGGCAATCCCGCGGGGGCTATTGCCACGGGTGACGCTGGCCACCGGACACATAGCCGGGCACTCTGTGGAAGGTAAGGTGCGCGGCACCTGGATGCTTCGTCAGGCGCTTGCTGACCACCTGTCCTGCCCGCCGTCAGCGTTCACGGTTCAGGACCTGTTGCCGGTCGCTCCGGCGCTGACGCTGGCACCGGAGTCGGACCACGCTTCAGCCTGGAAAACACTGGCCCGCGCCGTGCGTCAGGTGTACAACATTCAAGCAGACGATGACCGGTTTCGTCAGGCCATGGCACAAGACCCGCATGACCAGGCGTTTGATCAGTACCGCAAAAATTACCCGCAGCGACGCGAGCTGATGAGTACCCGAGTTGACGTCCGCCCAGGCAGCATGGCGAGGGAAACCGGCTGCCTGCTGCAGGGCGCTGGCTTTATTGGCTATGGGTAAGGATGATTCCGGGTAATCAGGATGCTGTTTTGGTTACCGAATGGTATCAGGATCAGTAATAACGAGCGGCAGATGCCATCAATAGTGGTTGTACGGCGTTTTCCATCTGCTGGGACGAGCCACTGAGCAGGGCGGCATCCAGGGCATCAATGGGGCGCTGTTTCGGGGTTTCCTGATGCCACCCGGAGAGCAGGGCCAGGCCTTTTTCGGTCAATACGCAGTGATTGAAGCCCGCCATATCGTCCTGGGTGGTGAAGGTCAGATACCCCTCACGACGCAGCCAGAGCACAGTGGCCAGGCAGGCCTGATGACGTTTGCTATGTTGACCGAATTCATCCAGTTCATCAGGCCCACAGATGTCATCGACCCACAACGTCTCCTCTCGCGGAAAACTGCGGTAGAGACTGATCAGAATGCGTCCGGTATCGGCATAAAAATCAGTAATGTGGATGTCGGGATGTGCGGCACTCACCGGCAGGCCTCCGTTCAGGGCTTTTCATACTACCTCGTTCAGGACTGTTTATAACCACCCAGAAAACGTTCCAGCTTCATCATGGATTCTGTCAATACCTCCCGGCTGGGCAGGAACACAACCCGGAAATGGTCGACTTCCGGCCAGTTGAAGGCGCGGCCGTGGACCATCAGAATTTTCTCTTCGCGCAGAAAATCGAGAATAAACCGCTCATCATTACTGATATTGAACTTGCGCACATCGATCTTGGGAAACAGGTATAAGGCCCCCTTGGGTTTCACGCATGTGATGCCGGGAATCGATGTCAGCATTTCGTAGGCGCGATTGCGCTGTTCGTACATGCGTCCGCCGGGGGCGGTCAGGTCATGGATGGTCTGGTAGCCACCCAGTGACGTCTGTATCGCCAATTGTGCAGGCACATTGGCACACAGACGCATGCTGGCCAGCATGTTGAGGCCTTCCATCAAGTCTTTTGCCCGTTGTTTGGGGCCGGTAATAATCAGCCAGCCGGAGCGAAAGCCGGCCAACCGGTAGACCTTGGACAGCCCATTGAAAGTGATGCACACGACGTCGTCAGCCAGTTGCGACGTCGAATAATGGGGCGTGTCGTCATAGGTGATCTTGTCGTAGATTTCGTCGGACAACAGCAACAGGTTGTGCTCGCGGGCCAACTGAATAATGTCTTCCAGTACTTCCTTGGAATAGACCGCTCCCGTGGGGTTGTTCGGGTTGATGATGACAATGGCGCGTGTCTTGTCAGTGATCTTGGCGCGCATATCGTCAACGTCCGGGAACCAGTCTTGTTGCTCGTCGCACATGTAATGCACAGCCTGGCCACCAGACAACGTCACAGCACCGGTCCACAGTGGATAGTCTGGTGATGGTACCAGGACCTGATCCCCGTCGTTAAGCAAGCCTTGCATGGTCATCACGATCAACTCGCTGACGCCGTTGCCCAGAATAATGTCCTCGACATCCACATTGGGCACACGCTTTTGCTGATAGTATTGCATGACCGCTTTGCGTGCCGGATAGATCCCCTTGGAGTCACTGTAGCCTTCGGCCGATGGCAGGTTGCGAATGACGTCGGTAATGATTTCATCAGGCGCGTTGAAGCCAAACGGCGCTGGATTGCCTATATTGAGCTTGAGAATACGATGGCCTTCTTCTTCCAGACGCTTCGCTTCTTGCAGTACTGGGCCCCGAATGTCGTAAAATACGTTGGCCAGTTTGAGTGACTTTCTGAAGTCCGTGTTGCCTGTCATGGTGAGGGGTCCGCTTGCCTGGTTTGATGCCGTGCCCGGTGGGCTTGGCGCTGTACTGGTAATACTATCGGGTAAATAGTGAGTCTAGGTGTCGTCGTCGTAAAGGTGGTTCTTCTTCCATTGATCCTGCTCTGCCGCCCAGGCATCCATTTTCTCCTGCATTATCTTTGCCTGTTCCTCATTGCGTTCCCGATTGGCCTCTTTCCATTCGTTCTGAATGTGGCGAATACGGCTGCGCGCTTCTGAGATTTTCTGTTGATACTGCCCGGCCAGGCGGCTTTTGCTGTAGGTCTCCATGGCCTTGCGCCAGAGCGACATCGCCTCTCGGTAACGCTTCTGACGCAGCGACAGCTCCGCCCGAGCCGCAAAAAAATCGGCACCGGTTTCCACGAGTCGACTTTCGATTTCGTCGAGCAGTGATTGCGCCTCTGATTTGGTCAGCAGCTTGTGCTCAAACGCCGTTTTTATGTATTGGTACAGGGCTTTCAGCCCAGCGCGTGCCGAGTTGGCCTGCTCAATATTGGTCAAGGTTTCACTCTTTGTCGGCATGGCGCCAGAATGCAGTGCTTTGCGCTGGGCAATGGCGTCATCCAGGTCAGACTGCAGGAATTTGCTGTTGCCCCGGTCGAGCGACAACATCTGCTTATAGTTTCCGATCAGCGTCCGATAGATGAAATCTCGCAGTTCCAGCGATAGATAATTGCCCGGCAGAGAGCGCAGCAGCGCATGGAGCTTCTTGTTCTCCGTGCTCAGATGCACCAGTTTTTCACGTGACTGTGAATTGTGCTTGTGTCTGATTTGCGCGAACACCATGGCGCCTACCAGCACCAACGCCAACGCCAACAGTAAAAAGGTAATTGTCGAGTCCATAAGATACTTCAACCCAGCAGCAACCTGCAGTGTAAATAATAATCTCCAGGATAGAAACAACGGAATAGGACGGGCCTTGATCGTTGTCTCGCATTTGTGAACTGGTTTGATCAGCATCCCTTGCCGAAGGCGGCCGAGCTCAACAGTGACGCACTGATTCAGTGCGCGTTGCACCGCTATTGGCAAGCGGCGAGCCCTTTTATGGTGCGCTAGTGGGTCCATTGCAACGGTTTATATCGCTGCGAACCTGGCCCCGATCTTGAATAGTGTAGGCTACAATACCATTCACTGGGGCGATTATGGGGCATCGTCTTGCTAACACGCAGCCGCTGCGGTTCTTTAGACGGCGGATATTCCGATAATAGTGGGCATTATGAACCAGGATCAGGTGATACATTTCATTGCTTATTATCAACGATTGACGCAGCATAACCTGGCTACTCTGCCAGCGCGCACTGACGAGGTGCTGGCTCTAGATGAACAACAACGAATACAAAAGGTTTGTTGGCGATGAAGAATACCTGGCGGCGGATTTATACCGACCTGGACGGCACCCTGTTGGATCATCACAGTTACGATTGGCAGCCAGCGGCTTCGCTGCTGGCGTACTGCCGCAGTCATGACATTGTGGTAATACCCAATAGCAGCAAGACAGCAGATGAGTTGGAAGTGTGGCTGGAGGCGTTGCAACTGCCCGGCTATGGTGTGGCCGAAAACGGCGGCATGATCCTGTTACCCAAAACCCACGATTACTGGCGCTCGCACGCACCAGACTGGGAGGGTGCACTCAGCTTTGGGGTGTTGATGACCCGCCCTTATGGGGCGGTATGCCAGTGGCTGGACGAAGTGCGCACTCGGCACGAGTTTGCTTTTACCGGGTTCCATGATGTGAGTGTGGAGCAGGTGATCACCTGGACTGGTCTGCCCGAAGATCAGGCTGCGATGGCGATGCAACGCCAGTGCGCAGAAGCGATACTGTGGGAAGGCGATGACGAATCATTTGAACACTTTCAGCGTTTGGCACGAGCCGAGCAATGGTCTATCCACAGCGGTGGTCGCTTTTTGCATGTAGGCGATGACGTCAATAAGTCGACCGCCATGCGCTGGCTGGAATCGCACTTGCCGGAGCCTGGTTACGTGTTGGCTTTGGGTGACGGGGAAAATGATCGCGCCATGCTGGAAGCCGCCGATCGGGCAGTCGTTATTCGTAACGCCCGCGGGGAGCATCTGGCTCTGGAGCGACAAGACGCGCTGCTCACCGAATCGCCAGGCCCACATGGCTGGTGCGAGGGCGTAAATCACTGGTTGCAGCAAGAGGAATGAATCATGGCTGACTTTTTTCAGAACGGCGTCATCGCCAATCTCCACAACCTGGTGGACCGACCGGTCGACAGTCTGGAGGCAGAGCTTAAAGGCTTTTCTCGCAGCAACCCCATGGCGTTGGTATTGCCATCGCTATACTCGGAGCTGGAGCAGCCCGCGCTGGAAGGCATGGTGCAATCGCTGAAAGAAGTCGATTATCTCAGCGAAGTGGTGGTGGGCCTGGACCGGGCTGACAAGGCCGAGTTTGAACACGCGAAAGACTATTTTGCGCGTATGAACCAGCCCTTGCGCATTCTATGGCAGGACGGACCTCGTCTGCGCAAGATCGACAAACAGTTGGAAAAACTTGGGCTGGCGCCGAAAGAACCCGGCAAAGGACGCAATGTCTGGTATTGCTATGGCTACATACTGGCATCCGGCAAAGCCAAAGCGGTCGCCATGCACGACTGCGACATCAAAACCTACAACCGCGACATGCTGGCGCGTCTGATCTATCCCGTGGCCAACCCCAAGTTTCGCTATCAGTTTTGCAAGGGCTATTACGCCCGCGTGGCAGACAACAAGCTCAACGGGCGGGTATGTCGATTGTTGGTGTCTCCGCTGATTCGGACATTGCGCAAAGTGTGCGGTGACGACCCGTTTCTGGAATACCTCGACAGCTTCCGCTACGCCCTGTCTGGAGAGTTTTCCCTGCGTACTGATGTGATTCCCAATATGCGCATTCCCAGCGACTGGGGCCTGGAAATCGGGGTCCTCAGCGAGTTGTTCCGCAACTATTCCAACCGCAGCATCTGTCAGGTCGACATCGCCGACATCTATGACCATAAACATCAACCCCTGTCCAAAGAGGACGCCACTGCGGGTCTGGCGAAGATGAGTCTGGACATCAACAAAGCGGTTTTCCGCAAACTGGCCACCAACGGCCAGGTGTTCTCGGAAGAGCACTTTCGCACCATCAAGGCAGCGTACTACCGTATTGCCCTGGATTTTGTCGGGCTGTATTACGACACCGCGACCTTCAATGGCCTGAAGGTGGATCGTCATGCCGAAGAAGATGCCGTGGAATTGTTCGCCAGCACCATCATGGACGCTGGCAAGGACTTCCTGGATAACCCCATGGCGACGCCATTTATCCCCAGTTGGAACCGGATACAGGCCGCCGTTCCTGACATTCTGGAACAAATCTATGACGCTGTGGAGTTGGACAACCGCTAACTCACAGGTAATCACTCGGGGACACTGGCGGCGTTGACGATAATGGCCCAGACTGGGCGCCGATAAATGCTCGTACCTGGTCTGTCAGATCTCACCTGGCAGGCGGGGCTCGACCACAACAATAATGGCGCCTCCGAAGCGGACAAAGGGAAGCATTCGGAGCCCGCGAATGCTATTAAAGGAAGTTGCCTCATGGTTAAAAAACGCCGCCCCCTGCGTCGTATTTTTCGTTGGACCCGTCGTCTCGTCAGTCTGGTGTTGATTTTGGCCGTTGCTGGCAGTGGCTTTGTGGCCTGGCAGCTAATGGGCAGTCGTGCCCAGTTGGATGGAGAGGTGACCCATCCCGACCTGTCCAGTGAGGTTACCGTCACTCGGGATCATCAGGGCATTCCCTACATCGAGGCTGACTCTCGCCCTGACTCCGCGTTCGCGCTGGGTTACCTGCATGCTCAGGATCGGTTCTTTCAAATGGATCTGTTGCGTCGCAATTCTGCGGGTGAACTGTCGGCGTTGGTCGGCGACGCCGCGCTGGACTATGACCTGCGCATTCGGACTCATCAGTTTCGTCATCGTGGCGAGCAGGCGCTGAATGCCTTGCCAGAGGATCACCGCGACATCCTTGAGCACTATGTCTCCGGGGTGAACCACGGCCTCAACGAACTGCGCGTGGTGCCATTTGAATATCTGTTGTTGGGCACCTCCCCGGAACCCTGGCGTCCGCAAGACACACTGCTGGCGCTGTATTCCATGTACCTGGACCTGCAGCCGGAATGGAACGATGGCGAGAACAGCCGTGGCCTGTTGCGGGATGTGGTACCTGCGGATTGGTTTGACTTTCTGCAGCCAGACCATGGCGAATGGGATGCGGTCATCGCCGGGGACACTGCTGCCTATGCGGCCAGCTTGCCAGAGCAGTCCCTGTCAGCCCTGGTGTCGGAACTGAATGGCGGTCTCAGCACTGCAGGTTCTGGCTATCGCTATCAGGATGTTATCGAACTGGGCTCGAACAGTTGGTCGGCCGGCGGCGATCACACCGCGCATGGCGGTGGCATGGTGGCCAACGACATGCATCTCGGGCTGTCAGTGCCCAACATCTGGTACCGCGCGACCTGGCAGGTGCCCGGGGCTGACCGTGCCATCAGTGGCGCAACCCTGCCGGGCGCGCCGGCCATGGTCGTCGGCTCCAATGAACACGTTGCCTGGGCATTCACCAACAGCAATGGCGATTACCACGACACCATCTTACTCGAAACCCGCAACGACGACCGCGAGTACCTGACCCCTGATGGCTGGGAAAACTTTGAAACGGTCACCGAAACCGTTTCGGTTGCTGGCGGCGATTCGGTGGATACCAACATTCTGCTGACTCGCTGGGGGCCAGTGATTGGCCGCGATCACAATGACCGCTTGATGGCCATGCGTTGGGTAGCCCATGACCCCGAAGGTGCCAATCTCAACCTGTTGCGCCTGGAAACCGCGTCGACCGTCGATGACGTTCTACCCATTGCGGCGCAGGCCGGTGTGCCCGGTCAAAACGCGGTGGTGGTAGACCGTCACGGCGATCAGGCCTGGACCATCATGGGCCGGTTGCCCGAGCGATTTGGCGATTTTGACGGCCGGGAACCTCGGCCCTGGGGCACCGGTGATTATGGCTGGTCCGGTTATCTGCAGGCAGCGGACTACCCGGTGGTGCGCAATCCTGAGGCCGGTCGAATCTGGACTGGCAATGCCTTGATGGTGGCGGATGAACAATTGGAGCGAGTTGGTCAGTCTGGCTATGCTCTGGGTGCACGTCAGCAACAGATTCGGGATCGCTTGCTGGCGCAGGATGAATTCTCAGAGGCCGATTTTCTGGCCATTCAGATGGACCATGAAGCGATTTTTCTGAGCCGCTGGCAGGGCCTGCTGGTGGAGGTATTGGCTGATGTCGACTCCTCGACGTTGACCGAGCTGCGTGATCTGGTGGCTGACTGGTCCGGCCACGCCGCTGCCGACGATGTTGGCTATCGGGCGGTCAAGGTGTTTCGAGAAACCGTGATTGATCACACCATCGGCGAAGTGTATCGCGCCATAGACGACGCCTCGGACGGGTTTTTCTCGCCGGGTCGGATCAATAATCGGGTGGAGTACCCCGTGTGGGCGCTGCTCAGTGATCGGCCGGAGGTCCATCTCCCCTCTGGGTTTGACCATTGGGATGACGTCTTGCTCACGGCTGCCGAGGCCACGGTGGAGTCGCTGACCGAAGATGGCCAACCATTGGCTGAACAGACCTGGGGCAAGGCCAATACGCTGGATATCCGGCACCCACTGGCCGGCAATATTCCGGTATTCGGGCGGTTTCTGGTGATGCCGGCTGAACCCATGAATGGCGATACTTTCATGCCACTGGTACAGCGCCCGGATACCGGTGCTTCCCAGCGCATGGTGGTGGCGCCAGGGCAGGAGGCCGATGGGCTGTTCCACATGGCCACCGGGCAGAGTAGTCACCCCTGGTCACCGTTCTTCAGTCGTGGTCACAGTGACTGGGTTGAGGGCAACGCGTCGCCGCTGTTGCCGGGAGAGGCCAAGCATACGCTCAGGTTCCAGCCGGTTGACTGAGCCCAAGAGCTGGTTGACGCAGCTCTGGTGTGGCCGAAAGCGGGCGGGGTGTAGCGGGGTTGTCAGATTGTTGTCAGTTTCTTGCGCTACAATCACGTATTTCGTTTTTGCCAATAATCAGGACATCGCGTTATGAAAGCAATCTATTCAGCACTGGGTGGCACCGCCCTGGTCAGTCTGCTTACCGCCTGCAGCAGCCTTCCTACCTCTGACATGGAGCCGGACTGGGAAAGCTCCGGGGTCAGTGAATATGGCACCGTGCATGTCATGCACGATGGTGATCGGGTGGTGCTGGGCACGGAGAACCAGGTGTTGTTGCTTGATGGAGAGACCGGACGCCGGGTTGGAAGCGTGCAGGATACCGTTTGGGAGAGCCTGGCACGCAGTATCGACATGACTTCAGGCGATTTTGGCCTGCGCAGTGAAGAGGCCGACGGCTGGGAGTACACGGTGGCACCGCTGGAGTCGCCGGATGTGGTGATGCTGTTCGATTTCCGCTTTGACGATGAATTGGTCCTGGCCATGGACGCCACCTCAGGTGACATACTCTGGGACAGCAATGAGTTTGACTACAGTCTGGGGCAGTTCTCCCTGGGAGAGGCCATCAGCCAGGAAATAGGCCGCGCCATGGCGGGCGCCTTTGGCATGAACATCGAGTCCGACCGGGCCACCCCGGAACAGGCGCGCGAGGCGCAACTGGCTTATATGTCGATTTTGGTCCATGAATTACCTGACCGCGATGAGGTCTTGTTTCAGACAATTGATGGACTGGTACTGTTGAACGCGCGCGACGGTGAGGTTATCGCCCGAGTAGAGTCCTTTAGTGGCCCTGGAGTGGTGGATGCGCAGGTGCTGCCTGACGGCGACCTGATGGTGCTCAGTGGCGGGAGCAATCACCTGGACGCGTCCATGGACGATGGTTATCACCTGGCACGCCTGAGTTCTACCGGGGAGCTGCGCTGGCAGGCCGAGCATGCGGGTGAGGAAACCACCGCCCTGCATGTCGCG
>LFIK01003115.1_pt1 | contig 13473 bp, 11 predicted proteins | sample 643401 | NCBI WGS metagenome assembly LFIK01 (sample SAMN03777447, study PRJNA286221) | soda lake metagenome | biome: soda lake; feature: Kulunda steppe; material: water; isolation source: sample T5-Br brine of Lake Tanatar-5 | place: Russia: Kulunda steppe | collected 2010-07 | reverse complement strand
GTCACATGATTCATGTGCCGTCCCTGCCATATGCTCGAGAGCGCGAGCCTCATGAGCACAGCCCGCGGACACTCAAACAATGCAAACCTACAGGGCTTGTGCATCCTGAGCCCCTGGGGATTGATGCCACACTTGCGGCCCCCCTCACTCATTGCATTGCACTCCTGCACCGCTTGCAATGAAAGCAAGGTCGTGCTGCGGCTGCCTCTGCAAGCACAAACATGCTCCCAGGCGTGCACATGCAGAGGACAGACGAAGGTACTGCAGAGGCGCACTTACCCGCACCATGTCTTTGTCAGGGTAGTAAGTGCCCCTGTTAATACGCAGAGACATTGGTGGACTTGAGTGACATGCTTGCTTTGCTCATAGCGTTCCCATCTCTGATGTGAGGGACATGCACTCCAACTCAAATGCTTGCACTTGCGCTATTGCACTGGTATCAGCTTACCCATGGACAGGCTTCAGATCAGGCGTGTGCCAAACAGACATGCTGCCAGGGCTACCACGTTGATATCAGCTTACCCATAGATAGGCTCCAGATCAGGCGTGAGCCAAACAGACATGGGCCAGCCGCCTCTGCCCGAGATGGCCTGCAAGTGGAATGCTACAGCTTGCTTGCAATACATCACATCCAGAAAGACAGGTATTCTGGTCTGCTCATGCGTTGTTTCACACCTAGAATATGACAGCAGTAGTTCCATAGGAGTTGTGTGCGTACAAGGGGTCCACCCTCTCGCACAGGGACAGCAACAAGCAATCAACGAACCTGGATGTAACTCATGTAGACCCTGTCAACGTCAGGACGCTCCTCTCGATCCACCTGCAAGCAATGGGCTCGGCATCTTGAGCACACGGATTGGGAATAGCATGATTTCCTGCAACCAACGCACCAGAGTGCGCGGGGCTGCTTGCAACGGGTGTGCACATGCACAACAGTCCAGTCCCTTGGGTTGAGGAGTTGCTTGACCAGGATTGGCCATCTTCGCCCCGATGGGCAACAGTGCAACACCCAAGTTTTCCCTGTTTGTCTCCGATGGCATACAGCCTTGCAGCATGTGGCTGTTGTGAGCTTACCTTGATGTTGATGAAGTGCTTGTTCATTATTGCGGCTGTCTCCTCTGATTCGAATGACTCATGCTCTGCAAAGGAGAAGAGAATGGAAATTGCAGGGGTCCCACAGGTCCAAAGGTAGGTGCAATGGCAGCATCTTGGTTGCTTCCACGAGTGTGGGCGCAAGTAGGGCATCGCCCTTTCGAGCCCCAAACAGTGTCTGTGCCTGGCGGAAATGTGGTCAGAGCAATGAGTGCGTACAAAGCCGCGTCTTGACTGCGGTGCCAACCCATAAGCTGGGCTTTGGACTGTGGTTGCTTGCCCTGAAAGCAACCATCGTTGGCTTGAAGAGCGTGCAAGTCCTTACCCATCACGTGGCACCTGCACAGCACGAGGCACATGAACCTCGGGTGGGTGCGAAAACGAAAACAAGCACCTGCAAGGGAGCTGGAAAACTCACCAGTGGCATGTGGCGTAGCCGACAGATAGGAAGATGGGCCTGTGCAATAGAGGAGTAAGTCTCGGGTGCAATCGCTGACCAGGACACAGATCACAGGCATTTGCGCTCCAAAATGACTCACTTGTCTTGCTGTTTAGCAGCAGCAAGGGCCTCGGGTCCCCAAGCATACCTGGCAGTGTTTCATAGTTACGTATGAGCGTTATGTGAACCTTTGAACGGACCGTGCAACGAATGCAACGGAGCGCTCGACAGCCTGTGCTGCCCCGTGCCATCCATACTCACCAATCAACCTGCATTTGGAGAGCAACAGCTAAAGATCAGCTTCAGCACAGATGATGGCTAGGTCAAAGGGGTCACGACACCTACGGGGTTGTTCCTGTGTTGTAACAAGTAGGGCGATTGCTCCTGAGCCAGCCTGTTTGTATGTTGAGTATGTTGAGGGGCTTGTTGGGGCTGGCTGGACGATGACGATGCCATTGTCCTCTGGCTTGCTCCTCTCACTTTTGGGCTATGGGGGGAGAGCAACAATTGGGCTGGTCTGGGCAGTGAGCGTGAGGTAAGTTGCAACATTATTTGAATTATTCGATCAAATTTTCGTCCTGTTTCATTGGATCTCGGAATTGTAGGCAAGTAATTAGGTAGTTCACTGGGAAGTGCAAGCTCCCTCGTGTAGGGGCCTGCATGAGGGCAACTTGTTCTGCCAGCCTGTCAAGATTTACAAGGTGCTCTCCAGCCACTGTCCGGGCTCTGAAAGCAAGATCCTCGGTGCACGCAAGCCAGCAAATGGCACCAGCCAGCACCACACATGACGGCGTAGTTGCCCTTGTGCAGAAACAGGTGTGTGTCACATGCACTTGCATATGTGTGGGTGAATGTGTGTGTGTGTGTGTGTGCGTGTGTGTGCATGTCCGTACGTAGGAAGGTTGTCTGGCTTTTCAAGCATGCGCAGCGCCACCCTCTGTGCCTGCAGTTTGAACTGTACAATGCGCGGGACTTAGAAGGATTCATGACCTTGTTCTCTGATGACATCACTGTCACTGACATGGTGACAGATGAGGTTATGGGTAAGTGTTCAATTGCGGTTTTTGTGGCTTGTTGCATGTCTGTACTGAGGGTTACGCATGTGGACGAATGAGCGCGCACAAGCGCATGCACCTGCACGCGCATGTATGCATACGCACAAACACATGCATATGTGGGAACCATACATTCATGTTTACTGCTAGAAATCAAGTCAAGAATCATGTTCACACTTTTGGCAACTTATTGGCATGCGCACTCCTAGCTGATTGCCAGTGACGCAAAAGCGTCAATAACCGGCCAATGCTTGCCAATCCCTGTTATGAATGGATGATTTTGTTCAGCCCTTGCTTCTCTTTTTCAGTTTAGGGTCTAAGTTCCCATGTCCCCAGGCATTCAGCCGCAATGTGGCAATTAAAGGACTTCCTGGGGCTTGCGGCATCAACACCTTCTGGGGCAGAAAATCAAGGCTTGCCAGGCTCTTGCATCAAAGGGCCTTGACATGGGTACTTTGCAGCAAGCATTGCCCCCACATTTGCACATGTGCAGCCTCAAACAAAGCCGAAGTGAGGGCGCGCTACGAGAAAAGGTTTAGCACACCAGTGCGGGCCGAGCTGTTGGGAAGACTTGTCTTGGGACCTGTGGTGCATGACAGGTAGGTGCAGCATCAGCGAGCAAGGTGGCTTTGTGCTTGTTTGCCTGCCTCTTGCTGTGGTGCATGGCAGGCAGTGGCAGCGCCGACGGGCAGCATGGCATTGTGCTTGCGTGTCTCATGCTGTGGTGGCATGAGTTGCATCAACACTCTTCCAGGGCTGTTTTGGCAGACATGCGAATGTGCTGTACGCTATGGAAAGAACCTTGATGTTCGCGTTGAGTCGTGAAATTAGCTTTTGAATCATGAGCAAGGCGTGCTGCGTCTTTGCGCTGCTCATGTTGTTCGTCACTGAGGTGGACATGCATTGGCACATGTTACAACATTGCGCCCTGTCCGGCACTGCCCAGGGCTTTCCCATGGCAGTCCTTTCCAAGTAGCTCTGTATTCCAATGCAAACAAACTTGGTGGCTGGAATCGCAGGGAAGTAATCTATGGACTGCCTGACAATGGTGTGGCTGAGTGCCTGGCTACCTATGTCATTGATACAAGCTCTGCACCCTTCCTTATAAAGAAGATGAAGTTTGTCTGGATGCCAAGGTCCTGAACCTGAGCATGGCATAGGTGAGCAGGAAAGCCATGGGCTGTGAAAAACTCGAGTGCAAATACAATTGACATGTAGCATGAACATTGGAATGTCAGGGCTGGATCATAGATCCAAAGGATGCTGATACTGGGGTGTACGTGATGTGCACATAGGCATGGCAAAGACATGGCAAAAGACCTCATGTTCAGTGTTTGCCTCAATCTCATTTATTCACCAATCCTGTTGACTCATTCTTCATTAATCCCTACTCGTTGCAGAGTTGCACTTAGCCTGCTTTTTGTGGCAGCAATGGACTTCTTCCTGTCCATGGTCAAAATCACATTTTGCTGATGTCTATGTACGCTGTCATTAGATGCATGCTCCTTTGCCAACTTGGCATTATTGAATATCTGCCATAGAGCTATCAGCCTTTTCATCTAGTTTTGAGCAGATGTTTAACCAAATTAGCTGAGCTACCCTGGTTTATGCAAAGCAAGAAGTCTCCCCTGTCTGTCACGCCAGATTAGTGCAACACCATATTTATGCTGCATTTGCATGCACAGTCGGTTGTGGTAGTTGACTGGGTATTGGCTGTTTTGGTTGTACTACTGGAAACGGCTTGTTTTGCCGGTACTATTTTGTCGCTTTGCACCACCAGAGTAGCTTGTCTCCCTTCTACCTTGTAACACTTACTGGTTGAGTGAGGGGGGGGCAGCTATGGAGTGGACAAACTGTGCAACCTCGTAAGCAGCTGCAGCCAGCAGATGCTCAGCCTAAGGGGAGGGAAAGGTTGCAGCCAGTGCTGATTACAGCAGGAGGAGGGTAGCTTCAGGAGCAGGCGGGGTAGCCACACGCTGGTGCATGCGCCTGAAAGCCGAGCCTATCTAGTAGTGGGTGTCAGGTGGATGTGCAGAGGTGACCAGCTTCACATCGCACTGGGCGATGCTGGTCCCCCAACCCACAAATTTACAGAGCGTCCCAAGATGAGTGGAGCCTGACGCTCATGTTCATGCTGTTCCCAGACAGCAGACCTGACTTGGGGAACGGCATGGCTATGGGCTACCGCACACTTGAGCTTGAGCCTGTATGATGAACCTGTGTAGAGAAAGGCTGTGTGTGTGTGGAAGTTGTAACAAGTTTGGGAGTTGCTGATTGTGCCTGCTCCTTGTTGCCTAAATCAGATGCGCCTTAAAGCACTGTGTGCACGATGCTTGTAGTGGCGTGAACAATTTCTCTGTGATTGCATATCTGAGAGGCTTGTCGCTCGCAGTGTTGCCTGCTATCATCTGTGCATTTCAAATGCAAGTTGTTAGCTTGTGGATCTGTTACTGTGAGTTGCCTCTTTGTTGGATGGACTTGACAGGTTTCTGATGTTAAAAATGAACCACTGGCAGTATGTCATGCAATTGGTTGGAACTGTTGCTCACCAGCAGGATTTGCTCAATTGCTGTGCAGGGGGCATCATTGCGCAATTTCTGCACACCAATTAGGGGGCGCATATGTCCCGCTGCTATGATGCTACTTTGTCTGCGGCATACTTTCAGCTTGACATGTCTCTTGGTTCTTGTTTTACCTTGAGGTGGCAGGTAGGGGGACATTTGTGTACTTGCCTCAAGCAAGTAAGGCTGTCACCACTGGTGGCATATCTTGTAGCCGGTGATCACATTAGCCAGAGTGTTAGTTGGAAGGGGTTAACTCTCTTCTGATACTTCCCTTGCATCCCTGCCAGTGGATCTAGCCTTTCCTGTGGCTTGGTGGGAATATTTCTACATAGAGGAAGTTTCTTCCCGTGTAGCCGTCCAGATGCTATACTAGTGACAAATGCCTACAACTACAAAAGAAGAAACGAACCAGATGCCCACATTGGATATGTATTTAGAAGTAGGGCTCGGTGCAGAGGGGTTGGGAGACTTTCAGCAACAGCAACAGCCTACCAGCCTTCAAGGCAAAGTTTGGCCAGATTCCGGAACTCCAGTCAGCTCACACCCAATCAGCAGCCCGCTAGGTGCCGGGCACATCTAGATGCAGATAGTATCTAGTGGACGGCGAGTGTTGCAAAGATACCAGGCCTAGGAGCCAGCTCAATGCCGCTCACTATCAGCACAGCGAGCTCCGTCAACACCTTTGCCTAGCTGCTGCCAATGTTTGCTTCCACTCTGTCCTCCTTGGAGTGTGGGGCATCTACAGCCCTTGTAGATTAGCCTCTAAAGAATCTCTGTCTAGATCCTCAGAAAGCCACCAAGCTTGCTGTCAAACTTTATGCTCATTCGGTTCAATACTCATAGACATGTTAGGACCAAACGTGCTCTTGAGAAGACTTTCGCTACAAATTGTCATCAAGACCAGGAGTGGGGTACTGCTAGTCCGTCTGAGTCACCCTCCTGATCATCACTGATGGCAGGTGGGGATGATCCCCGCTGGCGTATTTTGTTTCACTTTGCTGGTCACCACGGTGAAGGGCTTGTCACGACGATTCATAGTCAGTGATGAACTGTAGTCAAACTGAAGTTGGTTAGTCAGTTGCTTATTTTTCTGGCTGAGCAACAACTGAGGTACTCAGTTTTGGCAAATGGGAACAGTTTTATGGCATGCCATAACGCTTGTTTCTATGTGACGTTGATTTCACCTTACAGGCTCATATGCCATCATGGTATAATACCAGTGGTGCCTAGGCCCTTTAGAAAAGAAAAACTACGTAGGCAGTGAAAAAACTCCCCACATCAATTAAGGAAAAGGAGACACCGTGTCTCCTTGTGACAAGGAGGCCCAAAGAGCCGTGAGTCTCCGCCAACAGGAAAAAGGAAGTTGTCCTGCTGCCATGACGCTACTTTGTCTGCAGCATACTCTCGGCGTGACAAACTAGTGAGGATCTGGAGGGTGACAAGCAGCCCCATGCTCCAGACCAAGACCTTGAGAGCAACTTTTCCTTAATTGATGTAGAGTGTTTTTAGTGCCTGTGTACTGTAAACCCCCGTTTTCCACCCAAACTCCTGGTAACCACCTCAGTGGGTACTGAGGTGGTTACCAGGCAATAACGGCAGGGGGTGTTCAACCGCAGGTGGACTTCTTCTTTTTTTCCTCAGTGGGTTACCAGGTAGTAAGTACCCTTACCACATCTTTCTTGGTACTACCTACTAGCAAAAGAAAGTACGCTCTGGCTATGCTGCCCTCGCTCGGCAGGTACAGCTGTGCAACCCTGTTTCCCCTGGCAGTTGTTCCGTTGTTGAGTCAACGACAAACGATCATTAAACTACAAGTTGTGATTGATTGATGAGCTCTCTCATGCAACCAAATTTGTACAACATAGAAGTGTAAATCCTAAGCAATCAGCCTAACGACCAGGCTGACATCAAGCCAAACTTATGAACTCAAATTGCAAAGCTGATCATCATGATGCGGTAATACCTTCTCCAGTCACATCATGATAAGTCCCCCCTGCCCATAGTGAGGCAAACATGCAGTCTTCAAGTTGGCAATCTCAGAACGAGGTAGAGTCATACTAGTGTACACAGCAGCAAGGGGTGCTTCATACCAAGGCGGTCCGTCAGGCACAGTAGCACATTTTGACACGAGTCATAGATCTACACCTAAGCAACAACATGGCAAAAATGAACGGCCTAAACAAATTACTCATCCCCAGCTTCCTCCCTGCCTGCTGCTTCCTGCCCCTCCTCAGGAGGCTCCTGCAGCCCCTCCTCTGGCTCCTCTTGCAAAGTCACCGCCTCTCCCTCTTTTCTGTCTTCATGTTCCAGCTCTTCTAGCTCCTCCCCTTGCTGCCCCTCTAGCGGCAGCTGTTGCTGGTGGGGGTGCAGGGTCACTTCACCCCCCTCGTCATCCTCAGATGCTGGCCCGTCACCTTCCAGCCCCTTGTCACCTTCCTCCTGCTCAGCCAGCGTGTGCCCGAGGCTCGGTTCTGCCCCCAGCTCCTCCAGCTGCTCAGGCCGCTGGTGCGGGTGCAGCGTGACGTCGCCATCGCTCCCTGCCCGGCCCTCCGACTGCGTGCCATCCTCTCCCCCCTGCCCACCATCACCAGCCTGGGCCCCGAAGCTCGGCTCCCCCTGCAATTCCTCACTGGGCTGCACAGCAGGCAGGCCCTGGCCATCCCCTTCGCCCCCAGCAACACCCTCCCCCTCCTCCTCAGCCGCAGGTGTCGCCACCGCCTGCCCCCCTGCACCTGCACCTGGCTCCTGCGCAATGCTACCCTCTGCTGACGCCACCGCCGCCTGAGGGTAGGCCTCCTCACTCTCACCCTCTTCCCCCTCAGCAAGGTGGGCCCCCGGCTCTGGCTCTGCTGCCCCTTCTGCTTCTACGCGAGCAGCCCCAGGGTCCCCAACATCATCTCCTGGGGCCCCCTCTACGGCCCCAGCCCCTGCCGCGCACCCTGCATCACTTTGCCAGCCCCCTTCCGCAGGCTGCTGCTCCTCAGGCACAGCCTCTTGCTGCTCTGCTGCAGCTGCCTGCATCTCTATTGCATGTGCTTCCTCACTGGGGCCCGGCCTTGCCGCCTCTGGCACAGCCTGCTCCCCATGTCCACAGAGCTCCTCCTGCCCCTCCGCCTCATCCTCTGCATCACCGCTAGTATGTGCTCCTGCTGCAGCACCCTCCTCCCCAGGCTGCTCCTGCTGCTCTACCTGCAGCAGCTGCTCTTGCACCTGCTGCTGCTCCTGCACCTGCTGGTGCTCCTGCTCTAGCTGCTGCGGTGCATCCTCACCGCTCACACCTTGCCCGAGCCCCTGCTCTCCTCCTTCTGGCTCTGCTGCCAGCTGCCCACCCTGCACAACGTCCTCCCTGCCGCCCACATCAACACCATCCTCAGGTAGCAAAGCAGCACCAGGCGCTCCAGCACCGGCTGCACCTGAAGGCCCCTCCTCTGTGCTCGAGGACGCGCCATGCTGCCCCTCCACCCCGTGCTCTGCCATGGGAAGCCCAAGCACAGCAGCAAGCCGCGCTTCCGCAGCCGCAGCCGCTGCAGCCGCCCGCTCCTCTCGCCCCACCACCTCTTCCCTGTCCGCCGCTGCAGGCAGGCTTGGGGCAGCCGCGTCGGGCGCGGCCCCGCGGTTCCCAATGCCTGTGAGCCCAGCCATTGCTTGCATGAGCAGCTCGTACTTGTGCGGCACCTCGTCTTCATCTTGCGGCCGCCCCCTGCTGGCCAGCTCGCTTGCAGCGCCTGCCGTCTCCTCCTCCACCACCTGCGCCGCCGAAGGCCCCTCGTTCCGCACTGCCGCCTCCATCTGCTGCAGCCACATCTGCCCATCCTCCTGGCCGCCTTCAGCGGCCGCACCATCCCCAGAGCCTGCTGCGCCGTTGGCCCCCACGCTTGCCTGCAGGTGCTGCTCCGCCGCTGCCGCGGCAGCATTGGCATTGAAGTCGGGCAGCACAGGCTGGGTCTTGGGGTCTAGCGCGGCGGCCAGAGCCGCCGCCCGGCTGTCTGGGTCCTCCAGGGCCATGGCAGCCGCTAGGCCCGAGATCACTGCACCCAGCATGGCGTCCAGCTCAACTGCCACGCCTGGGGCATCCTCTGGGCGCGTGGTCGCAGCTGCATGACCATGTTTGCATGTGTGTGCATGTGTGAGTACGCAGTCTTCTACATACATGCATGTTTGTGTGTACAAATGTGTGTGTGCATGCATGCGCACCCGTTCTGTGGGGTGGAGGGGCACAGCTCATCTCATTGCGCCCCCCTCTTGTAATTCACTGCTCCCACCTCTCTCGCCTCTCCCTCCTCCCACACCTCTGCTCCTTGCTGTGCCCAGCTATCTCACTTGACTTCCCAAGCGGCATAGGGCAGCACTCAGTAGAAGTCGCTTGTGCACACTATTATAACATTATAGAGAAGTCCCTAGCCTGCATGCTGCCCAGGGGAAATCCCACTCTCAGCCCAACCACCGAAGTGGTTGAATAGGTAACGCCTGAATCGTTACATTGAGGCTGCAGAGCACCCCCGCTGCACACACACACACGCACACACACACACACACACCTTGGGTGGAGCCCTCCAGCCGCAGCTCCTGGATGAGCTCCAGCCGCCGCGTCTTGCCCTCAAACAGCACATTCTGCACAGCCCGTCCCCGCAGCAGCCGCTGCAGCAGGATCGCGGCGGCATTACGCTCGCCGTCGGCGCTGAGCTGCAAGGGAGGCGGCAGCTCTGTGGCCTCTGGCCGGTCGGCGGTGCCCCGCACGCCCGCCTTGGGCCGCGTTGTGCCCAGCTTTGCGTTGGTCTGATGTGCTGCGCGAAAAAAATAGCGGAGTGCAAGCGGCCCATGTCATCCAGCTTGTGCAGTGAAGGTGTGTGGTGTCACTGGCGTGGCGGCAGGCAGGGATGCTGGCTTGGAAGCTGCTGGACTGGCCGTCGTGCATGGATGCTGCGCTTGGTACAAACACGGAGAGCGACAGACAGCTGCTTGAGGTTAGCTAGCTCCAGCGCACCGCTTGTGCACAACAGAGAAAGAGCGTGCTGCTCAGAGAGCGCTCGCCCTCCATTGATAAGCATGTCGGCTCTAGAGCGCATCATTCCTGGTGCACTCCCATACAGCAAGGCCTCCCCTTGCTGCACATACGCACCTGCAGACGGCACCTGCCGGCAGAGCCATCGCTCCTCCTTCAGGCTGAGCGTCTCCCTTTGAGCAAGCCCCCCCCCTCCCTTTAAGGCAAGCTCACACACACACACATGTGCAGCCGCCACAGCAGCCTGACTGCCTGTGCACGCATTTTGCAAACAAAGGTTCACAAACATGCGTGCACACCTGCACGCAGCGTCGCTGCAGCAGCTGCCGCGCGCCCGCCTGGCAGCATAGTCAGCCCGAGGTCGGAGTGTTTGAGGGGCGCTGGCCAGCAGTCACCAATGCCGCGCCCCTTGGTGGACTTGGCCGTGTCGAGCAGGTCGTTGATGGCCTTGAGATCCCTCTGGATTGCTGCCTCCTGCCGCTGCTTGTAGTCCATCTTCACGGGCTTTGATAGGTCAGCAATCTGCACCACCCACAATAAATGCACTGAGGGCTGGGCGCTCGCAGCATTCTTTCTGATGGCCTTGCCATCATCAGGCCCGTCAGGAGTCATTTACAAGCCCTTGGCAAGCCCTTGACAACTCCTTCAGCACACAGCGGACGCAGTTGGGACAATGGAGGCCAGCAGCCCTCTGGGGACCTGGGCAGTGCTTTGCAACCCCTGCCGCATACATGCGCCTTCAGTGGCTGTCAGGCACGTGGTGCATTGGTAATCACAAGTCACACTGGGTGCAAGCAAGCCAGGTAGGGTGCAAGCTACGCAGGGTGCAAGCGGACGCAGCGTGCAAGCTGTGTAGGGTGTTAGCCGCGCAGCTTGCAAGCCGGGGAGGGTGGTGCGCTGATGGCCCTGCAAAGCCTGGGTGGGGCCTCCTTTAACAAAGCGCGTTCAGCCAAATGCTGCCTGTCACGCTTGCTCGGTAATAGATGAATCTGAACTTTGTGTCGCTTGCCTTAGGGTTCAACAAGCGTGCTGGCAGGTAATTCTCAAGCTCCATCACGCCTGGCAACGACACTGGCTGGTAGCCCTCTGTCTCAATTGCAAGGCCCTGTGGCAAGTACGGACAAGCAGGTTTAAGAGGCTAAGAGAACGGATGGGCAGAACACACAGCTTTGCGCCAGGTGCACATGAGGTCTGGCTACCCGACCTTCTCACAGGTCGGGACTTTTTTAGTGCAGCGCTTTGCAATAAGGCAAGCCATGAGCTGGATGCTCAGAGCTGCAGCTCAGGTGAACCAAGGCAGAAGTCGGTCATGCGAGTTATTTAGCATGGATTGTGTCAGAGCAGATCATGTCGGACAGACAGAGCCCCTGCACAGCAATTCAAGGCTGCTGCAGTGCACAGCATTTAACCTCTGTATGTCTGACAAAGCGGCGAGCATTGAACAAGCTTGCCTAAAGTACCGAGTGGCCACCGGATCACAGGTGATCCTTCTGAGCTCAAAAATCTTGAGGCCACGTAACGGGAAAAATTGATACCACGGCTCACACATGCACACCGGCATGACTCTCCTTCCATGCCCATCGCCCGCCTCTCACCAGCCTGCGAACCCTGCCCATCACCCCTCTACCAGCATGGCCAACCTTCTGCCAGCCCCCCAGTGCTTGACTGTACCGTCACCTGCGGCTTGGCCTCTGGGAAGCGGCCTTCACGCTGCACAGGCGCGTATGCCGTAGACCCAAAGTTCGCGTAACGCTCCACAATCGTCTGCTTGTGCAGCTTGCGGGGCTTCTCCACGTATTTGCGCGCCTCCACCAGCTGGCGCATGGTCTTAATGCGGTTGGCCTGGATGCTGGCAAACTTGCTGGACTTCTGTTGCAGCATCATCGTCTTGCGCGCCTCCACCTTCTGCATAGTTTCCTCATCCAGCTCCTCCTCGCGAACCTGTGCGTGCATGGCATGGCATGCGTGGCACGGCCCTGATGCCTGCCACAACACACGCAACCACTTTCACTGCATCTACGCACAGCACCTATGGTGGCCAGGCCCATGCCATGTGTGATCTGGCCTGGAGGTTGCACCTGCGTGAGCCGGGTCTGGGGATGTACCACAATCGACATACAGAGTGCAATGCTGGTTGGACTACGTGCAAGCTCCTGCAGCTTGCGACCCTTGTGCCTAGCAGCCCTCGCATAAGGGGAGGGGGCGCAGTCCTAGATGCCCCAAGCAGGGCTCATAGGGTTAACTAACAATGCAGACTCAACCGAGAGCGTGAGTATCTGCACCCGGGCTTAACTAAGTCAAGAACAAGCAGAGTCCCCTGGCGCGCACTGATTGGGGTTTCCTTTGTTGTGCCTAAAGAAAAGGGCGCAACAGTTGCAGGCAATGCAGATGATCCAATAATAGGTGCTGATGAAGTTCTGCGCAGGCCAGGACACAGGCAGCATCCGCTCACACACCCCAAACAGGGACATAAGCGGCTGCCGCCCAAGCGCAAGCCCACCCACCAGCAGCGCCTGCTCAAGCAGGTTGAGCCGCTCGTCCTGCACACCATGGATCTCCCCCTCCCGCTCCTTCCACTCCTCAGCCTCCCACTCCTCAATCATGCGCTGCCGTCGCGGCAGCTGCTCGAGGTCATCCAAGGGCGGTAACGTGGCCTCAAACGCGCGCTTGGCGCGCATCTTCTCTATGCGCCACACCTGGACAACGTACACAACCACACTGCGGCCAGTAGGGTATCTTCTCTTTGCGCCACACCTGGACAACGTTCACAACCGCACTGCGGCCAGTGAGGCAAGCTGATAGAAGCTGCTGCCTGCACCTGCCCAGCAGATGCAGGCGCATGGCTGCTGCGCACATGGACCATGTGTGACACGGTGCATCCAGGCGCGGGCTGGCATATCGGCAATTCCATAATGCAGGTAGCAAAGCGGCAAGCCGTGGCTGATGTCCAGCCCCTGACCTGACAACTGGTACGCACACCAGTGAGCAGGAGCACACCTGCTGTGCAACTGCAGGCGACCGACCGCCTGCACCTTACCCATGATATAAACCCCTGGCACTCTCACAAGCGCAGGAGGTGCCCCCACCCACCTCATGCATCCCCGGGGGCAGGCCATCCCCAAATTTCATGTCTTTCAGGTACATCAGCTCCGCACGCTCTGTGCAGTGGTGCTTCTCCAGCAGGTGCCGCTGCTTGGCCGTGAGCACCTCCGGTATCACAACATCTGGCTGCCAGGGAGTGGTCTGTGCCTCTGACTCCCTGTAGTCCGACTGAGTTCCAACTGTCCGGGCCTTAGGGATGGGTGGCGGTAGGGGGGGGGG
>LFIK01003114.1_pt1 | contig 13474 bp, 14 predicted proteins | sample 643401 | NCBI WGS metagenome assembly LFIK01 (sample SAMN03777447, study PRJNA286221) | soda lake metagenome | biome: soda lake; feature: Kulunda steppe; material: water; isolation source: sample T5-Br brine of Lake Tanatar-5 | place: Russia: Kulunda steppe | collected 2010-07 | reverse complement strand
GCTGCTGGAGCCCCCTGCTACAGAGCTGCACCCCCTGGTGTGGGCGGCAGTGTGTCTGGCCGCCTTGACGGTCATGCTGTCGGTCAGCAAGCAGCTGCGCCGGTGCTCTGATCTAAGCCAAGCTACAGGAGTAGTGGACTGAGTCCCTGCTCTCATGTTAGAGGCCTTGAAGGACTTTGCGGCCTGCCAAGGCCAACAGAGTTCTGTGGGTGATATAGGGTCAGGACATCCTTTCCTCCGAGCTAGGCCGGGGGGGGGTCTGGAGTGTGTTTTGCTCTAGCGCGTTGGTGCCTCTGTAGTTAGTTCTTAGTCTTAGTGCCCTAGGAGGACCCTTCTCATTGCCTTCTTTTGTGCGAGCTTTTAGCCGTAGTGGTAGCTGAGCCTGAGCCGGCCTGCCCACAGGCCAAACTGGTAGCCTTAGCCTGAGCTGTCCTTGTAGCCTTTGGGGCGAACTCTTAGCTTGTTGGCTTTTCTGGCAGTTCTCCTTTTCCTAGCAGTTTTCAGCTCTTCTGCCTTTCCTGCCTTATGGACATTGCTGTGTCCGCTCGCGTCTTGTAACAAACAAACAGACAAACAAACAAACAAACAAACAAACATCTTGTACATCATTAGCATTACACAAGTCACAAGTAGGGTAGGTGTCGTGAGTCCAGGTCACAATTTCAATTTGTAGGGTGAGGGCACGAGGTCTTAAGCAAGCCACGCTGCGAATAACGTCACGAGGAAGATCAAGGAGCATGTATCTAGGAAGGGTGTATGGCGAATGTGTGACCAGGGCCCTCATGGTAAGGAGGGCGCACCATTGATGGTAAGTGGAGCTTTTGCTGTTGCGCTCTCGTGGATGCATACCAGAATAAGGTGTCCAATAATCCAAGTGCCTCTCCCTGAGGTCCACAATAAAACGACCAAGATTGATGGGCTCACACTTCAGCAGCCTTTCCTTGAACAAGTAGGATTGTGTGAAACCATTCACAGCAGACAGGGTGTGGGATGACCAGCAATCATCGCACCGTGAGCTCAGTTGCATGTCAGCTTGTAAGTTCTTTCTGACAGTGAAGCTATTGCTTTGGGTTAAAGCATTGTATAGCCGCACTGCCGCCTGGAACCAGTTAAACTGTAGAGGCTCTAGACCACACTCGCGCATGACGTGTGTAACGGTCTGACAGACCTGGCAAAAGGGGTCCGACCAATCTTGGTGGTGGATGCTACTTTGGCACCTTCCTACTCCTTTGAAGGAGCGGGGGAACTTGGACCCCAACCCTTTTGGCCCCTTGCGGCTGGCACCGGTTAGCAATTGCAACATCCTGTTGCAATGATCATACCCTTACAACGCGCCATGAAGGGGTTGAGTCCTTGACCATCATAATCCTCTTGAGCACCGTCACCAGCCATTTTTGTAAAGGATTATCCATTTCTTTGCCCTGTCGTAAGAATGGGTGGGCCCAAACCTGGCTTGCATACATACCAGCAGGAATTGCGTACATTTTAAGGAGCCACATGTAGATGTGCAACCTATCAGTAAGGTCATGTTTCCGTATAAACTGCTTCATGCAAAAAGTACCAGCTGTGAATGGACGTAGCGCTGCCTCAGCTGCAGTATTCAAATTGATATGTCTGTCACAAACCATGCCCAGATATTTGAAGGAGTCTGTGTAGGGGAGCTGCGCGCCATCATAAAAGAGAGGGGGCAGATTGCTGGAGTAAGAGTTTGAGCACATCACCTCAGACTTTGTGTATTGACAGTGAGAGACTTTCTTCGTGTATACGCTCGTAGTTTGTTCAACATGGTCTGCATATGGTTAGGGTCGTTGGACATGAGGCAGAAGTCATCTGCGAACAGCAAGTGGGTCACCAAAAAAATTTGGAGTAACAATGAGCAAGCCTTTCTTTTTAACACTGAAAGATGGCTGCACAGAAGCTGTCTTATCCCCATCCAATAATGTATATTCATCAGCATGGTACAAGTCTTTTAAGATGGATAGGATACGGTCAGGCATCCGGCAAATGCGTAAAAGGCCCCAAAGCTTATGTCTTGGAATACAACATGTCTTAGAATGAAAAGGGGTTGCAAGGTGCTTCTGCCTGGATAACACCCGTATTGCGCGTCCGGAATCTTGTTGTGTTAGATGTACCAGTCCTGAATCATGGAGCGTAGCAGATTAGAGTAAAGTCTATACAACGTGCCACTTATTGCAATCATTCTGTAGTTCCCTGGCTGTGTCACTGGCCCCTTCTTGTGTATGGGAGTGAGCTTTGCTTCTTTCCAAGACCTGGGGATGTTGGCTTTTGCGATGAGCAGTTTGAGGAGAGCAGCAATGTGAGGAACTAGCACGTTGACATTTTCCCAACTTATCTCATTTTGAGATCTCACTTGAGACTAAGCTGCTCAAGCAAGGCAAATGTTCAGGCACACTAAGGATGATACATTTGCAGAGATCACAAAGAGCAAGGCTTTCCTTCTAGTATCAACACTCATTAGCCAGGCAAGGGGTGCTTTAGACAGCATTTTGCTAAGCTGACCAGCACTGAAAATCATACCATTTGAATCACAATAAATTCATGCTCATTCTGTGCTCTATGCGCATAAACTAGCAACAACTAGACGAGCTCTTAAAAAATCCAGTTGCTCTCAAGGTCTCGGTCAGGAGCAGTGGGCCGGCTTGTCACCCTCCAGATCCTCACTAGTTCTTCCTTTTCCCTGGTGGAGGAGACTCCGTGTCTCCTCCACCGTGAGTCACGGCTAATGTGTCTCCTTTTCCTTGATTGATATAGGGAGTGGTTTGCCTACGTAGTTTTTCTTTTTTATTTCTTTTCTTATTCAGGGTTCTTATGCTAACTACCATGTGCTCCCATAGACCTGCTTTGGGTGAAGTGGCGCCCCCTTCCCATCATTCCAAACCGAGACTCACACTTAAAGTTCCTGACTGGAAATCCCGGACCTACACGGATGGTAGCTGCCATAACCAAGAAGGTAAAACAGTTATTGGGGCAGGAGTCTACCACCCCAGCTCGAGCAACTCGAACTTGGTAGAATTAAATGGTGCTGGTTTAACCAACACCATAGGGAGATAGAGCACTGCTGGCAGTACTGGCAGTACTGGCAGCTATAGCTGCTACCATCACTCATGATGAAATTCATATTGCCACAGACAGCCTTACCTCAGCCACAAATTAGAAACAATTGTTGTACCCAGAGAAGCACCGTGTCACCATGTCCAAGGAGACATCCTCAAAATTCTTCCTTACACTATCCAAAACTCTCAATCCCACATCTTCCTCTACAAAGTGAAATCTCATGCCGGATTTACCGGAAATTTATGTGCAGATGCCCTTGCAGAATACCAAGCCTGCCATGGAAACAGCCTCCAAGCTGAAACGACCATCCACACCGCAGGCCCTGGTGGCAATACCTTCTTTGATATTCTCTGGTTAGCTATTAAAGATGTTAATCAGCAAGAATCTGGCACTGAAGCTCCCCGACACAGCCCTAGATTGATTTATCTTCCAAATTTCCAAGCCGCACTAAAATCCCAAATGCACTCCAACCATAAACTGGGTTATGCCAACTCAAAAACAGTGTACTCCTCTTATTACCAGAGTCTGCTTCCACATGTCCACAAAGGCATTAGCAACACTTTTTGGAACATGTCCAAAGTCTCTCCAAATGAAGCGCAATGTCTTCCACAACCGTGCAGGCACCCTTCTTAATCAGAAACACGCTGTCCGCTTTAAAATGTCCAATAGCCTTCAGAGTCCACTCTGTCAGCAAGCAGATAGTCCTCTCCATATTCTCTCAGGGTGTCAACATACAATCATTCTGGGTATAATAACTGAACGCCATAATGTTGCCTGCAGGCTCGTAATGAAAGCTATCAGCAAAGGCTCTCTGGCAGGTTGTTTGGTCCATCTGGGTGCCAGCAGCACTGATCGTTTGGCCCAACAAAGCCTTGAAATTCCTGAGCATGCTAATAACAAAACACTTCCCAGCTGGCTTTTTAATGCTTGTTTATCCGCTGGAGATAGACTCAACTCTAGTCGCCCTGATGCCATTTTGGTCACTCCCTTACCTACTAAAAAACTCAAACCGCCAACCACTCCTCATTTGCACTAGGTGTCACACCCAAGACAAGCCAGCAAAGATGAACGCAGAGTCCACGAGCTTGATGTCAACATGAGGGAGATACACCTCGTTGAGGTTAAATACTTTGAAGATACACGGCCTGGACACCAATTAGAGGCCTCTAGAAAACAACACGAGGTTCTTTGCAAGCGCTTGAAAGCCAAAAAAGATGTCCTACACACCATTCTTCTTGGTGTGGGAGGCTCTATCTGTTCATCACACTTTGAATCATCTTCAAGAGCTCGGCCTTGATGCACACAAAGGCCATAAGGCTGCCGTCAACTTACATGCTCATTCCTTGCTTTATGCGCACAAACTGACAACAGCTAGACCCGCTCTTGAAAAATTCTAATGCTCTCAAGGTCTTGGTCTGGAGCAGGGGACGGCTTGTCGCCCTCTAGAGCCTCACTTGTTCATCCGTTTCCCTGGTAGAGGAGATTCCGTGTCTCCTCCACCGTGAGTCACGGCTCTTCGGGCCAATGTGTCACCTACCTTATTTCATCATACGTCACGTTCCTACGGTAGGGAGTGGTTTCACTGCCTACATAGTATTTTTTTACTTTTCTTTCAGGGTCCGATCAGATAAGAGGCCTCTTGAATCAATTGATCCTCCTGGAGCATTCGAAGCAAGTTTGACTTGAATTCACATGCCCACTCGAATCCCATCCAATCGAAGTGCTATTCAAATTCATTCAAGCTTGATTCAAGGCAAACCCAACCTTATGATGCGCATAGCAGGCACATACAAGTCATGCCGGCGTGCAGCTCAGCTGCTATGTGCAGGACTGACGGTGGTTGCAAATGCACCTGATCTATGCTAGAAAGGAAAGAGAAGGAAAAACTAGGCATGCAGCAAAATTCTCCCTGCATCAATTGAGGAAGAAGACACACACTGGCCCAAAGAGCTACAAGTCTCCTCCACCAGATTCATGCTTGCCGACTGCTTAGTACATTCATTTATTCGCCAGTGTATAAAACTATGTCCTTTGATTTATGTGAAGTTTAAAGGAAATTTCGTACGATGTGAAAACATCCCTTATCAATAAAGGAAAGGCTACCCTGCCCCTGATTTCATTGCACTCCTGAAGGGCTTGAAGCTGACATCCAGATTTTTGGCAACATGGTGAGGGATCAGATTCTGCAGCCTAACGGAGCACAACTTGCGGCCCTCCAGAGTTTGACTTTCAACTTTTTTCCATTGCTCTTACTGAAGTTTCTTCTTTGGTTTTCCTGTTTCTTAATCCAGTTGTTCCAAGCCCCAGTTCACGTATCCTGCCATGCGGTTGGATACATTCCTTTCTGATTTAGCAGTAAATTTAGACTAGGATAGAGGTTCAAGCTTACATCCAGCATAGCAACCACTGGCCAATATTGGCAATGATCTTGACTCAAGGAAATCTAGAATGCCTGTCAGCATGCTTGGTTGCAGAACTGTACCAGCAACCGCAAAATGGCAAATTAAGGCGCAGGAGCACTAACAAAAAAGACTAAGAGCAGCATCCACTGTGCACCCAATTTATGACCAGGCAGTGCATTACAGCGCTACCACATAATGTTACAGTGATCATTAATTTACAAATGGGTCATGGCTCAAAAATAAGTTCAGTTTGAATAATTATTGGACACACTAGAGTAATCACATGAACAATACATATCCAATGCCATGCTATCATGCTTTCCAAGTCAGCAGCCATCAGGCATTACCCTAGTCTGCACAGCTGCGAGGGCTGCAGCGCAGGAGCAGACCCACTTGGGGTGGTGAAGTCTTTGGGATGGTTGGCTGCGCGCATAAGAAATAAGCAAGACCTGGTGAGCTAAATCAAGGAACTGCAGATCATGTGCCATTGCTTTGCTGCAGAACACTCAAAACCTCGCGCCACCGCCCTGACATCTGGCAGTAAAAGCACTCACCCTGTTGAGATATGGCACCACACTCTTCCTGCCTGCCCAGCATTTACTTTAAAAAAAATCATGCATATATGTGTGCGATGTGGAACCGCGGCGCGATGCGCATGGCAGAAGCAGTAATAGGTGCACACACCGAATTGCCTGCCTAATTCAATGAGTTGGATAAGATGAACTTGTGCTATCAATTTCAATGATGTGAGCATCAGAATACGACAGGTGCCATCCAGGGGGATGTAACTACGCTGTTATGGGGTGGTTGCTTTTCCCAAGCCTTCTTAACTGCACCTTTTCAGGCATACTCATTCTTTGCTCAGTGAAGTGCAACTCTACAAAGAAGGGAACGTCAAAAGTGCCCGAATATGCATTTTTATTCAAACCTATGCAACCTAATGCTATCTGTAGTAAGTTTGTGAGGGAAGCATCCGCTTCTGAGGGGGTCCGATTTTATCCCCTTGGGCCTTTGCTATTGTTAAAGAAAAAGACCACAACACACTAACTCACCAGTGATTCCCCGACCATTGCACCTTTTCATCCCAATGTTTTCCCTTGTCAATGCACAATAAATACCAATACTTAACCCTACATGGCAGCTTAGCCCAGAGAGTCCCAGGCTAAAAAACAATTAGGATGTGCAGTGATGTGCTCAGGATCCAGGGACCCCATGCGGGAACCTGCCCAGAAGTGCGCCCCAAGTTCTTGACACTTGTGACACCCCCCTAGCCCTTAGCCTAACCTATAAAAGCAATAAGCTGGAATTGCACTGAGATATCCTGAAAAGATATCCTGATGTAACCTCAGACTCCAGAACTGAGTACGCACACACTTCACGTGTGCTTGTTGATGCATTCAACTTTCCGGCAGCCCATGAAAAGATTTGACCAAGTGCACAGGTTTTCCCAGCCTTGCTGGCAAAAAGCTCGGAAACAGCTTCATTAGCAAAAAAGCTAAATTACCAAAAAAGCCACATTAGCAAAATAGCTGGCTCATAAGCCCATCCTGGCTACAGACTCTCCCACAGGCCCCGCAGCTCCTCACCTGCAGAGTGATGAACTGGCGAGCAGCATCCGTAGCAGCCTGGAAGCTCTCCATTTCTTCGGCCAGGTCAAACCTGCGGCAATTTGTCATCCCAAACGCTTTCAAATGCCTCCAATGAACCAGCATGCATTGGCTTATGCTAAATGAAAGTACAGCTTTCAGCTTCATGCAGCGATGTTCAGCAGCAAGCCTCTCCAACAGCAGGTTTCTTTAATTTGTTTAAGGTTTGGAGCTCTGTGACTTTTGGGAGACCATTTCCATGACTTCCATAAGTACCGGGAGCAAAAAAGGTTGTGGATGACAAACTATATAAATACGATGCTGAAGCTGCAGCTGTGTTCAGGAAGCCATCATTGCACACAAAAGGTGTTGCAGCTCAGGTATTGGAAATGGATGACTTGGAGTCAATCCCGATGCAGGTAATGGAGTAAACAAAATGCATGCAGTTGCGTAAGGACCGACAGGCAGGACTAGCAGCTTTGAGTGGGCAAACACTTGCTTGATCTTGGAAAGGAGGGTAGCCAGGACAACCCTGAGCTCCAGCATTGCCAGAGACTGGCCCACACAGTCACGAGGCCCATGGCTGAAGGGCATGTATGCCATCTTGGTCACATGATTTTCGCCTGCACACGTAAGTGGATGCATGAATAACCTGCTGCAAGCCGGGAGCCAACAAGGACAGCCGTCAGTGAGGGCGCTGAAGCATGGCACACACCTTGAAATGATAGGGCGCAAGCACATGCTGCACAGCATGGAAAAGCAGCGAGTGAGCCATTGCGTGTCGTGCACTTGCCGGTCTGCTTCTCCAACCAGCGCTGGGGCTTGAACTCATTTGCATCTGCACCCCACACGTGGTCACTACGGTGGATTGCCCATGTCGGCAGCCTGCATGAGTTTTGTTGAGGAACGCTTTTGAGTATGTGATAAAAAAATCAGTGAAATCAGTGAAATTCATCACGAGGAACACCGAAACTTGTAGCAAGCTTCATCTTGTGTAAGTCTACGAGAGGCAAGGGCACCCCGTCTTGCTCATTTTCAGATGTGAGCTGTTTCAAGATCCACTGCGCTCTACAAAGCCTTTGCACCAACATGCATGAGCAATGTACTGCATTCTCGTAAAGCAGAGGAAGTCTACCCGTTTGCAACAAAGAGACTTACATTATAAAAGTCCCCTTCGGTATCTTGTAGCCCAGGAGCTCCATGTCACGGGGTGCTTGCCTGGGATGTGACGTCGAAGCATTCAGGGGTGATTGCCTGTCAAAGGCTGAAAGGGGTGTTAGCCTTCGTGTCTGGGACTTGCCCATTACCTGGGAGCACCTAGGCAAGCCATGCAGTTAACAAGTTAGACTGAGAAGGTTGTAATGCTTAGAGATCAGTTTTCCTTCCCCACCTGGTGGTAGGACCTGAGGAGACGGCGGGGAACATTCTTAGCCCTGCAACAGGTCGCAAAAGAAAATAACAGTCTCTTGCTTCAAGTCTGCTTAATTGGTGGGGGACGCAGTGGGAGCACCAATGCTTGGTAAAGCCTGACCTGTAAAGCTTGACTGGTCTGACAGCCAGCTGTATGCTGAGTTCAAGCCTCCATGCACATGCCTGCCCTTTTATCACAGAGCACGTGGCCTGGTCCCAAAGATCATTGGCTGCAACGTATGGCAGAGTTCATGTACCCGACCAAGTACCACTTGCCCTCATTTATGGCTGCATCTAGCTGGCGCAGCTTGCCCAGGTCTGCCCACTCCACAGCACGAGGGCTGGGCCTGTAAAGAGAGAGAATTGCAAGCACAATCCTTCTTTTACTTCGAGAAGATGTCACCAGGAGCGCTGTCAGATAGGCAAGCTGTGCAGTCACATGCAAATGGTGCCCAGACTTTCTCATGTTGCTCAGCCAATTCATTTGCAGCTGAGCACAGCTGAGGGGTACCCAGTCAATTCTGAGGCAGCGCATCATCTCATCTGCTCTGTAACCAGCATGACAGAGCTAAAGCTGCAAAGCACAGGCGCAGGGTGCCCACCGTTCCTTCGTTGCCAGCAAGCCAAGAGCATCCAGTTCTTGAAGCACAGGATCAAGGGCTGCCTTGTGGCAAGCAAGACACAACAGTGTCCAACTGCACAAGCACAGGCAATGTCAGGCATGTCGCATTGCACATGTTAGGTTGGCACAGTTTAGCGTCATAACATGCCTAATTATCATGTATAATGCAGCCTAGGACCAGGCATTTAAATGAGTCAAGTTGAGAGTCAATCATCCGACATACGTCCTTAAACAACCAGGCTCATCCGTAATACATATTCCGCCTTAGCTGGCAGCTTGGAATTCCTCCACTACATGGATCTAAGCAAACTGATACCCCGGCTACTTGCACCCTCGATCACATGGCGCATTGTACTAGCATGTGCTGCAATATGCGTCTGGAGCCTTGGTAGAGTGAGGAACAGGAATCAGAAACTGCACTCACGCGATGCTATGTGCACTCGTTTCAAATCCAGCAATGAGCAAAATGCCCACTTCCGCTCTCAGCTGTTTCTCTGTCAGTCTCCTTCCTGCGTTTAGGCAGCATACACTGTTGCGCCTCACCAAGTATTCCAGGAAGCAACATTGTACTCCTGCAAAAGCCCTCACCATGGTGACAACAAGTGGCTAACCAATAACATTGTTCTTGTCAAAGGCCAGAACTCATGTGCAGTAGTCATCTACATTCAAGCACTCAAGCTCATGGATTGTAAGGCAGATCAGGGCCGGACAAGGCAAGTGAGAGGGAGAAGCTTCAGGCGCCCTCAACGCATGTTTGTCACTTGCACATTGCGTAATCCACAGACCAATGTGTTCTGAGGCAAGCACACCTGTGGTGGGATCCTCATGATTAAGGAGGGCTGACATGATTGACCCAGGAGGGGGCGGCTTGGCTTTGGCCTCACGCACCACGCCCTCTGCTAGCTTAGCGTACTTCTTCTGCCAGTGGCGGAAAATGCGTGCATCCTGTACGTACAAAAATGCAGCCCTTGCAATGATACAGAGTAGCAAGGTAACAACCAGTTTGTGCCACAATTGCACAGACGACCCTATCACCTGTTGTGCACCCAGCTGACAGGCTGGTGTCAAGCATGCTAGAAGGCCGACTTACTTTGCGGAAAGGCAGCCAGCGGTTCAGTGGGTTCAGTGTTGTCTGCATGGACCTGCAAAGTGCAGGTCCAAGGATATGCTTGGATAAAGAGGGCACGTGGTACAAGGTGAGCTGTTGTTCCTGTGAGCAAAGCTGCTCTTCGCGATGTCGGCAGTGTGGACATGGAGCTGCACCTCAGCGGATTCAGTCTTCGTGCTTATGCAAGCAAGAGTAAAGCAGCTGCCATTTCAAAGAGGATGTAGAGGCATGCTAAAAGCAGAACCACTAAGATGCTCATGTGTCCTTGCTCAACAGCAGGCTCTATGGGTTTACCCTTCCAAAGAAGAAAGGGCAGAATCACAAGCCAGGCTACATAAGCAGGTTTCCTCAGCTCCTTTTGATTAGGAAAAGGCAACATTGACTGCCTTGCCTAGTTAGACTCTTTGATCTCCTTTCAATGGCAAAACAAACTTTGCCATTTTATCTCAGACAATATGGGTTATTTTTTGGCTGGCACATACCAGCCACAAACCAAACAGCTACCCTAACTTGAAGACTTGTAGTCGGCTCTTTGTACTCCAAGGCAATGTGCCACTTCTGATTGTATTGCTGCAGGAAGGCTGTAAGGGCTCTGAGCCTTCTTAAACCACTGATGCCACCCACTTAAACAAGTTGTTGGTAATGTCTAGGGGCTCATTGTGGCACTCGAACTGGGTGGCTCCAAAGTCAACCCCAAAGACCATACGGCCTGCAGGGCGCACAATAGTTGAAGCACTAGCTGAGCAAAATGGCACAATGGCCCAGAGGCTGAGCTGATGAACCAAATCAAGATGGGCAAGGTTGTGCAATGCCCCACAGGGAAAGCCAGCAACAAAGGATGGCTGCTTAATACGCCTCACCTTTTTCAAGAACACGGTACAAAACAGTCCCTTAAACCTTATTTCTCAACAAACAAGCTTGGTCTCTGGTACTTGATTTTCGTCAAAAAACACTTTCTTAAAATTCAGCCTCTGCAAAACAACGCTTTTTGGGATGACTTTCCTGGTGCGAGCTTGCACCATGGCTCTAAAAAGTTCTGCTGAGACGATCCTTGGAGCACCGCCATCCCTTAGGCTACTGCAAGTGCCACCAAATATGCATAAAAAGGTCCACAGCCATCAAATCACAACTACCCACCGATGAGGTCAACGGCGATGCGCTGCGCCACACCATCCATGTCAACAGCTACTGCTTTGTCTCCTAGGTTCACGAGATGCTTAACAGCACGTTCAGCAAGGTCCAAGACTTCAGGCAGAGCTTGCCTGCACCATAACAGATGCACCTCAGGAATTGTCCTGCTTTTGTGTATGCCTGCACTTAATACCTTTGCACAGTGGACAAGATGTGTGTGACTGCAGGTGATGTAGGGAAGCAGTCGAGATGATGCTCACTTGAAGCACCTTGCCCCCTCTCAGCTCAACACGCTCAGGAGAATCTATCTAGTTTGATAGCTAGTTTGCCTTGTGTTGCAAACAGGCCGGCCAAGGAAGTAACCAGAAGGATTTGACAGACAGCGCAGCCAGATCAGTACATGTATAACCGTAGTGTACTACCATAATGGCAGCTCAATTGTGATCAAACCCAGCTAGCAACAGGCAAGGACGGTAGACAAACACACACACTTGTAGAGCAAAGCAAGCGCATGATAAGGCACAGTGTGCACTCAACTACATATCTCAATCCTCATACAAATTGTCTCATTATCAACTGCAGTGGGTTCTCAGCATTGCTGCCTGCAGGTGACGACCTACTTCAGGCTTGAAGGGGAGAAAGCTGGAGACAGTGTTTTCCTGATGCTTCTATGATATACGCCATCGGGTGCAGATACGATGCTGAGTGGGGGCCCTTGGCCGGTGAGCTGCACAGGTTCAAAGCAAAAGAGAGCTGTGTTTGTTGGCTCGCACAAGAGTGCAATGAAAGGCAACATGAATCGTGGCTTGGATGCAGCCAACACCATTCCAGGAGAGCATGCAAGATGGACACCTGATGAACATCAGACATCGCCACAAGGCATAAGGCATCCCCACAATGAGCACATGCCTTCCTTACTCTGACCATGCCTGTTGTAGGCTCTGCGCAATACAAAATGAATTAGCACTACAAGGCAGACAAGAAGAGTGGTTGGGGGTGACAAACGTCAGTCACGTGCTGACTTGTTGAGGTGTAGTGACGGAGGCTGGGTGCCAACTAAGACAGCCGGCAGAGTTTAGAAATCACAGCAACATGATGGCATACCAGCCGATAGCCAGCACTGCAACAAACCCACCCTCTGCAGCAAGCTCTTGACGGGCCTTGCTTTAGGGAGGTAGTTGGGTCCGGGCTTGAGCAGCCCATTCACAGTGACTGGATCTGTGATAACAACGACCTGAGGACAATATTAAGGAACACATGTCCGATCTCTTGCTGGGAACACTGTTGCTCTTGAGAAAAGACAGTTAAGCAGCCTGGACCCACTCAAACCTGCTTCCTGCAATTGTTTGTTTGTTTGTTTGTTTATTTGTTTGCCTACGGCCTACAGAGCTGTTTGATATTGGCTGTTTGTATTGTTTGTGTTGTTGCACTATCTCTCGTCTATCATACACAGTAAGAACATGTCAGGCTGGCTGACCTGGCTACTTACCGTAAAGCACACTATGCGCAGCGAGAACAGTGGGCCCAGTTCATCAGCCCCTGCTTTTAGCATTTGGTGAAAGGACTTGTTACTCCTGAACAGCTGCTTGATGTTGCCTCCTAAGGTACTGGTCGGCCATCTCGGCAGCTTGCGTGCCCTCCAGGACACAATTGCTCCTCGCAGAATGCCAAGATTTGTGGTAAGGAAGAAGGCGGAAGTTGCAGTGGCAGCGGCCACACAGACCCATTTTCCGTTTCCACCCAGCGTCCACATCCTGCAAGGAGCAAGAGGTCAGAGCTAGTGAACTGGACTAAGACGCTGATGAACGCAGTTTTCAGCTTGAACGATCAGCTGCTCTTGAAAAACTGCATGACATTCACAATTACGAGTGCGTAGTTGCATGACAGCATGATCGCATGTTTGCGCAAACATATCTGCTCATGCACACGAGACACTGTGCACTTGTATAAGAGTACATTAGTCAGTGTATGTGTGTGTGCGTGTTGTGTGTGTGTTTCATGTGTGCGTGTGTATGTGTGTTTTGTGCGCGCTTTGTATGTGTGTGTTGTGTGTGTGTTTCGTGTATGTGTTGTGTTTGTGTTTTCAAACACTGTTTTGTGTGTGTGTGTGTGTTTTGTGTGTGTTTTATGTGTGTGTAAG
>LFIK01003113.1_pt1 | contig 13477 bp, 10 predicted proteins | sample 643401 | NCBI WGS metagenome assembly LFIK01 (sample SAMN03777447, study PRJNA286221) | soda lake metagenome | biome: soda lake; feature: Kulunda steppe; material: water; isolation source: sample T5-Br brine of Lake Tanatar-5 | place: Russia: Kulunda steppe | collected 2010-07 | reverse complement strand
GAGAAACCCGTCCGCCACTTCCACCGGGGTGCGGGTGTCGTCTGTGGCCGAGCGGATGCGATCCGCGAGTGTCTCGAATTCCCGCCGCACCACGTCCGCATCCAGCGGCTGGTCGCCGTCCGGCCCGAACACCCGGGGGAAGAACGTCGGCTGCAGCTTGCCCAGCATCACGTTGCAGTCCGTGACGGTCAGCGGCCCGCCGCGGCGGTAGCAGGCCGGCCCCGGGTCGGCCCCGGCGGAATCCGGCCCCACCCGGTAGCGGGTTCCATCGAAGTACAGCTGGGAGCCGCCGCCGGCCGCGACGGTGTGGATTTTCATCATCGGCACGCGCATGCGCACGCCGGCAATCACGGTCTCGAAGCTGCGCTCGAATTCGCCATTGAAATGGGAGACATCGGTGGAGGTGCCGCCCATGTCGAAGCCGATGACCTTGTCAAAGCCCGCGAGCTGGGCGGTGCGCGCACAGCTGACTATGCCGCCCGCCGGGCCGGAGAGAATCGCGTCCTTGCCTTCGAAGTAACGGGCATCGGTGAGCCCGCCGTCGGATTTCATGAACTGCAGACGCGCATCACCCAGTTCCGACGCCACCTGGTCGGCATAGCGCTTGAGGATGGGGGAGAGGTAGGCATCCACCACGGTGGTGTCGCCGCGGCCGATGAGCTTCATCAGCGGGCTCACCTCGTGGGAAACGCTCACCCGGCTGAAGCCCGCGTGGCGCGCCAGATCCGCCACACGCTGCTCGTGCCGTGTATAGCGGTAGCCGTGCATGAACACGATGGCACAGGCCCGGAAGCCGTCTGTAACCGCCTGTTTCAACGCAGCCGTGACGGCCTGCTCGTCCAGCCCCTTGAGTACCGTGCCGTCGGCGCCGATGCGTTCATCCACCTCGATCACCTGGTCGTACAACTGCTCGGGCAGGTGGATATCCAGGGCGAAGATGTCCGGCCGCGCCTGGTAACCGATGCGCAGCGCATCGGCGAAGCCCTTGGTGATCAGCAGGACGGTTCGTTCGCCCTTGCGCTCCAGCAGCGCATTGGTGGCCACAGTCGTGCCCATTTTCACCACATCCAGGTGTTCCGACGGAATGTGCGCGTCCGGTGCCAGGCCGAGCAGGTCGCGGATACCCTGCAGCGCGGCATCCCGGTAGCGTTCCGGGTGCTCCGACAGCACCTTGTGGGTCACCATGGTTCCATCGGGCTTGCGGGCGATCACATCGGTGAAGGTGCCGCCCCGGTCTACCCAGAACTGCCAGCGTTCCGCGCTCATCCACTGTCTCCTATCCGTCAGCCGGCGGGTCGGCCGGCCTTGCCGATTCCTATTCTGTCACGATGTCGCTGCGCTCTTCAGTGCTTGCGCTTGGCCCCCGCTTTCCTGGCGGCGCTTGCGATCTGCGTGATAGCCGCCATCTTCAGTAGAAGGGCGTGGCCCCGTTGAACCCGTTGGGGGTCATGCCGAAACGCGAATGGAGGTGCCGGTATGTCGGACTGGCTGATGGATGAGCGCCAGAAGCTGCTGAGGCAGGATCTGTGGGCGACGCTCAAGGCCAATGCACTGGTCATGGTGCTGCTGGTCACGCTGATCGGTGCAGCCTTCGTGGTCGGTCAGTCGCTGGGCCTGGACGCCATGATGATGAGCACGGTGCTCATGCTGGTGATCTTTCTGTTGGCTCCGGCGCTGGGGATGGGACTGATGGACTGGCTGCGCACGCGATTCTGGCTGTGGTCCAGCCGCGAGCATCTGCGGCGGCTGCGTAGCCTGCGCTACCTGACGCACTATGTGGATGTGATTGGCAAGGATCGTCTGGTGGATGTTCCCGAGCCGGTGCGTGGTCGCGTGGACAAGGTGCTGCAGCGGGAGGCGGAGGGCTACCTGGTCCCTGAGCGGGATTATGCCCGTGCGCTGCAGATCGTGTTGCAGTTCGACCCGGGCGGTGGTGAGCAGGACAAGCGCAGCCGCGGCCGCCGCCTGGGTCGACTGCGCTGAGCCGCCTAACTGCGGGCGAGTCGGCGGTTCAGCGCATACAGGGACAGGGGCGCGAACACCGCGATGAGTGCCGCCGCCCAGACCATGGACCACAGCGCGTGTTCCAGCACCGGGCCGCCGGTGAGCAGCCCGCGGGATGCATCGGTCAGGCTGGAGACCGGGTTCAGCGCCACCAGTACCTGTAGCCAGTTCGGCAGCGTCTCCGCAGGCACGAACACGTTACTGACGAAGGTCACCGGAAACAGGGCCGTGAAGCCGAACAGCTGCACGTGCTCCGGGTCGCGGGCGATCACCCCCACCAGCACCATGATCCAGGAGACGGCCAGCGCCATCATCAGCACCAGCAGGCTCATCAGTAGCAGACCACCCAGCGAGGTCTCCAGGCGAAAACCGAGCAGGAAGCCCACACCCATCAGCAGCAGGATCGACCAGCCCTGTTTCACCAGGTCGGCGACAATGCGGCCCGCCAACGGTGCCCACCGCGCGATGGGCAGGGCTCGCAACCGATCGAACACGCCCTTGGTGAGATCGGTGTTCAGCCCGTGTCCCACGTACACGGTGACGAACATCATGTTCATCACGATGATCCCGGGCAGCATGAAGCGCAGGTACTCCTCGGTGGACCCGGCGATGGCGCCACCGAACACGTACAGGAAAAGCAGCAGGAACAGAATCGGCTGGATGCTGAAATCGCCCAGTTCCCAGGGGTTGTGCCGGATCTGCAGCAGGGTGCGCCAGGCGAGGGTCAGCGTCTGCTGCAGGCCGGCGGCCAGACTGACCCGGGGACGCGGGGTGTCGGAATCCTGAGGGCGCATCACGCGTGCTCCTCCTGTTCGCCTGTGGTGGTCTCCGCATGGTGTCCGGTGAGCGCGAGAAACACGTCGTCCAGGCTGGGATGGCGCAGCAGCAGTTCCGTGGGCACGATGCCCGCCTCATCCAGGCGGCGCACCAGGGTTGGCAGCAGATCCGGAGAGCTGACTGGCGCCGAGAGTTGCAGGCCCTCGCTTTCCGTACCCTCCGGCAACAGATCCGCGGCAAGCTGGCGAACACGTTCCAGCTCAGGGGCGCTGCGCGCTTTCACCACCAGCGTCTGGCCGCCGATCCGCGCCTTGAGCTGGTCAGGCGTCCCCGAGGCAATCACCCGGCCCTGATCGATCACGACGATGTCATTCGCCAGGTGGTCGGCCTCTTCCAGGTACTGGGTGGTGAGCAGGACCGTGGTGCCGTCATTCACCAGCTCGTTGATCAGGCTCCACAGCTCCAGGCGCGCCCGCGGATCCAGCCCCGTGGTGGGCTCGTCGAGGAAAAGAATCTTCGGTTCACCTACCAGGCTCGCCGCCAGGTCGAGCCGCCGCCGCATGCCGCCGGAATACGCCTTGGCCGCCTTGTGCGCCGCATCTTCCAGGTGGAACCGCGCCAGCAATGCCCGCGCCCGCTGCGCGGCAGCGCGCCGGGATAGCCCCAGGAGCCGGCCGATAAGTACCAGGTTTTCCTGCCCGGTGAGTTTCTCGTCCACCGAGGCGTACTGGCCGGTAAGCCCGATCATCTGGCGTACCTGGTGCGCCTGGCTGCGCACGTCATAACCGCCGACCCGTGCCCCGCCGGCATCCGGCAACAGCAGCGTGGCGAGCATCCGCACCGTGGTGGTTTTGCCGGCACCGTTGGGGCCCAGCAGGCCCAGCACGGTGCCCGGCTGCACTTCCAGGCTGACATCGTTGACGGCGATGGTGTCGCCGAAGCGTTTGACCAGTCCGTCGGCAATGATCGAAGGCGCGGGCATCGCTTCCTTTCTCGGTTGGGTTGGTTGGGGATGTTCAGCATACGTCAGCCGTCATCACCAAATAAACGCGCGGCGCGGCGGATGTTGCCACGGCGTTTGGTGTTGACCTGGCGGATGATATGGTTGACAAGGCATGTCAATGGCACCGGCACTGAGGCGCGGTGCGAATTCAGGGAAATGGGGATTTTCGTAGTGTCATCGATTCTGGACGTCTTTGCCAGTCCCGTCATCACCAGCGCAGAGCAGCTGCGCGCACACCGCCAGGATGAGTTCCTGCTAAATCCGAAGAGGCTGGGCGCGGTTTTGGTCGAGATGGGGGCGTTGACCGCAGAGCTGGCTGATGCCGATTTTCAGGCGGACCGCAATCCGGGGGAACGCATCGGCGATTACCTGAAGCGCAAGGGCTGGGTGACCTCGGAGCAGGTGTACCTGGCCCTGGCTCAGCGTTTTGGCGTGCCTTTCGTGAAGCTGCGGCAGTTCACCGTGGATCCGAAGGCGTTGCACCTGATTCCCGGCAAGTTCGCGCGAAAGCACACGGTGATGCCGCTGGTGCTGGACCACAACCGCCTTATCGTGGCTGTCACCAATCCGGCAGACACGGATCTGCTGGCAATGCTGCACTTCATGACCGGTCGCGCGGTGGAGGTCGCCCTGGCATCGGAGGACGACATCCGGCTCGCGATCAGCGTCAATTATGGCGGCGAGGAAGTCAGAACCGCCCTTGAAACCCTGGAGGTTGAGTCGGCCGGCACGGAGGCCCAGCAGCCGAGCGCGCGGGATACCGAGGCCAGCGCCAACGAAAAGCCTGTGGTGCGCCTGGTGCACAACCTGATTACCGACGCCGTCGTGCGTCGTGCGTCGGATATTCACATACGGCCGCGCGAGCATGGCGTTGACGTGCACTTCCGGGTGGACGGGATGCTGCTCAAGGAACGTGAATTCAGCAAGACGCTGCTTCCCGCGGTGGTGGGCAGGATCAAGATTCTCGGCCGCATGGATATCGCTGAACGCCGGCTTCCCCAGGATGGCCGCTCCCGTATCCGTTACGGTGACAAGGAGGTCGATCTGCGACTGTCAGTGATCCCCGGGCTTTATGGCGAGAGTGTGGTTATTCGCCTGCTGGATACCCAGTTCGCCATGGGCAAGCTGGAAGACCTCGGGTTCCAGGGCGAGGATGCGCGCCGTATCCAGCATCTGCTGACGCGGAACAACGGCATTTTTCTCGTCACCGGCCCCACTGGTTCAGGCAAGTCAACCACGCTCTACACCGCGCTTGGGGAGATCAAGCGACAGAACGTCAACATCATCACCGTGGAAGACCCGGTGGAATACCATGTGGACGGGATCACCCAGATCCAGGTCAACCATGTGCCGGGCTACACCTTCGCCCGGGCGCTGCGGCATATCCTTCGCCATGATCCGGACGTGATCATGGTGGGTGAGATCCGCGATTCGGAAACCGGCCGCATGGCGGTGGAAAGTGCGCTCACGGGCCATCTGGTTCTCAGCACGCTGCATACCAATAACGCGGCCACCACGGTCACGCGCCTGCTGGAGATCGGTATTGAACCGTATCTGCTTAACAGTTCCCTGCTGGGGGTCTTGGCACAACGCCTGGTGCGCTGCAACTGTCCTCATTGCCTGGTCGAGGAAGTCGTGGAGGATGACGTGCGCGAACTGGTGGGTGCGGGCCCGGAACTGCGTTTCTTCCGGGGTAAAGGCTGCGACGCCTGTCATCAGACCGGGATCAAGGGTCGCCGTGCCGCCTACGAGCTTCTGGAAGTCTCGCCTGCCCTGCGTGAGCTGATCGTCGGCGGTGCGTCCGCGGCGGAGATACAGCGGCAGGCCGTCAAGGATGGCATGACCCCGCTCACCCGCCATGCCCTGCACCTGGCTGAACAGCGGGCGATCCCGCTGAGCGAGGTCTACCGCGTGCGACTGGAGTGAACGCTAGCGCTTCTGCAGCCGCTTCAGGAAAACCTCCATTTCCTTGACCGCCTGCAGGTCGCCTTTGTCTCTTGCAATGGTGATGCCGGTCTCGTAGGCGGCGCGTGCCTGATCCGGTTCATCAAGCGCGGTCAGGGCCTTGCCCAGAAGTTTCCAGGCGGCGGAATAGTCCTGCTGCTGACGCACCGCTTCCCGCAGGTGTTTCGCGGCGCCGGCCGCGTCACCTTCCTTGAGCAGCGCATTGCCCAGCGTGAAGCGCAGCATCGCCGAATCCTGCCCGTTCGCCAGCATCTGCTCTAGTCGCTCTCGCATAATACCTGCATCTCCTGGTGGAGGACCTTGGGTGGTTCAGGTTACTATCGTACCGGGTGCAGTAAGGATAACGGTATGGGTGGAGCGCAACGGACCTTGAAGGCTGGCCCCTGGATACTCGTCGGGTTTGCGACCATGGGTCTGGTGCTCGCGATATGGCAGCCCGTGGCGTTGTCTGTCCTACTGGAATGGGGGCGGTGGCTGACAGCCCATCCGGCCATGATAGCGGTTCTGGTGCTCGCGATGGTGGTGATGTTCACCTTCGCGTTACCGGCCAGTGCCTTTGTCTGGCTGGTTGCGCCGTTTCATCCGCCGGTGGTGGCCGTGCTCATTCTCCTGACAGGCAGTGTGCTCGGCGCCATTTCCGCGTATTTCCTGGCCCGACATCTAGGGCGTGACTGGGAAATGGGCCCCAATGCCCGAAAGGTGACGGCATTCCTGTCCCGGCGCAGTGATCTCGCCACCCAGTGCGCGCTGCGCATTCTGCCCGGTTTTCCACATTCGGTGGTGAACTATGCTGGAGGCATGCTGCGCCTGCCTCTGGTGGGGTTTGCGCTGGCAGCCGTGATCGGCCTGGGCATCAAATGGGGTGTGTACGCGACAGCCATTCACCGTGGCGTCGGTGCACTGGAACGCGGGGAGGTGGTTGACGCCTGGGATGTGCTGCCGCTGGTGATCCTGGCGTTCCTGCTATTACTTGGTGCCTGGGCGCGGCGTCGCCTGGAACGGCAACAGACGGACACGCACATGGATTGAGGCTGACATGACGGAGCAGCGGGGCAGCGCGAAAAAGAAGTCGGCCCAGCAGATCCAGCGTCGCCTGAATACGCTGATCGAGGAACTGGTCCGCGAGACTCAGCCCGGCCGTGAGTCGTCGGTCTCGGTGGCACCGCGCACCCGGCTCGACCGCGACCTGGGCCTGGACAGTCTGGCCCGGGCGGAACTGCTGGTGCGGATCGAGCAGGTGTTTTCCGTCAGTTTGCCGGAGTCGGCCCTGCTGGCCGAGACGCCTGCGGAGCTGATGCGCTTCGTGTCCTCCGCCCATGGCGTGCCCGCCGACCATGCGGCGCATGAACCCATGCCGGAGCTGGCCGATGTGGCGGATACCCCCGCTGCTGCCGAGACCCTGAACGGCGTGCTGGACTGGCATCTGGACCGCCACCCGGACCGTCCGCACCTGTATATCCACGAATCACCGGGCAACGTGACCCGCCTGAGCTACGGCGAACTGGAGGCGGAGGCGGTGAAAGTCGCCTCCGGACTGGTTGCCCGCGGCCTGCGGCCCGGTGATCGGGTGGCATTGATGCTGCCCACCGGACGCGACTATTTCGTGAGCTTCATCGCCATTTTGCGCGCCGGCGCCGTTCCGGTGCCCATTTATCCACCGGCACGGCCCGCGCAACTGGAGGAGCACCTGCGTCGGCACGGGCGCATTCTCACCAATGCGGGTGCCTGGATACTGGTCACCGTGCCCGAGGCGCGTCGCGTCGCGGGTCTGCTAAGGGCGGAAGCACCGGGGCTGACAACGGTTGTGACCGCGGGGGAGTTGGCCCGGTCAGGCGTCGAGGGCGGCTTCGAGCACCCGGCGGCAAACAGCCTGGGGCTGTTGCAGTACACCTCGGGCAGCACTGGCGACCCCAAGGGCGTGACGCTCACGCACGCCCAGTTGTTGGCGAACATCCGTGCCATGGGGGAACGCCTCGATGCCAATTCCCAGGATGTCTTCGTCAGCTGGTTGCCGCTCTACCACGATATGGGTCTGATTGCGGCCTGGTTGGGCAGCATGTACTTCTCCGTGCCGCTGGTGGTGACCTCGCCGCTGAGTTTTCTGGCGCGCCCGGTCACCTGGCTGGAACTCATCCATCAGTACCGTGCGACGCTGTCCGGCAGCCCCAACTTCGGCTACGAGTTGTGCCTGCGCGCGTTGACCGATGAGCAGATCGCCGGACTGGATCTCAGTAGCTGGCGCGTGGCGTTCAATGGCGCGGAACCCGTGAGCGCGGTGACCATGCGCCGCTTCGCCGAGCGCCTGGCTCCGGCAAAATTTGATGGTCAGGCGCTGATGCCCGTCTACGGCCTGGCCGAGGCTGCCGTGGGGCTTTGCGTGGCACCGCCGGGACGTGGCGTGGTGCTGGACCGGATCGGTCATGATGCGTTCTCCGGAAAAGGAGAGGCACGGCCGATGGACGGCGAGGGCGAGGATGCATTGACGCTGGTGAGTTGTGGGCCGCCGCTAAACGGCTATGACATCCGCATCGTCGATCCCCGTGGTGAAATCCTGCCCGATCGTCGTGACGGGGAGGTGGAGTTCCGCGGGCCTTCCGCCACCGATGGTTATTTCAGCAACAAGGAGAAAACCCGGGAGCTTTATCACGAAGGCTGGCTACGCACGGGTGATCGCGGCTACCTGGCTGATGGAGATCTGTACATCAGCGGACGGGTGAAGGACGTGATCGTGCGCGGCGGCCGTAATATCTATCCCTATGACCTGGAGGATGCGGTCGGCCGGGTGGATGGCGTTCGCAAGGGCTGTGTGGCCGTGTTTGGCAACCCGAACCCTGATACGGGGGCGGAGGAGCTCGTCGTGGTGGCCGAAACACGCAGTCGCGATGCCGGGGATCGGGACCGCATGCTGCGCGCTATCCGTGATGTGACCGTGGATGTGATCAACATCCCGGCGGACGATATCCGGCTGGTTCCGCCTCACGCGGTGCTGAAGACCTCCAGTGGCAAGATCCGCAGGGCGGCGGTGCGGGAAAGCTACCGCAGCGGGCGGCTTGAGCAGGGGCAGGCGGCCGTCTGGCGTCAGGTGGTGAGGCTGGGCTTCGCGAGTGCGGTGAGCCGGATGCGTGTCGGCGCCCGAGGCCTGCTCGGCAGCGCCTACAGCCTGTATGCCTGGAGTCTGTTCGGGCTGGTTGCGCTGCTGGGTGCGCCGGTACTTCTGCTGCTGCCGCGCGCGGAGTGGCGCTGGCGTTTTGCCCATCGCGTCGGAAGGCTGGCGGCGCGACTCGCAGCCATCCGCCTGCAGGTCGAAGGCGCTGAGCGACTGCCGCACGACACCCCCTGTGTTCTGGTGGCGAATCATGCCAGCTACCTGGATCCGCTGCTGCTCACCGCCGCCTTGCCGCATGGGTTCCGCTACATCGCCAAGGCGGAACTGCGCAGCAACGCCGTTCTGCGGCGCCTGCTGGAGCGCATGGGCGTGTTTTTCGTGGAACGCTTTGACCCGCTGCAGGCCAGTCGTGACGCCGAGCCGGCGTTCAAGGCGGTGGATGCGGGTGAATCACTGGCCTTCTTCCCGGAAGGCACGTTCCGGCCGTCCGCCGGGCTCGGTGTGTTCCACATGGGGGCCTTCGTGACGGCGGTGCGTACCGGGGTGCCCGTGGTGCCGGTTGCGCTGCGGGGATCGCGGGAACTGATGCGGGGCAGCACGTGGCGCCCCCGGCCCGGCCCGGTATCAGTGGTGGTGGGTGAGCCGCTGAACCCGGGGTCGGACCAGTGGTCGGAGGCCGTGCGCCTGCGGGATGCCGCTCGCGGGTTCATTCTGGAGCACTGCGGCGAGCATGATCTTGTCCATGCGGCGCCCCGGGAGGACGTCGCCGAGGACGGGGCGTCGCAGTGACGAGGAGGGGGCGCCTCAGCGCGGCGCCCCCCTCCGATATCCATCAGTTCCGTTCGTAGGTGCCCACCAGGCGGTTCATGCCGATAACGTGGGGCTCGATTTTTTCCAGCAGTTCCCACAGGCCCAGACCGGCCGGCAGGTCCAGTTCCTTGTCCAGTGCCAGCACCCAGAAATAGTAATGGTGCACGCCGTGGCCTTCCGGCGGCATGGGGCCACCGTATCCGGCATTGCCGAAGTCGTTGTTGCCGGCAGTGTGCTCCTGGGTGCCTTCGCTGAGGCTTTTGACAGTGCCCGGGATGTTGTAGAGCACCCAGTGGACGAAGCCGTAGGTGCCCGGCGAGACCAGCGGGGCGTCCGGGTCATGGCAGACCACGGCGAACGCCTTGGTGCCGTCGGGTGCCTTGGACCATTCCAGCGCCGGCGAGACGTCCTCGCCCTCGCCGGTGTACTTCTTGGGGATGGCCTGATGCGGGCCAAAGGCGCTGCTGCGAAGTTGCATGTCGGACAGTGCGAAACCCATGATCGCGTCTCCTCTTGTTGGTGTGCATTCGCTCCTGCATGGTGCCACGAGAATCCTTGCATTGCCTGCGGGCGGAAATCAATGTCAGCTGAAATAGTCCTGTGCAGTGCGCGCCTTTGTGGTATCGTGCGCAGCAGTTGATGCGCTCCGGTCAGCATCGCGCTTTCGCGGTATTTCCCTCGAAGTCGTTTTTCTCTTTAGCCTGGACCGGGCCCGCAGCGCTTATGTCGCGATCGCGGGAAGGCACTCCAGGAGTTTCCCTGATTATGTTGTTTACTGATCTCGGCCTGTCGGCCGCGCTGTTGCGTGCTGTTGCGGAACAGGGCTACACCACGCCCACCCCCGTGCAGGCCCAGGCCATTCCCGCCGTCCTTGAAGGCGGCGATATCATGGCCGCTGCCCAGACGGGTACCGGCAAGACCGCGGGCTTTACCCTGCCCATGCTGCAACGCCTGATGGAGCGCCGCCCGGAAGGCCGGGGCCGCCCGGTGCGAGCCCTGGTGCTCACCCCCACCCGCGAGCTCACCGCTCAGGTTCAGGAGAGCATCACCACCTACGGCAAGCATCTGCCGCTGAAATCCACGGTGATCTTCGGCGGGGTGGGCATGCAGCCCCAGGTGCAGGCGCTGCGCCGGGGCGTGGACATCCTGGTGGCCACGCCCGGTCGCCTGCTCGACCATCTGGGGCAGGGCACCGCTGATCTGTCGCAGGTCGAAATCCTGGTGCTGGATGAAGCGGATCGCATGCTGGACATGGGTTTCATCCATGACATCCGCAAGGTGATCGCAAAGCTGCCGAAAGAACGCCAGACGCTGCTGTTCTCGGCTACCTTCTCGGATGACATTCGCAAGCTGGCGCGGAACATGCTGAAGGAACCCACGGAAATCACCGTGGCCCGCCGCAACACGGCGGCGGAAACCGTGGATCAGACCGTGTACTCGGTCAGCCGCGACTCAAAGCGGCCGCTGCTCAGCCGGCTGATCCGCGAGGGTGACTGGCGCCAGGTGCTGGTGTTCACGCGTACCAAGCACGGTGCCAACCGCCTGGCTGAATTCCTGGAAAAGGACGGTCTGCCCGCCGCGGCAATCCATGGCAACAAGAGCCAGACGGCACGGACCCGGGCCCTCAGCGAGTTCAAGCGGGGCGGCGTCCGGGTGCTGGTCGCCACGGATATCGCCGCGCGCGGCCTGGACATCGACCAGCTGCCCCATGTGGTGAACTACGAGCTACCCAATGTGCCCGAGGATTACGTGCACAGGATCGGCCGGACCGGCCGGGCCGGTAACGGCGGCGAGGCCCTGTCGCTGGTCTGCGTGGACGAGTTCAAGCTGCTGAACGGGATCGAGAAATTGCTGAAGCGGGAATTCCAGCGCGAGGTCTTCCCCGGCTTTGAACCCGACCCCCGGGAGCGACCCCAGCCGCTGGTCCGGAAGCAGGGCGGGCGCGGGCGTTCCGGCGGTGGTCGGGGCCAGGGTCGCAATGCCGGTTCCGGCCGGCGGGCCAGCGCCTAACCGTTCCAGGTAGCGGGTGCCGCCCAGTCGGCGCATCTGCAGTTCGATCCAGCGTTGGCGCTCGCGGACATGAGCGCTGGGGGCGTCAACGCGAAACCGCACCGGGTTGGGCAGCACGGCGGCGAGCAGTGCGGCTTCGCTGGCGGTCAGTTGTGCCGCCGGCTTGCGGAAGTACTCCCTGCTGGCGGCTTCCACGCCGTAGATGTTGGGGCCGAACTGGGCCACGTTCAGATACACTTCCAGAATCCGTTCCTTGGGCCAGAACAGCTCGATCAGCACCGTGAACCAGGCTTCAATGCCCTTGCGCACCAGGGTCTGCCGGGGCCACAGGTACAGGTTCTTCGCCACCTGCTGACTGATGGTGCTGGCGCCCCGGATGCGCCCGTGCGTGCGGTAGTCGGCGATGGCCTTGCGGATGGAATCAAAGTCGAAGCCCCGGTGGTCCGGGAACCGCTGGTCCTCGGCGGCGATCACCGCCAGCGCAGCGTGCGGTGAGATGGCGCTCCAGGAGACCCAGACCTGCTCGGCCCGTGCCTCATCGGCGGCGCGCCATGCGCCCCAGTCATGCTGGAGCATGAAGGCAGTCGTGGGCGGATTCACCCAGCGCAGCGGCGCCACGAGCAGTGCGCTGCCCACCAAGAGAAAGGCGATTGCCAGCCCGAGCGCATAGATGAGCCTCAGCCACCAGGGCCGCCGTGCGGGGTTCTCTTTCGCTGTCATGATGCAGGCTTCGGGCTCCCCGGGTTCAGCCTGGCGCACTGCCCAGGTGACGATGCACTTCCCGTAACCGGTACTTCATCAGTTTGCCCGACGGGGTGCGCGGTAGGGCGTCTGAAAAAACCACATGTCTTGGGCACTTGTAGCCCGCCAGATGTTGTCGGCAATGGTCGATGACCGAGTCCGGGTTCAGGTTCGCACCGGCCTTGGGGACAACCACGGCACAGACGGTCTCAATGAACTTCGGGTGTGGTACCGCGATCACCGCCACCTCCCGTATGCCGTCCAGCCGCATCAGCACGTCCTCCACCTCTGCCGGGTACACGTTCTCGCCGCCGCTGCGGATCATATCCTTCTTGCGGCCCGAGATGCACAGCAGGCCGGCCGTGTTCAGTCGACCCAGATCGCCTGTCCGACACCAGCCATCGACGAATGTTTCCGCATTGGCGTCCGGCCGTTGCCAGTAGCCGCCGCAGACCACTGGGCTGCGAATCCAGATCTCGCCTTCAGCGCCTGCCGGGACGTGGCGGCCCTGATCATCGCGCAGTGAGATCTCCGTGAACGGCATGGGGCGCCCGACGCTCTCGGGAAACCTGAGCGTGTCCTCTCCGGTGGAGCAGGCGGCGATCGGAGTGCCCTCCGTGAGGCCATAGACCTGGATGATCTCGATCCACGGATAGCGCTGCTGGAGGGTCTGCGTGGCCCACGGCAGCAAGGGGTCACCGCCGGAGAGTATGCGTTTCAGGCTCGAGAGATCGTGGCGTTTTGCTTCCGCTTCATCGAGCTGGGCCAGTTCGTAGATCATGAAGGGGAACAGGAACAGGTCGGTGACCTGGCGGCGTTCCACGATCTCGAGCACGCGGCGGATGGAGAAGCCCCCGCTTTTCAGCACTACGGCATGGCCACCAACGGCCAGCGCGGCACTGCTCAGATCCTCCACGGCACCCACGTGATACATGGGGCCTGTGGTCATGGCCACGGTGTCTTCGCTCAGCCCCCATTGCAGGGCCTGTATCGCGGTGAACCAGAGCGTGTTGGCGTGATTCCAGAGCGCGCCCTTGGGGCGTCCGGTGGTGCCGGACGTG
>LFIK01003112.1_pt1 | contig 13477 bp, 20 predicted proteins | sample 643401 | NCBI WGS metagenome assembly LFIK01 (sample SAMN03777447, study PRJNA286221) | soda lake metagenome | biome: soda lake; feature: Kulunda steppe; material: water; isolation source: sample T5-Br brine of Lake Tanatar-5 | place: Russia: Kulunda steppe | collected 2010-07 | reverse complement strand
CGCTTTTTTAAACCAGAACAACCATAAACTTCCTTTTTTTCTTCATGAATTAATCGTTTTTTATGAGCAGGCTAGCAGTCGCAATTCTTGACTGAAGGCCTTATCCTTGTAAACCTTGTAAACCTTGGCGTGGTGGAAATGGCCACTGTGACAAGTGTCCCTGTGCTGCTGTTCAAAATGAGGTGCATGTTCTTTTTCACAGTCAAGACTTGTTTGCGTGCTCTCTCAGAAGAAAGTACTCTTTCCTTTTCTTCCCTTTCTGCCAATCCTTTTCTACAGAGGCCCCTTATATTCCACATGCCTTGCCTAGTCAGACTGTCTTTGATTTTCTTTCTCAACGGCACAATAGACTCTGCCAATTCATTTCGGACATTATGGACTATTTTTTGGCTGGCGAAGACCAGCAACAAACCAATCAGCCTAACGACCTGGCTGGCGGTTAACCCCTTAATCTAAACTTAAACTTAGACACACTCACATCTTGCCAACACCATGTATGTGCACAGCCAATTACTTTCAAGGAGGCTTCACGTTGTTTTTATCTGTGTCGAGCAAAGCTGCCTTCATCCAGTACCTTGCTGGTGCTGGTATGTCACCCTGGTGTTAAAACACGCCATAAATGCACATCAATAAGGGTACCCCTATTACTGAACTTTTTCCTTATTTTAAGTCTTATACAACCCAACCATTTTGAAGGGTCTTCCTTAACTAATAGACAAGCAGCCAGAAAGATGCGCAGGCAAGGTTGCCTACCAGTAGAGCATGGATTACTGTTTCACTCATGGCATGCAAGGAGTTGGCAGACGGTCAACTACTAGTTGCTTCCGTAGATTAAGACAAGGAACCAAACATGCCATTCACGCATCCAACAGCTGTCTGCAAATGCCTAGAATGAAGCCTTCTTTGTAGTGAGGTGCTTGACATGAATCCGCACTATTCGACAATGACTTGTCTTCCTGAGTTTGCTAAAACAAGTACTTTCAACTGCAGCTCCAATCTGCAAAGTAGCATGAGTCCCAGGACATGAAATCGGGCAGGCAGCAGCAACCAGCTCTGGTGTGAAGGTTGACATGCCAGTGGGTTCACGCCTTGGCCTCAACGCCCCCAGTTGTGTCACTGGGCTCCCCAAACGCCTGCAGGACCTCTGCCATGCGTTGCCCTGACAGATTGCCCCCGCCCCCGCGGATGCCCCAGCTCTGGCTCACAGCAGCCCTCATATCCTTGCCGATGTGGCTGGCCATGTAACCCTTGAACCAGTCCCGGCTGCGCGGCGGCGGCAAGAGCAGCAGCAGCAGCAGCAAGGCAAGACCAGGGAAACAAGGTGACGAGGTTGAGAATTAAGCGCCAGCCAGGGGACAACAGCAGGGGAACAAGGCATGTGGGGTGAGGGGGGGCGGTGGTACAGTCATGCACAAGGCAGGCAACATCGGGCGTGTGTTACATAATGTCATGGTCCTGGGTAGCGGGGGGGCTGATATGTCCTCGCATGAGGACGTGCTCAGTGTCTGCATGCCCTAGGAATCACCCACAAGGATTTATGCTGCCAATGCAGGCCTAAGCACAGCTGAGTGTGCAGGCATGATGGCAAACATGCACTGCTGTGGAGTGCAGTCCAAACAGAGAACGTGCCGACTTGCGCCTGCATTATGCCTCCCGTTCTCCTCTCTTCTCCTCTCAAACAAGTGCGTGCACATACTTGCACATGCTTGTGGATATGACCATGCATGCAGGTGGTTGCATGGACACACACTCGCACGTGCACACATACAAAACCACACCTGCAGTCATTGGGCCCCACGATATCTGCTGGCTGGATGTGGCACGCATGCGGCATGGGTTCGCGGCAGCCATTGACAGCCACTGCTGCGTTGGATACGTGGCTCTGCAGGCGCAGGGCACACAATCACTTGGTGGGTGGAGGAGCAGCTTACGCGCGTACATGTGCGCATCCACGCGCGTGTGTGGGCAAGGAGCCCCTGTGCTTCAAAAGCACTGATGGCACTGATGGCACCGCATGCCCCCATATGTCATGGCCGGAGCCCCTGTGCCTAAAAAGCAAAGCAGCATGGCCCTGCCAAGCCTTCCTCCAAGCAAAAGCACATGAACGCATGCCATGTGTCATGGCAATACATCCTGTCAACCTGCACACACGCACACGCGTACTTCTACAAATTCTGTACAAAGGTCGAACTCCTTGTCTGATCCCTCTCAATCTGACAAGCACGCACGCACAAATGCTGCACCACGGTGTGCCTGGGTGCAGTGACAAGGCAGGGCACACAACACTTTGCGATGCTCTGCAGTTCAAAAAGTGCTTCTTCCTTGTGCCTAAGCCCTGCTCGTGGCGGCACACACACAATTGACTGCGACATATGGGGAAGGAGAACCTCTACGCGTGCTTGGCTGAGGGCACAGCCCGCACTCGCATGCATGGTTGCAAGCTGATCGCCTCCTGTGCACATGCACATGTATGCGTGCATACATTACTCTTAATGCGTCTGTTGCTAGCAAGCCCCTCCAACAACCGTGCACCGCCAGCGCAGGCGCGCGCAGGTGCCATTGAACCAGCCATGCATCTCCGCGCAGCCAGAGCTTCGACACCACCTTAGCAGCCAGGATGTCAGGCGCCAGCCCCATGCGCAGGATTGTGTTGGGTAGCTTGCTCTCCATGGCGCAGATGAACTTCCACACGCGGTCTGGACCTGGCTGCGTCAGCGACATCTCATACAGGTCCTGAGCGGCAGCACAGCACAGGTCCAGGAGCACAAGGAGGCGCGTCACTGGTCAAATGCGTCAGCGACATCTCATACAGGTCCTGAGCGGCAGCACAGCACAGGTCCAGGAGCACAAGGAGGCGCGCCACTGGTCAACACTAGCGTCAACTCCTTCTTTTTGAACCTGCATGCCGCTGATCTTCATCAGTAAATGAGCTCTGGAAATCCGGCATCACCGCACAGGTCCAGGGGCACGAGGAGGCGCGTCACTGGTTAGTGCTGGGCATCGCCGGCAGGGACAGCGCGCTATGCATGGACATGCAATGCGCAGCTCAGAGCGGTAGCGGCTGTGACTGCAAGAGGGGCAGTAAGGTGGTCTGTGGTGGCCGACAAGCGCATGCTCATTGATGTGTGCAAGCATGCAAGCATGTGCACATGGTGTTCACAGGCGTTATAGTTTGTGCGCCTTGTGCGCATGCCTATGCGCTGCGGGCAAGAGCGCACAAGGCGCATAGAGCTGCGACAGGCACATGCGAGCGCGCAGAGATGCGACTGGACTTGGCTGGCAAGAAGACGTGCAGGGACAGAAAAACATGCAGGGACAGAAAAACATGCAGGGAAGAAAAACATGCAGGGACAAGAAAAACATGCAGGGACAGAAAGACATGCAGGGACAGAAAAACATGCAGGGACAGAAAGACATGCAGGGACAGAAAAACATGCAGGGACAGAAAAACATGCAGGGACAGAAACATCAAAGCTGTATGCTTCTGAGTCCTGCCCTGTGTGCGCTACCTTGCCTCAGGCCCGACAGGACTTGGCTGGCAAAAAAGCGGGGCTGGTAAGAACCTGACGGAAGGGGACAGCTTTTCACGCTTGGGGCTTAAAATAGCAGGCATACGCGCAAGCAAGCAAGCAAGCAAGGGAAGGAGGGAGCCAGCGAGGAAGCAAGCAAGGGCAAATGCCTGATAAGGGGGGCCCACACCTGTAGGGTGTAGCGCCGCGCAAAGCCCATCAACACCCGCAGCTTGCGCAGGTTCTGCAGCTTGATGGCGTGCTGCGTGCGCAGGCGCCGGATCTTTAGGAACCTGGTGGAGCACACGAGGTGCAAAGGACAAAAGGACCGCTGGATACAGGAGGCTGAGGGGTAGGAGAGGCTGTGGTGCGAGGGAACGCAAAAAGTAAAGTGGCTTCCCTAGCGGGTGATGAGCCTGAGAGGCACAATGAAGCCTCCGGTGCGGGCCTTCCCTAGGAGAGGTGCTCGTGCCTAATACCATTCCTGGGAATGCGAGAGCAGTTGAGTTGCGAGCACGCATACATGCCTAGGGCAGGCTGATGCAGCCCAGGGGGTGGTCGAACTCCTGGAGCTGCAGCTCCTCAGGGTGCACCCACCCTCTGGCCGCTCTAGGCAGCTCCTGGAGCCCCAGCCTAGCAGCTCCTGGAGCTGCAGCCGTCAGGGTGCACCTGTCACCTCCTGAACACCTCGATCCCCCTCCTTTGAAGCAAGAGCACGCACAGGTGGGCCAGGGAGGGACTGACAAGCCGCCATGCATCCTCACACCGCGCACGAGTCCTGCCACACGCGCAGCACACCTGCAGCCCCTCCGTGCTCAATCACAACGCATCTGGCGCGGGCGCTCCTTTCAGCTTTAGGTCTGAGCTGCCCTGTTTCAGCTGGAACAGCTACCCCTACATCATTTAGCCCTGGCCTCCTGCCTCCCAGCTGCCAGGGGTTGAAGCCAGCACAGAGGCAGCAGGCGCGCCACTCAGCCCCAGTGCATTTCAGCCCCCCACAGGATCTCCACATACCTCGGGTGCTCGCCCACGGCATCCAGATGCAGGTCCGACTCGTACAGCAGGCTGCGCGCGTCCTGGTGCGGCACCTTGTCCTGCATGGCTTTGGCTAACTCGAACTTGGCTGTCATGGGGATACTCTTGCCCAGGTCCGTCACAAACACGCGGCTGTTTCGCTTGAAGAGCATGGCCTCCTCCTCTGTCAGCTTGAGGGTGGGCCACACCTGCCACAGGCAGAGGGGGGTGGGGGTGCGTACGCGAAACTTGCGGTTAAGGCGCATGTGAGTGCAGTCAGAGCCGGGCCTGAGTGAGAATGCATAAGCATGCGCAGCTTGATGCCGCTGACCGAGCTGCATTAGTGCTGGCCATTGTACGACGTGTGTGGGACGCTTGGCACCATGCACCCGCAAATCACCTCTAGCCTGCACACCAAGTTGTGGGAAAGCCGCCTTCAGCCAACTGATTGTGTACATTTCTGCACACCTGCTCAAAGTTGCTGCGCAGCTTGTTGTTACGGACAGAGTAGAGCTTGAGCTGGCTGCGCCTGCGCTTGGCTGTGGCCTTGGGGGCAGCTCTTGCAGCTGCATAACCCCGGACCAGCTGTAGAGGTAGAAAGGTGTGGGATGAAGAGCTCAAGCTCTGTGGGCCATCCATGACCCATGAGCGGTTGCTCGTGCTGCATGCCCCAGGGTACCAGCGTGCGGTTTGCACATGGTTACTCCCTTCACTACTGCTGCTGCTACTGCTGGTCGTGCTGATACTATTACTTTGGGTGCAGGATCCGTGTAGAAAAGAACCCTGCTGGCCTTCATTTGCCGAGGTGCTTGATGGAGACCTGAACGCAAGCAAACACTTGATGGTGAATATTCACCATGACCGCCAGTCTTGCTTGCCATTAGGTAAAAATTTGATCTCACTCTTGAGATTGAAGCTGGGAGAGGCTGCTCCATGCAGGAAGTGAGTTGAGATGGGCTAGTGATTGAGCTCGTCCAAGGGACCGCAGAAACGCGTAACTCAGCATTTAAATTTACAATTTGATTATCAATTAAACTTCTGACAGACTGATGTTTTTTGCACCTTTATGTCGAGCAGTTCAGAACCTCTGGTTCAAGATTGCATAATTTGCTATTATTAAAATACATGATCATAAATTTTCATATCCACATCCTGTCTGCATACTCAAGGGTCTAGTCCTGGGCTAGAAATTATGTTGTTCAACAGCTGCCAGTGTTCAAGTACTGGATAATAATGAGCACTGCGTTGCTGGTGCAAGGAGGCACAAGGAGAGTACATGGCTTGTTGAAGAACGCGCAAATTCTTGCTGCAAATCATCGCAGCTACTCCCCATTACCAGCAGAGAAAACCAGCACTGGCCCTGAACAAGAAATTGAGGGATTGGCCGGTCAGCCTGGCAGTTCTCCTGGTCAGCAACAACCGCAGCACACAGCGAGGTAAATGCACTATGTGTGCACTGTAGGGTCCTTTGCCTGCGCACCTTTGTGCAACACACTGAATGATTGATAAATGAATGCTTCCTCTGGTATTGATGGCTGCAGATGGTTTCCAGGCGCTGCGCTGAGTCAGTTTGGCAGGTGCGCATGAAGGGTTGAGCGTAAAGCATGCGTTCGCGCGCCCCTCTGTGCAGTCATGAAACAGTGTGACATGCAGATCTAGCTTTCAATTCTTCAAATGATACAGATGTCACCGGAGATGTGACGTCACATGACAGGATGAGCTGTGCGTCTGGCTTGCCCCTTCCCTTGCTCCTCAGGGATCTCACCGATCAAGCACGACGGGGCTTATTGGACCCTGTCATCGGGCGGGAAGCCATTGTGCAGAGAGCACTGCAGGTGGCTGAATGATCAACTTTCAGGCGGCGTGCACTTGAGTGCACACCCTCTTCGCTTAGTTGCTGTCAGGCATTGGTGTCTAGGGGCTTCAGCCGTGTGTGCCAATCCTAAGTGCACGGAGCTAGCTGGGTGAGTGCCAAGACCAGAATGCACTTGCAGGCACACGCTCCATGCTGTCACTGGGCGCATGAGCGCTCTGCGCTGTCACTGAGCGCACGAGCGCCACATGGTCCCTGTGCTGGTCTGCCGCCACGCTCTGCCCGCAGATCATCCTGCGGCGCTCCAAGAACAACCCTTGCCTGATTGGGGACGCGGGCGTCGGCAAGACGGCCATCGTGGAGGGCATCGCGCAGCTCATGGTGTCGCCCCAAGCGCCCCCGGGGTAGGGCGTGGACTCCCCCGTGCAGGATGTCCCCAAGCAGGCCAGCTGGCTGCCGCACTGCCGCAGGTTCCTGCAGGAGGTTGTTGGGCGGGGGGGGATTCGGCTACGTGCAGGCTTTGCAGGTCAACCCCCAGGTTTGAAGGGGGGGTAGTTGTGTCTTACACTGACTGCACAGACTGCATGGTGTGTGGAGCGCAATGTCGCCCCGCTGCAGCAGGATGTGCCTGTGTGTGCCAAGAGGTGGGAGCACGCAAGCTGAGGAGCGAGGGGGCTGGAGGGTAGGAGGCATGAAAAGTCCCAATTGCGCTATGCCACTGCTTGGCGCTGTCCAGCCCTGCCTTTCATACGGTATGCACGCACGGTCTAATGTGTGCACACGCAGGCTGGCAGGCAAGCGGCTTGTCGCCTTGGACGTGACCTCCTTGGTGGCGGGCTCAGCGTACAGGGGCGAATTCGAGGGGCGGCTGCGGGGGCTGCTGAAGGACGTGGCGGACGCGCGGGGCAGCGTGATCTTGTTCATCGACGAGATGCACATGCTGAGTGAGTGTTTGCAGATGCGTTCCAGCTTGCTAACTGTGCGCCTTGCACACAGTGCGTGATCTTCCTCATTGACCTGGTGCACTTGCTGAGGGAGTGCATGCGGCCCGCGCAACCTTTTTCAGTTTATGTGCAAGGCAGGCATATAATGTGTCACACATAATGTGTGAGCCCCCCGCCTACACCCCAACGTGCCACCTCCGTGCGCTTGTGGCCGATTGCCTTCGGCCTGGCAAGCCTCATCCATTCACCGCGCCTTGTGCGCATGCCCGGTTCAGCACTGCATGCAGGCCATTTGCTGCAGGGCGCCTACCTCTGCACACACTGCATTGGGTTCACTGGCGGCAACTTGGTAGCCTTGGAAGGGCCCTGTGGCTCCAAGCTGCTGCCATTTAGGGGTACGGCCTGAGCGAGACGGGTGGCAGGGTTTGGCCTCTGTGGGGGAAAGCTGCAGCAGGCACGCTATCACGTGCTCTGCGGCTACCTGTCCCAGTGCACGATCCCAGCTTGGCAGGCTTAGCAATTGCGATCTGTGTGATGTGCGCATCACTCTTGCGTGTGCAGAAGTTTTACGAGGTTGTCTCTCTGTACTGTACTATGCAGTGGGCGCTGGGGCGTCAGAGGGTGGCCTTGATGCGTCCAACATCCTGAAGCCTGCCTTGGCGCGAGGAGGCATGTTGCAGTGCATTGGTGCAACTACAGTGGAGGAGTGGAGGCAGCATGTGGGTCTACTTCATCTCCAGCCAAGCCTTAGCAACAGAGGGTGGACATGCCATGGCTTGCCCCTTCATGCGTCTTTTGTTCACATGAGCATCTCAGCATGAACCGCACAGCCCTAGAACTTGCGCAGGGCACCAAAATCTTTGTTCTCTTTCCTCACACCGTTCGCTCCTGCTGCACCTCTGCCTGTGGAGGAGTGCACCCTCCTCCCAATAGCATACCCCCCACCACAGGCCCTGCGAGCCTCAGGCGCATGCCGTGCAAGTCAGTGCCAATGCTCACCCACATGACCTGCCGCATACGTAACCCCCGGACACAGATCGAGCCGGACGCGGCGTTCACGCGGCGCTGGCAGCCCATCATGGTACCAGAGCCCAGCCTGGAGGCTGCCTATGCGTGCCTGCAAGGCCTGCGGCCGCGCTACGAGGCGCACCACTCGGTGGTCATCACAGACGCCGCGCTCAGGGCGGCGGTGCGGTGCGCGAAAAGGTGAGGGGCAGGGGCGCGCTACTGCTGCAGGTGCTGCTGATGATCGATTGTTGATGCTTGACTTTGTGTTTGAGGCACAGGAGAAAGGGGAATACAGGGTCAACTGGGATGGAGAGAACTCACTGTGGATGAAAAGAGAGGTGGGGAAAATGGGGGAGAGCTTTCAGTGAGCTGGCTTTGACATCACGGCTCAGTGAGCCAAGCTAATTGGGTGTTGTAAGGTTCCTACGCATCCGCTCTTGACGACTCCTGTGACAGTGTCCCTCAGCTTTGATCATCCACGCTCCGGACAGGCATGCCATGTATTGGCATACTCAATGCTCCATTCAGACAGGTACCCAATGCTCACCTCAGACGTGTATCCAATGCTTACTTCAGGCACGCGAAGCTCACACACAAACCTCTATCCTGACAACTGCAGGCACATCACAGACCGCAAGCTCCCCGACAGGTGAGTCACCGAGCAAGCAAGTGAAGGGCTGGTTGACCAACAATTTGCAAGTACAGCTACAGAATGGCAACAAAGGGCACAGTTGTAAGGGGACAAGGTATGCCTGCATGGTCATCCTGCACTCATCCATCTCGTGCAAGAGTTGTTTATCTCATAGAAGAGTGTGAGGGGAAGAATGCGTGGCTTGGTGTCTCCCACACCAGATCAAGGTAGATACCTGGATTTGATACGATGCTCCATTGTCTTGCGGTGCTTGGTTGTCTAGAATCAATGCACCACATCTTTTAATGACTATTTCAGACAAAAAGGTACAACATTTTGAGCTGAAGCCTGTCGTGCTGCCACGATGGCCGCAGCATTGATTGCAGCATGCGCGCTCTCTCAGCTTCTGTGAGAGGGCGGTGAGTATGAGCGCATGCGCACACATACAAACACACGTGCTAGATCCACAACACGGACATGCATATTCACGCGTACCACACACTGGCACACACATGCATACCACACACACGCCCAACACGTTCAGTGCCATTGACGTCATCGACGAGTCAGCCGCGCGGTGCCTGCTGCGCTCAGCCATGGAGACAGCTGAGGCCTCCAGGGCCTGTGCCGCAGACGCCGCGGCAGCGGCCGCGGCTGCCGCTGCTGCTGAAGCAGATGCCGTGCGTGCAGCAGGCACTGGGGGCCAGGCGTGGGGGTCGCCACCTGAGCTCCACTTGGGTGCACGTTCGGGGCCTGGCGCGCACAAGGCCAACGCCCCTGGGCCAGGGAGCGCTGCTCTTGCTGGTGGGGTGGGTGGGGCAGAGGGCATAAGCAGCGGCCAGGCCTATGGGCAGGGCGGCACACAGGCTGGGCCACTAGGCAAGGTGATGGGCGGTGCTGCCGAGGCGGTCAGAGCGGCAGGCGGTGGCGGCGGCAGCGCGAGCAGCAGCAGCAGTGACAACGGCGGCGGTGGCAGCGGCACTGCGGGCGTGGGCAGCAGAGGGGCTCCGCGCACGGACTGGCAGACGTGGGTGGCGCGGCACGGCTGGCGTGGCCAGACCGAGTATGAGCGGCAGCAGCTGCTGGAGTGGTTTGGGGCGACGCCCAACAACCCGGCGCCCGGGTCTGACGGTGTGTACAAGTGTATATGTGTGTGCGCGTATGTGTGTATGTGTGTTGCGCGCATGTGTGTATGTGTGTGTGCAAGTGTGTACGTGTGTGCAAGTGTGTGTATGTGTGTGTGCAAGTGTGTATATGTGTGCAAGTGTGTATGTGTGTGTGTGTGCGCATGCGTGTATGTGTGCATGAGTGCGCGGGCTCGTCATGGGAGAGGGAGTGTGCATGGAATGTGAGTGTAGAATGTGAGTGTGTATGGAAACGTACGGGCCTCCGTGGTGTGCATGTAAGGCTGGTGCTAGATGCAGGCGATGCATGGGAGGTTGCGCAGCTGTAACAGCTGAGCGCAAGAGCATTAACCCATCAAAGACATGCGGTCTGTGCAGCCTACAGGTGTGCTTGCAAAGCCAGGCATCAAACACCCACGTTTTGGGCTGAGCACGCAGGCCACCTCCGGGCCGCGACCAAGTGCAGCCCCCTCACATCAAACAAAGCTCGTGCACACACTCGCAAGCACAGCCTGGACCCTCTTCAAGTGCGCTGTGTACATGATGCGTCTGTGCGTGCTGGGTGCGCAGGCCACCGCCAAACCGTGGCCAAGCGCAGCCTGTTCCGGCAGGCCATGGTGGGCGGCCAGCCCGTGGATGCGGCCGCCGCCAACACGCACGCCTCCGTGACCACCGCGGTGATGATGGATGGGTCGCAGCCGGGGGCAGGGGCCGCCGCGCAAGCTGGCATGGACCCCTCCCTATTTGCATCCTTCTTGACGTTGAAGACAATCCCAGGTGGGGTAGAGTTGGCACCCGCGCCCCCCCTTTCCCCCCCCCTTGCTTTTGCCCTTGTGCGCTGCCCTCGTCTGTGCCCCCACGGCCTTTCGTCAAATGTTCACGGCCCTTCTTTGTGGCTTCATGGCCCTTGTTGGTTGGTACCTGTACACGCTGCTCTTCAGTCAGAACACAATGCAAATCCCCCTTGCTTGCGCAAGGCAGATCACGGGAAGTGCGCATGCCTGTGCTAAGCGCCCCTGTGTTTGCCTTGTTAATAGCAGCAAGCTTGCCTGCTCATGCATGCGTATGTGTGTGCACGCATGTGTGTAGATGTTGGCAGGGCACTGAGTGGGTGCGGGTCACAAAGTTCATCAGCCTCTCACTCGAGCTTGTTGGGGAAAACATGCTGCTTGTGATTTTTGTCATGCCCCAGTGCTTGTGGTCATGTGCCTCATGCTCATGCTGGTGTGTGCAGAGGGCGTGCGCCGCCTGGAGGTCACTCCGCAGACGCTCAGCAAGAGCAAGGCCTGCCCTCAGTGCGGCTACTTGTGTGATGTCAGGACCACAAAGCTGTCAGGTGCGCAGTGCGTGGTGTCGGGACCATCAACGCTGCTAGGTGCATGGTGCAGCTCCTTGTACGAAGGCAGGAGGACCATGAATGCTGCCAGGTGCGCCGGGGCAAGCAAGGCTGCACACCTACAGCTGCATCCTCCTGGAACACCAAGGTGCTCAGGTTCAGCACCGTTTAGGTGTGGGGCAAAAGGATGGCTGCTTGCAAGCCGCCCGCCGGTGCTCACGCACGCCTACTTTTGCTGAGCAGTGTGTGCTGCTGCTGCTGCTGCTGCTGGGCGTCCTTGCAACCTCTCAGGTTGTGGCGCATGTGGCTTGCTGGCAAGCCCCTGTACCCTGGCTAGCTTGCTATGCTTTGGCTTGCTGTGCCCTGGCTTGCTATGCCCTGGCTTGCTGCCAAGCCCCTATGCCCTGGCTGGCACGAGCCAAGGTGGATGTGCGCCATGCTTGTGGTCAGGCTTTGTGCTGGACGGCAACCACAGAGCATGCCAAGCCCCGCAAGCCCCGTGCTTGTGCTTGTGGCAGCGGTCATACCTCAAGGCACGCGCGGCACCCCCAGCAGGAATGCGAGGCTGCATATCCAAGCATTTGTGCGGCCGCTGCCGTGTTCGAGCACTATTTTTACTGAGCAAACAGCACGCACCACAAGCATGGCGCGCACCACGCGTGGAGCCCACGTTACACTGCGACCACTGCCGTGGGCAAGCACTGCTCAGCATGGCGCACACGCTGTACGCGTGGGCACCTCAGCATTGCAAGCTTTGCAGTGCTGGAGCACCACAAGTAGTGTGCGCACCGGGCACACAAGGAAGCATTCGCAAAGGAGGCTGTGTGTGCTCTGGTTGCTGGGGTTCAAAGGCCGGCTCCGCTGCGGCCACTGCGACCGTCCGCATCACGCTTGCCTCGGCCCCTCTTGATAACCACAGAGCAAGGCTCACCTTAGCAGTTGAAGGCCTCATTCATTCATCCCTGATCATCCCAGGATACTTGAAGCATCACAAAACCCATGCACCAGGCTACCTACTTGCGCATCCTACGGCACACCCCTCTTCTGCGCATGTCCCACAACGCACGCGCACAAGCACACGCACACCCCCTTAAGCGCTCATGCATGCCTGCTCATATCGTTTGTATGCAAACACACACACACACTCGTGCGCGCGCGTGGCACTCCCGCAGATGATGGCCTGCGCCTGCGCTGCCCCTCCTGCACCACCTCCTTCCTGAACATCCCCCCCGAGAAGCTGCTGCTGGGCACCAGCACCTTCCAGGCCGACCTGCCCCCCTTCCCCCCGGCCAGTGCACCGCACGGCCCTGCCAGCCCACCCCGCCCAGGACACCTGCAGGAACATGCACAGCAAGAGCTGCTGCGAGGGGGCACCGAGCACGCTGGCGTTCCTGGCCAAGCCTTGCAGCAAGGCCAGGTGGGCCCGGGGCAGGAGCAGGAGCAGGAGCAGGAGCCGCAGCCTGGGCACATCGGCGTCGCACCCACCAACCCCCAGATCCAGCAGCTGCAGCTGGAGCGGCAGCGGCAGCAGGCCAAGGCTGACACGTTTGCACGGCCGTTCCCCATACACTGCGTGGTGGATGAGCAGGATGTGCTGGAGGTGGGTGGGCGTGGGGGGTGAGTTAAGGCACATGGCGCGCAGGGGTGCTCGTGCCAAACCAAAAAGATGGGGGGACTTGTGCCAAACCACTAGGGTGGGGATGCTTGTTCTAAACCAAAAAAAAGTGGAGGGCCTTTTGCCAAACCTATAAGGGGGGCCTTGTGGCAAATTAATAAGGTGGGGGGCCTTGAGCCAAACCAATGAGGTGGGGGACCTTGTGCCAAACCTATAAGATGGGTGGCCTTGTGCCAAACCAATAATGTGGGGGACCTTGTGCCAAACCTATAAGGTGGGGGGCTTTGTGCCAAACCTAAAAGGTGGGGGGCCTTGTGTCAAACCACAAAAGTGGGAGGCCTAGTGCCAAACCAATCAGGCGGGGGGCCTTGTGCCAAACTTTAAAGGTGGGGGACCTTGTGCCAAACCTAAAAGGTGGGGGACCTTGTGCCAAACCTATAAGGTGGGGGGCTTTGTGCCAAACCTAAAAGGTGGGGGGCCTTG
>LFIK01003111.1_pt1 | contig 13479 bp, 8 predicted proteins | sample 643401 | NCBI WGS metagenome assembly LFIK01 (sample SAMN03777447, study PRJNA286221) | soda lake metagenome | biome: soda lake; feature: Kulunda steppe; material: water; isolation source: sample T5-Br brine of Lake Tanatar-5 | place: Russia: Kulunda steppe | collected 2010-07 | reverse complement strand
GGGTGCGCGAAGCCGGCATCCCGACACCGCGGACACTGCTGACCAACCACCCCGACCACGCACTGGAGTTCCTGCGCAGCCTCGGCAGGTGCATCGTCAAGCCGGTGCGCGGCGGCGATTATGCACAACTGCTTCACGATACCGCCGCGGGGCGCGCGGCGTTGCGCGACCAGCTGCGCTGGATGCCGCTGACGTTGCAGGCGCACGTTGCCGGGCGTGACATCCGCACCTACGTGTTCGGCGAGCAATGCCACTCGATCCGGATCGACGCCGCCACCGTCGACTTCCGCCTCGACCCGGCGCAGACCGTGCAGCGCTGGCATCCGCCACCGCACGTCCACGACTGGGCAGTGCGCTGCGCACGCCTGCTCGACCTCGACTGGACCGCCATCGACTGGCGGCTTGACGCCAGCGGCCAGTACACCTTCCTCGAAGCCAATTTCAGCCCGATGTTCAGCGCCGTCGAGCATGCCACCGGTCTGCCGCTTGCTGACACGCTTGCCCGACTGCTGCTCGCCGACACCCTGGCAATTGACCGCGGCGATTGACCGCAGCGATCAACCGCAGCGCAATTGCGCTACACTCGATTGATCGATGACGTGTCAAAGAGGAACTCGCATGCTGGCGTCTCTCGGTCTGTCGGCGTCCGCCGAAGCGGCATTGCACAACTACTGCCAGAATGCCTTTGTCAACGCCCTGGGGCAGTTGCCCGAGCCTGGCACACTCGCTGCAGAGCCGTCAGTGGCTGCCTGGGAGGGGTATCGCGATGCCGCGCACGCCGCAGGCTGTTCGATCTGGGAGGTGCTCTGCCAGCGACTGCCGCAATGCCGCTTTCCCATCGCCGCGGGAATCAGCGAACGCGCCGACTACCGCGCAGCCACCCGCCGTGGCGTCTACCCCGAGCATGCCGAGCCACCGGTGCTGGAGCAGCCCGACGCGCTGACACTCGCCATCCACCCGACGCCGGCCGGCCCCATCCCGATCCTGACCGCGGCGACGCGCGCAGACTTCGTCACGCTGGTGCGTGCGCTGCTGCGTCGCAACGAGCCGGTTGCCGTTCCCGACGCCATGGGCGCGGTGATGGTTGCCGGGTTCAACAACTGGGACCGCATCGCCCGGCATCGCGCCGCCTGGGAGCGCGACAACCCGCAAGCCGGCAAGGCAGCGTGGTCGGCAGCGTTCAAGACACTGACGCAGGATCGCAGCGCCTACCAGGATCGCTTCATCATTCTCTCCACCGGCCCGTACAGCGGTGTTGCCGGCGCAGACCTGGGCATCGACGACGCTGCACACTGGTGTGCGCTGTCGCTCGCCATTCGCCGCGATCACGAATGCGCACACCACGCGACAATCCGCTTGTTCAATTCCATGCGCAATCACCACCACGACGAACTGATTGCCGACTACATGGGGATCACTGCTGCAACCGGCAGCTTTCGCGCCGACTGGTACCTCAGGTTTCTTGGCCTCGAGGCGTTTCCCGCGGTACGCGCCAGCGGCCGCTTCGGCAATTATCTCGGCGACCTGCCCGCCGAATCCGACGCCGCTCGCGGCCTGCAGATGCTGCTGATCCGCGCCGCCGCTGCAGTCGAGCAACGCCATCAACAGCTGCTTGCTCGGCAGATTCCACTCGAATCGGTGCGCAATCAGCTGTTTCGCTGGTTGTGCGCACACCGCCTCGATGCGATTGCCGAGCATGCAGACACCGATCGGCGACAATCTTGACTGGCGCAATCGCCGTAGTTGATGGAGCATCTGATAACAGCACCACACACACCGAGGAGTCCAACATGTCGCATACTGATGCAGAAACGTTTGTCAAATATGCCGTTGTCATGGAAATTGCCCGTGACATGGACACCAACGCTGTTGCCGAACTCGCTGCCAACGAGCTCGGCCTGACGTTTACTGCCGATGAGCTGGAAGAGGCGACCGAAGCGCTCGAGGCCGCGTCGCAGGCTGATGCAACCAGCCCCGAGAGCGGCGAACTCGATGACGACGCGCTCGAAGCGATTGCCGGAGGATTCCAACGACCGGCATCACAACATCCTTCAAGAACCTTCGCTGATCTGGACATCGACGAAATGCGAGCAATTCCTCCCCTCCGGATAAGGTGGAGGCGTTGATTGTGATCAACGGTGGCGTGCTTTTCCCCGCAGTACTTGACGGCAGGCATGCCCGCACTACCGCCATTCGGTCGCTTGGTTTATATTGCTTGACTCGTGGTTATTGGATGATTGATCAAGAGGACGCTGAATCATGGCAAAAGCAGATGCCGAGCAGTTTCTGAAGTACGCCGTGGTGATGGAAATTGCCCGTGGCAAGGACACCGACGCTGTTGTCGAACTCGCTGCGAGCGAGCTCGGGTTGTCGTTTACCGCCGATGAGTTGCACGATGCGACCGAAGCGCTCGAGGCCGCCTCGCTGGCTGAAGCAGCCAGCCTCGAGAGCGACGAACTCGATGACGACGCGCTCGACAGTGTTGCCGGCGGCGTCGGCATGAGCAGAACGGTAGGTGGGGTCCGCGGTGAGGTCTCGGTCAGCCGCACTGGCGTCTCCACGTCGGTCAGCACCATGGCGCGCGGTGAGGAAGGTGGGCTGTTCGGCTCGCGTGGCAAGGTCGAGAGAACGTTCAGCTGGTCCTGATCGGCATTGCTGGTGCCGTCTCCCCGGCGTTGCCGGCTGCAGCCAGTCAGAACAGCTTGTGATTGAACCTGAGCGTCGGCGCAATCACTTTCACCACTGCAATTCCGATCTCCGGCCGTGTCAGGTCGTGGCAGTAGAGTCTGTTACACCCTGACGCGGCCAGTGCGTCGACCACCCAATCGTGCATGCCGCGCAGATCGCACATTGCCGACGGCGCCGCAACGTGCTCGACCTGCGCGCTCCAGTCGACGTTGGCGGGCAGTCGGCGAAAATAGCGCTGCACGCGAGAACCTGCCTTTCCACCAGCCGACTGACTGGCGATCTTCTCGCAGATATCCTCACGCCCCCCATGGATGAAGATCAGCCGCGACTGCGCTGCTTCGGTGACGGCGCGGCATGCTGCAATCACCGGGTCGACATGCGTGCCATAGCCCATGGTGAGCGAGGCGACGGCGGTCTGCGCCTGCGGGTCGATCAGTACCGCCCAGAAGGTATGGACAGCGATGCGTGACGGCACTGCCATCAGCACCAGTTCGCTGCCCGAGACGTGGATGGCCTCGATCAGGTCGGCAAGCGGCGCGTCGCGGATCGTCTCGGGACGGATCACCGCCACCCGGCCACGGAGGTCGAGCAGGCCGTTGCCGTCGCCGAGCAACGAGATCGCGTCGCGTTCGATCAGTTCATAAAAGGCGTGCAGAGCCGCCTCGATCGGGTGATTGCCACTCGCCAACCCGTTGGTGCTGGTCAGGTGAAATCCGGGCTGGTTGAAATACGCGACCGACGCCGGCAGCGTGACGACATCACCACTGACCAGGTCGGTGGCATCGATCCATGGCAGCCGCAACGTCGGCTGAAACGCCGCCGGGTCGAAACAGCGCGAATCGGCGTGCCGCATCACCGCCGTCGGCGCGCGCGCCGCCAGCTGCGACTGCTCGCTGGCCCACTCGGTGATCTTCGCAGGCTCGAGGTTTTCGGCATGGTAGAGCTCGATCGACTCCATCAACGCTGAACACCGCGCGTGCGCAGCGCTCACGCCCTTGCCACTCGAGATCTGCAGCAGCGTCGAGTGCGGGCGGACGGCGCAAAACACCGGGATGCCAATGCAATCAAGTCCGGTAATGTCGAGGCAGCGGGTAATCCCGAGTGTCGGCAGCAACGGCGTGATCTGCGCAAGCGTGCGCTCGGGTGATTGCAACCGTTGGGTACCGACGTCATGGCCGACAAGCAACGGTGCATCAGGCGGCACGGCAGCGCGGGTCATGACGGCGTCTCGACTGCGCTTGCAGCAATCAGATCACCGAGCGCGTTCGACACCGCCAGATGGCGGAACGCCATGACGGCATCGTCCCAGCTGGCGCCAAGCCCGAGCTCGGCGGGGCTGATGGCGCCGAGACGCGCGGGCAGCGTCGCTGCCGGGTCTGCGCCGGCTGCCGGCAGGTTGAATCCGACCGCATCACACCAGTCGGCGAGCAGGCACTCCTCGGCAAGCCGCACCTGCGCCCGGCGCTCGGCGGCATCTCCCGTCAGCATCACCCCCGGCAGCGCGCTGTCGAAGCGATCATCACGGTGTGGCGCGGTGCGCAGTTCGGTGGTGAGTGCGGCGAGCCGCTCCGGGGCAAAGCGAGGATGCGCCGGCAACCGCTCACGCACCCACCAGGCAAGTGCTGCCAGCCGATCGACCCAGCGCTGCCACTCGACGAGTGGCAAGGCCAGCGCCGCGCGCTCTGCCGTGCTGGCCGCCCAGCCATGCTGTTCAGCATGGCTGTGGCGATAGTGGTCGACGAATGCCTCCGGTGGCGGCGGCAAGGCGAGCTGCGCCAACTGCTGTTGCAAATAAAAGAGCCGGCGCACCGCGGCGACGACGCTGCTGCCTGGTGCCGAATCGAGCACCGCTGCCAGTGCGGCATAGCGTTGAGGTTGGCCATCGATCAGCACACAGCGCTGCAGCCAGCCGTGGGCAGCGAAGTGGTCTGCACGCAGCGACGACAGCGCCGGTCGCGGCCAGTGCGGCGCGGCGTCTTCGCGCTCGTCTGATGCCAGCCGTGCGATCAAATCCTGCGCGTCGCGCGCCTTGATCGCATCGTGCGGTGACGCCACCGCCAGCGCGCGCAGCGCGTTGACCTCGGCCGCGGTGAAGCCAAGCGCCGGCGCCTCGCGGATCAGCAACGCATACTGCCGGTCGGGGTAGTATTGCGCAGCCATCCACTCGGCCGCGCGGTCGGCAGCTGCACGCGACAGCGCGCCACTGGCGACTGCGGCATCGAGCGCATGCACGACATTGACCAGCGGTTCGGAAAAGCCGTTGTACGGCGGATCGGGGTTGTGCAGCAGCGCAACGGCATCGTCGGCGTCGATGACCGCATCACGGTACCAGGCAAACACCTGACCAACGCCTTCCATGCCGAATGGATACAGCTCGGCAGCGCGCAAGGCACCCATGCTCGACGCCCCCAGCACGCGGATACCGGCGTCGATCGCCGCCAGCAGCTCACGCTGCCAGATTGACGCAACACCATGAAAGACCCCGTCAATCAGCCCGATGCTGTGAACGCCTCGGCCGATCAGCGCGTAGACATCGCCCATGCGCGCCGGCGGATAGATCGACGCCGAGGGCAGCATGCGGCGCGCCGCCTCCTCCGCCAATGACGGGCCGAGAAACAGACACACCGGGGCCGGCGCCGGATCGTCCGCCGGCCGCAACACGCGCGCGGAGGGACGCGAATCAGCAGACATGCCGGATGCGGCAGCCGAACGCTTTGCGGGGTCAACCATGCAGACCATCTCCACCGGGACTGTCGAGGACTGCCGTGTCACCATCGGCAGACAGCAGCGATCATCGCAGATGCACACGACCGCGTCACCTCGAAGGGGGCAGGCGTGTCATGCCCGAACCGGGCAGGATTGGCATCGATCGCGTGAGCAGCGGTGCAATCACGCATGCAGGGACTTGCTCATAACGAGATGCGCGGTATAGATTACTCAGTGTTGCCGGGTCATTGATACACATCAAAGTGTTTGTCGGCTAGCCTGTTTGACGCCAATCACCGTGCTGGTGTCGACTGTCAAGGAAAAAACCATGCCTGATCTTTTCCGGCGGCCGACAGCCGCGCCACTTTCCAGCCAGCGGCGATTGACGTCTCGTCTGGCGGTTCTGCTGTGCTTCGGCAGCGCCCTCGTCTGGTCAGCGCAGGTCACTGCGCTCGATCTCGATGCGGTGGTGGCACAGGCGCTCGCCAACAACCCTGACATTCGTGCCACGCTCACCGAAGTCAGGGCGGCACAGGCCAGAGTCGTGAGCGAATCGGCCGGATTCGACCCCCGCTTCGAGCTGTCCAGCGGCGTGCGCCTGGATCACCAACCAGGCGTCGACCCTGTCGACGAAACGCGCAGTAGCGATATCGATGCGGAGTTCACCGCATCGCAGCTGTTGCCAAGCGGTATCGATGTCGGTGCCGGCGCTGACGTCGGTCAGTCGCGCTTGCGGCAGCGCTTCAGCAGCGGTTCCGGACTGGACACGCAGTCCGACCCGGTCGGCAACACCGCCAATGTGCGGATGTTTGTCGACATTCCGCTCGGCCGTGGTCGTGGTGAAGAACAGACGCTGTTCGCACTGAACAGCGCCATGCGCGATGTCGATGCAGTCGCAGCGGAGCGCGAACAACAGATTGCGGAAGTCGTCAGTGCGGTGATCTTTGCCTACTGGAACTACCGTGCCGCGCAGGCCTCGCTCGAACTCGCCATCGATTCCGAACAGCGGCGGCGGCAGTTTCTCGGTCAGATCGACCGGCTGATCGAGAGCGATCAGCGGCCGGCGTCAGACCGCAACCTCGCCCTCGCCTCGCTGACCGAACGCGTCAGCGAACGGGTCAGTGCCGAGCAGGCGCTGAACGCAACCCGCATTGCACTGGCGCAGCTGATGGATGTTCCGGTCAACGCCGTCGGCGCCGCGTCGAGCGAGTTTCCGCAGCTGCCGCCGGATCAGGTCCCGGCAGTGGCGGATGACACTGCCCGGATTGCCGAAAACCGAGCCGATCTGCGTGCCGTCGGCATCCGCCTCGACGACGCCATGCAGGCGCTCGGCTCCGCCGAACTCGACCAGCGCCCCGACCTGCGGTTGAACCTCGAGGGAGGCTTTGCCTCACGGCTCGATGGCGGCGCCGCCACCAACCTGATCAACCCCGATCGCGACTACGCCGGCCCCAACGTCTCCGCCCGCATTGCCTACCGCTGGTCGCATGGCGAACGCGCGGTGAGCGCGCGGCTTGCCGAACGCGAAGCGTTGCTTGACGCGACGTTGCTGTCGCTGCGCGGACAACGCAACGCCGCACACGCCGCCATCGACACCAGCCGTGCCGAGCTGACCAGCGCCGCACAACTGGTCGAAAGTGCTCGCGAAGCGGTCACGCTGTTTCGCCGCACGGTCGAAGACGAGCGTGTGCGCTACCGCCTAGGCGTCTCGACACTGATCGATCTGCTCGAACTCGAAGACAGACTCGACAGCGCAATCGTCGCCAGCATCGCGACGCAACGGGATTATGCGCAGGCGCTGTCGACCTGGTTGTTCGAATCGGCTCAACTCGTCAGACCGCTGGAATCGAGCGTTACAACCGGTTTCGAGGTCGCGCTGGACCCGCTGCTGCGCTGACCGATTGCATTCATTTCACCCCGAATTGCCTGACACGGAGGCCGTGCGTTCATGGCTGGCAAGAGCAAGAAACTGTTCAGGGAAGTCTCCCTTGAACGATTGTCGTCCCCGGATCAACTCGATCAGTTGATGCGGGTGACCAGTCTGCGTGAATGGATTGCCGCAACCGCGCTGATTCTGGCGATCGCACTCGCCGTCGCCTGGAGCATACTCGGCAGCATTCCGACGCAGGTGCAGGGTCAGGCGGTGTTTCTGCGCAGCGGCGGTCTGGAGTCGGTGACGACCAGCAATCCCGGGCGGATTTCCGACGTGTCGGTCGCGGTCGGCGAACAGATCCGCCAGGGGCAGGTCATCGCACGCATCGCCCAGCCAGAGGTGCTCGAACAGATCAATGCCTTGCGCAACCAGCTCGGCGAGCTGGAAAGCCAGCGTCGCTGGCTGACCGAACTGCTCGGCGTCCAGGCCGATCTGCAGGAGCAGTTCGTGATCGATCAGCGGCAGAACATCCGTGCCCAGATCCGCATACTCGAACAGCGCCTCGACGCGCAGCGTGATCTGGTTGCCGACGGGCTGATCACCCGGCAGGAATTCCTGCAGACCGAACGCGAACTCGCTGATCTCGAATCGCAGTTCCAGCAGGTCGATATCAGCGAATTCGAGACCCGCCGTGATATCGAAACGCAGGTCGAAACGATTCAACGCGAAATCCGCGAAGTGGAATCGCGGCTGTCTCGCAGTCTCGTCAATCTGCAGGAGCAGGCGGAGGTGCGCTCACCGCACTCGGGTCAGATTGTCGAGGTGCTGGCGGTCGGCGGCCAGGTGATCGGCCCCGGCGAGCGGATCGTGACGCTGCAACGTACCGGCCGCACGGTCAAGAGTCTGGAAGCGGTGATCTACATTCCGGCTCGCGACGGCAAGCGGGTCAATATCGGCATGGACGTGCAGCTCTCCCCCGGCGGTGTCAGACGTGAAGAGTTCGGCTATCTGCGCGGTTGGGTAACCGGCGTCTCGGAATTTGCCGTGTCGTCCGATGGGATGTCGCGGCTGTTGCAGAACGAGACGCTGGTTCAGGACCTGCTCGCTGGCGGCAGCGTGTTCGAGGTCCGTGTCGATCTGTTCCGTGACCCGAGCACACCGAGTGGTTTTGCCTGGACGTCCGGAGTCGGCCCACCGATTCAGATCGACAGCGGCAATATCGGCGATGGCCGGATCACGGTGCAGCGTCAGCGGCCGATCGCGCTGGTCATCCCGCTGCTGCGTGAATGGACGGGGCTGTAGGCATGACCGAGCAGGCAATCGATCGATTCACGACCAGGCGTCGGGTCAGAACGCCGACTGTGCTGCAGATGGAAGCGGTCGAGTGCGGCGCCGCCGCGCTCAGCATCATCCTCCGCTACTACAAGCGCAAGGTGCCGCTCGAAGTGCTGCGCAACGAGTGCGGCGTCAACCGTGACGGGTCCAAGGCAAGTAACGTCATCAAGGCCGCCCGCCGCTACGGAATGGAGGCCAAGGGCTATCGGAAGGAGATCGCTGAACTTCAGGAGATGCGGCTGCCGCTGATCATCTTCTGGAACTTCAACCATTTTCTGGTGCTGGAGGGGTTCAAGGGGGATCGTGTCTTCCTCAACGATCCGGCCAGTGGACCGCGGGTGGTCAGTTTCAGCGAGTTCGACGAAGGCTTTACCGGTGTCGTGCTCGACATCCATCCGGGCAAGGATTTCGTGCCGGGCGGCAGCGATGCCAGCCTGCTGTCGGCTGCGCGTTCGCGGCTGACCGGCTCGACCGCCAGCCTCGTGTTCCTGCTGCTGCTCGGGCTGGCGTTGGTCATTCCCGGGCTGCTCGCGCCGATCTACACCAAGGTGTTCATCGACGAATATCTGATCGGTCAGATGGACAGCTGGGTCAAGCCCCTGCTGGTCGGGATGGTGATGACGGCGATCGTTCGCGGCTGGCTGAGCTGGTTGCAAAGCGTCGCCCTACTCCGCTTCAGCAACGTGCTGTCAATCACCGCATCGAGCAAGTTTCTCTGGCATGTCCTCCGGCTGCCGCTTCTCTTCTATACGCAGCGCTCAGCCGGTGAAATCAGCAATCGGGTCGGAATCAACGACAAGGTTGCTCAGGTGTTCGCGTCTGACGTCGCCGGCAGCGTGTTGTCGGTGATGATGATTGTGTTCTATGCCGGGCTGATGTTCTTCTTCGACGTCTTTCTGACGGTGGTGGCGATTTCGATCGCGCTGATGAACATCGTTGTGCTGCAGCTGGTCGCGCGCAAACGCAGCGACAGCAACCAGCGGCTGCTGATGGATGACGGCAAGGTCATGGCGACCGCGTTCAACGGGCTGCGCTCGATCGAAACGCTGAAGGCGTCGGGTACCGAAAACGACTTCTTCGGCAAGTGGAGCGGCTTCTACGCGAAATCGCTCAACTCGCAGCAGGCGCTCGGTGCGTCGACGATCCTGATGAACGCCGCGCCATCGCTGCTGACAGCGCTGAACACCGCGCTGATCCTGTCGGTCGGCGGTATGCGGGTGATGGACGGTGCGCTGACGATCGGTGCGCTGATCGCGTTTCAGAGCCTGACGCAGAGCTTCATCAACCCCGTCAATCAGCTGGTCGAGGTGGCCGGAAACATTCAGGAAATGACCGGCGACATGAAACGTCTCGACGACGTGCTCGATTATGAAACCGATGCCGTGGTCGGTAACGATGACGCCGTCGACCCCAGCCGGATCGAGGCGATCGGCCCCCACCTGCAGGGTTATCTCGATATCCGCAACCTGGCGTTCGGCTTCAGTCCGCTCGACCCGCCGCTGATCGACGGCTTCAACCTGTCGCTGAAACCGGGGATGCGCGTTGCGCTGGTCGGGCCGTCCGGCTGCGGCAAGTCGACCATTTCCAAGCTGGTCATGGGGCTGTACAAGCCGACCGGCGGCGAGATCCTGTTCGACGGCATGACGCGCGAAGCGGTCCCACGGCCGGTGCTGACCAACTCGCTCGCCATGGTTGATCAGGACATTTCGGTGTTCATGGGCACGATCCGTGACAACCTCACGCTGTGGGACACCACCATCAGCGACGAGACGATGGTTCGCGCCGCAAAGGACGCCAACATCCACGATGACATCATCGCCAGACCCGGTGGCTACGACAGCGAAATCGACGAGAGCGGCGGCAACTTCAGCGGCGGTCAGCTGCAGCGGCTGGAAATCGCCCGGGCGCTGATCGTCTCGCCGCGATTGCTGGTGCTCGACGAGGCGACCAGCGCCCTCGACACCGTTTCCGAACAGATTGTCGACAGCAATCTTCGCCGGCGTGGCTGCACCTGCCTGATCGTTGCGCACCGGTTGAGCACGATCCGCGACTGCGACGAGATCATCGTTCTCGACCGCGGCAAGGTGGTGCAACGTGGCACGCATGACGACATGAAGGATGTTCCCGGTCCTTATGCCGATCTGATTCACCATCTGTGAGGAACTGACGTGGACTGGATGGATTCGTTTGCACCCGCCGCGGCGCGTTTCGGACTGGCCGCCAACCGGCATCAGCCGTTCGCCGACGCGGAGACCGCCTGGCTGGTTACCAGCGGCAGCGTCGATGTGTTCCTGGTGCGTGTCGAAGCGGGTGAGCCGGTTGCCGCGCGTTATCACTTTGCGCATGCAGACGCCGGGCAGTGCCTGCTCGGTATCGATCTTGACGAACTCGCCGACGACTGGGCGCTGATCGCGACCGGAACGCCCGGCACCGAGGTGATGGCGATACCGTTCGATCACCTGCTCGAGGGGCTGGCCGACGACGCGCTGAGCACGCCGATCCGTGACGCGATCAATCGCTGGCTGGTGCGACTCGGCGACAGCCTGCTGCCCGAATACCCGCCTGTTGACGTCGTGCCATTGCTCGACAGCGGTCGCCGCCGGATTGATGCCGGAGGTGTCGCTGTGTCGCGTCGCGAGACGATTCTGGTCAAGGTCTCGACCGGCGCACTGGGGCTCCTCGACTACAATGTCGACGAGCTTGCCATCACCCCGGAGACCGGCTTCACGCTGTTGCCGGCACACCTCTGGGTCACGGCACTCTCCCGTACCCGAGTGTCGATCGACACCGATCTGGCGGCGGCGCTGCGCGAGCATCCGGAGGCGATCACCTGCCTCCAGCAACGCCTGCTCTACGGCATGCTGGTGAAGATCGCACAGGACGAAGCGCAAGAGCGTGAGCGACTGCGCAACAGACAGGAGATCGATGCCAAACGGAACGCCAACAGCCTGCAGCGGTTGGTCACGGCGACCACGCGCAAGGCGCAGGTGGCTACGCCGCAGAGCGACAGCAGCAATGCGCTGCTGCGCGTCTGCGAGCTGCTTGGCGAAGCACAGGGGATGCCGATCAAGGAACCCGCTGCCTACCTGGCGCGCCAGCTCAGTGATCCGCTCAGCGACATCTGTCGCGCGTCACACATCCGGTTCCGCCGTGTCGCCTTGCGTGGTGACTGGTGGCTGCACGACAACGGCCCGCTGCTTGCCTACCACAACGACGACGGCCGCCCTCTCGCGCTGCTGCAGACGCCGAGTGGACGGCGCTACCAGCTGGTCGATCCGACCACCGGCGAAACGGTTCGTGTCGGTCCGCAGGAAGCCGCAGCCATACAGCCGTTCGCCTATACGCTGTACCGACCGTTCCCACCGCTGCAGCTGAACCTGCTGGGTCTGTTGCGCTTTGCGCTGTTTCGGCGGTTTCGTGACCTCGGCACGATCATCGTGCTCGGGACCATCGTCGGCATCCTCGGGCTGGTGACCCCCTGGGCAACCGGCCAGTTGATCGATACGGTGATTCCTGGCGCCGACATGGCGCAACTCGGTCAGCTGGCCGTGCTGCTGGTCGCCGTGGCGATTGCCACCGCCATGTTCGAACTCACGCAGAGCTTTGCGCAGTTACGGCTCGAGGGAAAACTCGATGCGACGACGCAGACGGCAGTCTGGGACCGTCTGCTCAACATGCCGACACGGTTCTTCAAGCAGTACAGCGCCGGCGATCTTGCCGAACGTGCGATGGGCATTTCCTCGATCCGCGAGCAGTTGTCAGGGAGCACGCTGAGCACCATCTTCAGCTCGATCTTTTCATTGTTTTCGTTCGGTCTGATGCTCTATTACAGCGTCACGCTGGCGCTGGTCGCGATCGCGCTGGCAGTGATTGCCATCGTGATCACCGTGGTCTCCGGGCTTGCCAGCCTGCGGCATGAGCGGCAACTGGCCAATCTGGACGGCGAGATCTCGGGGCTGACGCTGCAACTCCTGCATGGCATCAGCAAGCTTCGCGCGGCCGGCGCCGAGCGGCGAGCCTTCGGCCTGTGGGCCGATACCTACGCCGTCCAGCAGAATGCCACCTACCGGGCAGCCTGGCTGCAGAGCATCATCGGTGTCGCCGAAGACATCTACCCGCTGATCGGCAGTATCGCCATCTTTGCAACGCTGGCGCTGTTCATGAGCCCCGACTCGATCACCACCGGGCAGTTCATTGCGTTCAATGCGGCGTTCGGGACGTTCCTCGGTGCGATGCTCGCACTGAGCACCACCGGCGTCGACCTGCTGAGCATCATCCCTGTCTACGAGCGTGCCAAGCCGATCCTCCAGGGACAGCCGGAAATCAGTGACGCGAAGGCCGATCCGGGCGAGCTCAACGGTGAAATCGCGATTTCCCATCTGACCTTTGCCTATCGACCCGACCAGGCGCCGATCATCAACGATCTGTCGTTGTCGATCAGACCCGGCGAGTTTCTCGCCGTGGTCGGGCCGTCGGGATGCGGCAAGTCGACACTGCTGCGGCTGCTGCTCGGTTTCGAAACGCCGGATGATGGCAGTATCAGTTACAGCGGCCATGACCTGGGCTCGCTCGACGTCGGCGCGGTCCGCCGTCAACTCGGCGTCGTCCTGCAGAAGGGCGATCTGATGGACGGTGACATCTTCTCGAACATCGTCGGGTCGAAACCGCTCACGCTGCAGGAAGCCGAGGAAGCAGCGCGCATGAGCGGACTCGAGAAGGATCTTGCGTCAATGCCGATGGGAATGCACACGGTGGTCAGCGATGGTGGCGGAACGCTGTCGGGAGGGCAGCGGCAGCGGCTGATGATTGCCCGCGCCATCGTCCACAAACCGCGCATTCTGTTCTTCGACGAGGCGACCAGCGCGCTCGACAACCAG
>LFIK01003110.1_pt1 | contig 13479 bp, 9 predicted proteins | sample 643401 | NCBI WGS metagenome assembly LFIK01 (sample SAMN03777447, study PRJNA286221) | soda lake metagenome | biome: soda lake; feature: Kulunda steppe; material: water; isolation source: sample T5-Br brine of Lake Tanatar-5 | place: Russia: Kulunda steppe | collected 2010-07 | reverse complement strand
TGCGTGGAGTATCCGATATCTGGACGCCAACGAACGTTTATGAAGTTGGCGAACTGGAGGGGGAGAATGAGATTTTGATCTGGGGCCAGTCCACATCAGAAAAAACTGCCGATTCACCGGTAAACTGGGAAAAGCCGGTGATGCCCGTTGCCTGGACGCGAGAGTACTCCGTGGAAAATGGAGCAGCCGGTAAGGTTTTCACGACAACGATGGGATCAGCCGTCGATTTTGAAAATGAAGATTTGCGCAGGCTGATCGTAAATGCCGGCTACTGGGCGCTGGAGATGACCGATGATCTGCCTGAAGATGTAAACGTGGATATTATCGGCGAGTACAACCCGACAATGTACGGATTTGATGATTTCATAGAAGGTTTGCGGCCAACGGATTATAAGTAGAAAATGTCCATTCAGAATTCAAAAAAAATTATCTATTTCTATGCTAAACGTACATAACTCATTATGGCCCGGAATTGTGGGAAAAGGAGAAGGGGCGGATGAACCTGTTATTTCCCTGCAGCGCATGCTGGAACTTACGGAAAACGCCAGGGCAAATGGCCAACGGTTTGATGGTGTGGACCTGAACGTGATGGAGCCTCATCTGGATATAGATGCTGAAAAAAAGCAAATTCTTGAATTTGCTGATCAGGTTTCAGAAAGGGGTTTACAAATTGGATCTATCGGCGCACCGGTATGGCCGGACGCCGGCGGCGGATCGGCAATGGGGGACCAATCCGGCAAGCAACGATTTCTGGATGCGATTCGAAAAACCTGCGAATATGCCAAAGTGCTGAATCAACACGGAGTTCGACAGTACGGAATTATTCGGATTGATTCGGCAGATTCCCCCGAAAACTGGGTTAAAGATCCGGATGGAAACACCAAAAAAATTGCAGAAACGTTCAGAGAAGCTGCAAAAATTGCATCCGGTTATGGGGAGCGGCTGGCTGCTGAAGGTGAAATTTGCTGGGCAGGGATGCACTCCTGGCGCCATATGCTGAATCTACTTGAAGAAGTGGGTATGCCGGAGAGTTTAGGATTCCAGGCTGATTTAGCACATACCTATCTGTTTCTGCTTGGATATAACGCCCCGGATCATGCGCTGATCAGTAAAACGTATTCCGAAAAGGAATTCTGGCAAGGGTATAAAAAAATGACCGATGCACTTGGCCCGTGGACAATAGATTTTCACGTGGCCCAAAGTAACGGTACCGTTTTTGGCAGTGGTTCCCACGATAAAACCGGACGCCACTGCCTACCGGATGATCCGGAAGGTAAATTCGATATTGTGGAGTGCAGCCGGTATTGGCTGCTGGATCAGTCGGGAAACCTGAGAAATAATATCCGCCACATCTGCTGGGATGGCTGCATGTTCCCGAACTCAGCGCTTGAATCAGAGGATACCTGGAAGGATGTGTTACAGTTGCTGACCCGGGTAAAAACAGATATTGAGAAACGAACGTAAAGTTAACCGATCAACCAAATAGAGATGACAAAAATAGGATTTAATATGCTGGCATGGTCGCAGGTTGTTTCTGATGACCTGATACCAAACGTGGAGCGGCTTAAAAAAATCGGCTATGATGGTATTGAAGTTACATTGGGAACGGATGATAACGAGGCCTATCGAAAGCTCGGTAATTTTGTAGCCCGGCTGGATATGGAGATCACCTGTGTGATGCCGATCGGACCGGATGAAAATCCCATCAGCTCAAACCCGAAGGTCAGATCTAAAGCAATTGATAAGATTAAGTGGGGGATTGATCGAGCTGCAGATATGGAAGCCAGAGTTATATGCGGGCCGTTTCATTCCGCATTTGCAACGTTTGCAAATAAAGCCCCGGATGAGCAGGAATTACAGTGGAGTGCGGATGTGCTGTCAGCCGCCGCAGAATATGCCGGTCAGGCAGAAATTACATTGGCAATTGAAGCTCTGAACCGCTTTGAATGTTACCTGTGCAATACAATGGAACAGCTTGTGGAGCTATCAAAACGGGTTTCTCATCCAAATCTTGGTGTGATGTTCGATACCCATCACGCAAATATCGAAGAGAAATCATTCTCGAAAGCGATCGATACCGCAGCTCCCCAACTGAAACATGTCCACATCAGTGAAAATGACCGCGGAACACCCGGCGATGGTTTGGTTCAGTGGGATGAAGTATTCGCCAGCCTTTCGAAGCACCATTATGACGGTTGGTTAACCATCGAATCATTTACACGAAACGACCCGGAATTCGCAAACGCAATTAACGTGTGGCGTGAATTTTCTGCCCCGTGGGATGTGGCTGAAGATGGGTTTACGTTCATTAATCAGATGCGGGAAAAACACGGACTTTGAGGGGATCATGAGTACCCATCTGTCGTCTGATTTTGACGGCTGATGGGTACACCTAACTAGTCAACCCGCTATGATTAAATAGCCTATGACGCAAAAAACCGTGCAGATGGGCAATTATACCAAGTACTCTTTAACATTTTAACTTTTTGATAATAACGAAAGATTACTAATTCTATGCAGAATTTACCTTTTCAGTTTGGTGCAGAAGTTTATACCTGGTTTATGGATAACGAAGGAGAAACCCATGCGGGCCGTCTCGGACATATGATTGAAGTAGCGTCACGTGCAGGTTTTCAAGGAATAGAGCCGATGCATTTTTGGATGGGTGATTTAAGCGACCCCGGTCTGCTGGAGGCTAAATTACGGAAAGAGAATATCAAACTGGCTGCCATTGCGCTGATCCTGGATTGGAATGGTGCTGAAGAAACTGATAAGGAACACCGGGAGGCAGATCAGGTTATCGAATTACTTAAACGATTTCCGGGAGCGCTTCTTTGCACGGTTCAAATGCCAACCGGGCGGTATGACCTTGAGATCAGGAGAGAACATCTCATATCAAATGTGAATGAAGTATCCCGCAGGGCTGCCGAACAGGGAATTACCTGCAGTTTTCATCCCAATTCTCCGGAAAGTTCTATAAATCGAACCGAGGAAGATTATCGTGTTATTTTAGAGGGATTGGATGATAAGGTGACGGGCTGGACTCCGGATGTGGGACACATAATCAACGGAGGAATGGATCCGCTGGAAAAAATGAAAGAGTACAAATCCCTGATCAATCATGTTCACTATAAAGATTGGGATGGAAAGCCCGAATTTGCCCTGATGGGAAAAGGAGTGATTGATTTTACAAACATCACTCAATGGCTCAAAGATGAAGGATACGACGGATGGATTGTTTGCGAGGATGAGGCACCCGAAGCGGTTGATAACCCGGACAAGGTTACACTGCACGACGGGGAGTGGATTCGTCGCGACCTGATTCCTTCACTGAAATAAATTTCAACCAAAACAGATCATAGTATGCCCTACGCACAATCAAACGGAATAAATTTATATTATGAGGAACGCGGTACCGGTGATCCTCTTTTGCTAATCATGGGAATTACGGCCCCGGGGTCAGTCTGGGAAAAGCATGTGGCTTACTGGGAGAAACATTTTCGATGTATTCTTTTTGATAACCGGGGGGTGGGCAAATCCGATAAACCTGCAGGTCCCTACAGCAGCTCTCAAATGGCAGATGATACCGCAGGATTGTTGCAAGAATTGGGAATTTCAGAAGCACGGGTTGTGGGTGTTTCCATGGGCAGTATCATTGTACAACAACTGGCAATACGCCATCCTCAACAGGTTCGCTCACTGGTGCAAATGTGCCCCTGGGCTCGATGTGACCGGAAAGCCAAGGCCATATTTCGTCACATTATGCATATTAAAGCGCATCTCAGACCCGAGCAGTTTCAACATTTCATTCAGCTATTAATATTCGATAAAACCAGCTGGGATGATGATGAGGTGTTTCAGGAGTTAACGGACGGACAAAAGGAAGCGGCTTCCGATCCTATACCTCAGCCTTTGCATGGGCTGGAAGGGCAGGCACAGGCGTGCATGAATCATGATATACTGGAAAAACTCGCAGATATTAAAACTCCCTGCCTGGTTACCGGGGGAGAAAATGACAGATTTGTTCCGTCATGGATGACCCTCGAGGTTGCTGATGCCATTCCGGGAAGCGAACTTCACATGTACAAAAACTCGGGACACGCATTTCACTGGGAAAATATTGAAGATTTCAATCCCAGGGTGTGTAACTGGCTGCTGGAACATTGATCAGCCATATGTTGCTTTTTGTATAATTTTCGATTTAACCAATATTGAATTGACTGGCGCTTATTTGGAGCTGATTTTTTAATTCGGAAAAACTATTTCATGGGTCACTTTCTCAAGTAAATAGTTTAGATAATAGTATAAACTTTACTTTAAACATGGAGTTCTAAGAATGATCATTTTTTACCTGGTAATTAGCGTAATACTCATAATTCTGTTAACCGCCAGGTATAAATTGCATCCCTTTCTTGCGCTTTTAATAGTAGCTATTGCATATGGTCTTCTCGCCGGCATGTCCCTGGAACTCATTGTTGAATCGATCAACCAGGGATTTGGCAATACCCTTGGCAGTATTGGACTCATCATTCTTTTTGGTGTTATAATTGGTGCTTTTCTCGAGAATACCGGTGCAGCATATGTTATTGCAGAGAAGATTCTGAAAGTCATTGGCAGAAAACGAGTTGCGCCTGGAATGGGCATCATCGGCTATTTTATTTCCATCCCGGTTTTTGCTGATAGTGGATTTATTCTTCTATCGCCGCTAAACAAAAGTCTGACAAAAAAAGCTAAATTGTCGCTCGCCGGAACAGCTGTGGCTCTAGGTCTGGGGTTGACCGCTTCTCACACGATGCTCCCACCAACACCCGGCCCCATTGCAGCTGCGGGGATTTTAAATGCAGATCTCGGCCTTGTTATGCTGATCGGTCTGCCGGTCAGCCTCCTTGCACTGACTGTAGGAATTATCTTCGCTGTAAAGGTTGCTGGGCGAACAAAAATTGAGCCCAATCCGGGCACCTCCGATGCCGAAATAAATGAGCGCTTAAAACATGCGCCGGGTGCACTTCACGCCTCTTTTCCGGTACTGGTTCCGATCGCTCTGATCATCATGAAATCACTTACAGAGGGGCTGGAGTTACTGCCTGAAGGGAATTTGTACCAGTTTATTCTTTTTATTGGTGACCCGGTAATTGCTCTCATGATTGGTGTATTTTTAGCGTTCACACTACCAAAGAAACTGAATTCTAAAATGCTCTCTTCTTCCGGTTGGATGGGCAAGGCGATCGAAACTTCAGCATCGGTTATTATGATTACGGGTGCAGGTGGGATTTTTGGGATGATCCTCCAGAATTCAGGAATTGCCATTGTGCTGGGCGAGCTTCTTGCGGATGTTCACCTGGGAATATTTCTGCCTTTTTTATTGACCGCAGCCATAAAAACAGCCCAGGGATCATCAACCGTTGCATTGATCACAGCCGCATCTATTATGATGCCGATGATGGAATCTCTCGGATTTGAAACAGAAATGCAGAAAGCGCTTGTTGTATTAGCTATCGGGGCCGGATCTTCCGTCGTTGCCCACGCAAATGATAGTTTTTTCTGGGTTGTCACTCAGCTTTCGGGAATGACTACAAAGACCGGATATAAACTTTATACTACAGGAACTCTGATATTGGGTAGTACCGCCGGGATCATCGTCTTTATTCTATACCAATTCGTTGCATAATTATTTGATATACGATTTGTATTGGGTCAAAACCACATCAAATCACTGAAAAACAACCTTCAATAACTAATAATTACAATACCATGGGTAACAAGAAAAAGTTAAGAAGTCAGGAATGGTTTGGGACATCGGATAAGATGGGATTTGTTCACCGATCCTGGCTTCGCAACCAGGGATATCCGGATGATTATTTTACTGGCAAACCGATTATTGGCATCTGTAACACCTGGTCTGAACTAACGCCATGTAATGCCCATCTGCGTGATTTTGCTGACATAGTAAAACGGGGAGTTGTAGAAGCCGGCGGTGTGCCGTTTGAATTTCCGGTAACGTCGCTGGGTGAAACCCTGATGCGTCCGACTACTATGTTGTTCAGAAATCTTGCAAGCATGGATACAGAAGAAACGATTCGCGCAAACCCGATTGACGGAGTTGTTTTGATGACTGGTTGCGATAAAACTACGCCTTCAACAGTGATGGGGGCCTGCAGTGTGGATCTTCCAACGATCGTCGTTCCGGGCGGACCGATGCTCAACGGCAGATTTCGGGGCGAGACGATCGGATCGGGAACATTTAGCTGGAAAATCAAAGAGAAGCAGGAAAATGAGAATTTTACCAAAGAGGATCTGTTTGAAGCAGAGGCCTGCTCATCGCGCAGCGCCGGACATTGCAATACGATGGGAACCGCGTCAACGATGGCATCCATGTGTGAGGCTTTAGGGCTGACACTTCCCGGGGCGTCAGCCATTCCGGCTGTGGATTCCCGTAAGAAAAAGATGGCTCAGTTATCCGGCCGCAGAATTGTGGAGATGGTCAAAGAGGACCTGAAACTTTCGGATGTGCTGACCCGCCAGGCGTTCGAAAATGCAATCATCGTGAACGCGGCTGTCGGGGGATCAACAAACCTGATCCTCCATTTGCTCGCCATTGCCGGCAGAATAGGTGTAGACCTCGATCTGAAAGATTTTGATGATATCGGAAGTAAAATACCCCTGCTCCTGAACCTGATGCCATCCGGAGAGTTTTTGATGGAAGATTTTTATTACGCCGGCGGGCTGCCTGTTGTGATTGATGAGCTTCGGAATGTGCTTCGTAAAGATACCCGATCTGTCAACGGAAGTTCTATAATCGAAAACAGCAAGGGTGCCAAATGCTACAATCGCGATGTAATCAAAGAGTATGATAAACCTCTGAAAAAGGAGGCCGGAATTGCTGTTCTGAAAGGAAACTTATGTGAAGATGGTGCCGTCATCAAACCTTCGGCTGCTACGGATGAGCTGATGCAGCACAGAGGCAGAGCCGTCGTTTTTGAATCAATGGAGGATTATCATCAGCGAATTGATGACCCTGATCTGGATATTGACGCGTCATCTGTGATCGTACTAAAAGGAGTTGGGCCCAAAGGTTATCCCGGAATGCCGGAAGTTGGTAATGTGGATCTGCCTGCAAAGCTGATCAAAAAAGGAGTGAAGGATATGGTTCGTATCTCTGACGGACGAATGAGCGGTACGGCCTACGGTACCGTGGTGCTGCACGTTGCCCCGGAATCGTCCATCGGAGGTTTGCTGGCACTTGTTCAAAATGGTGATATGATTGAGTTGGACGTGCCGAACCGGAAGCTTACCCTGGATGTGCCGGAAGATCAGCTGGAGGAGAGAAGAGCAGTTTGGGCACCGCCGGAACCTTCAGCAGACAGAGGGTATGTGAAACTCTACCTTGATCATGTGCAGCAAGCGGATAAAGGAGCCGATTTTGATCTTCTGAGAGGAGGGTCCGGATCCGGAGTGCCGAGGGATTTGCATTAGCAGAGTTCATAGAACATTTAAAACCCATAATCTTAATTGGTTATGAAATTTATCGGAGACAATTTTTTTAGCCCCAGAGTATCGGGAAATCAAACCACTTATTAATTAAAGCCCACAGTAAAAATGAAAGCATATAACTTAAAAAACGGCATTTTAATTGAAGATGATACATCGGCATACCTTGTAAAAGACCAGGATTGGGACTCTTTCATCAATGATGATAATCTGTACGACAAACTAAAGGACATCACTCAAACAGCTGAACCAGTTTCCGGATCTGCTGATACACTGAAAAAAGATCTGCTCCCGCCGATTGGAAGTCAGGAAATCTGGGCAAGCGGTGTTACCTATAGCAACAGTAAACTTGCCCGGCAGGCAGAGTCGGCAGAGGCCGGGGGAGGAGAATTCTATGCCCGTGTGTACGCGGCTGAGCGTCCTGAAATCTTTTTTAAAGCTACACCGGCACGAACGGTGGGGTCCGGAGGGAAAGTTCGCATTCGTAAAGATTCAACCTGGGATGTACCAGAACCTGAACTAACCCTTGCACTCACATCTTCCGGTAAGATTGTCGGCTACACGATTGGTAACGATATGAGTTCACGAAGTATCGAGGGGGAAAATCCGCTCTACCTTCCACAGGCCAAAACGTATGATGGATGTGCTTCGGTGGGGCCCGGAATTTTTGTGCCTGAAAAACCACTATCCAATGAGACCGAAATTGAAATGGAGATTTTACGATCAGGAAAACAGGAATTTCACGGCACGGTAGAGATCGGACAGATGAAACGTGAGCTGGATGAACTTGCCGATTGGTTATTCCGGGAACTTTCTTTTCCAAACGGATGCCTGCTGATGACCGGCACAGGAATTGTCCCCGGGGACGGTTTTACGCTTCAATCCGGTGATGAAATTCGAATCACAATTGAGCCCATAGGTACACTTGTGAATTTTGTGAGCTGAAAATTCGTACCCACCCGACCAACTGCATCTTTCGGGTGGTTGATGAGGTGGTAGTTTGCTTGTCAAAAAACAAACACCAAGACCATATTTCCCTGGTGGAGAAGTTTAAAATCTGTGTGTATAGTTGATTTTCAGTGCACCTTGTGTTTCTATCGGTTCAAACCGGTTTTCTATCTGTATCCAATTGTAAGAATAAACCAGATATAGATCAGACCCGGGTTTTATTGTCCACCTGAACCGGTTGTATAGCCCTAAGATTTCGGTAACATCATCAAACTGAACAATATTAGTTAAGGCTGTATTGGGTGTTAGATCAATATTACCACGGAATCGCATTATATTAGTTGAAAAATCAAGTTCTGGTAATGATATATCACTTCTGCTCCAGTCAGCCGACAGATTTATTCCGGGAAAGGGGCGAACGGTCGCAGATACTTCATAAATATTTCGGGTGCCTGTCCAGAATCCTTCGTTCGTATATTCAAGTTCTGTTGATAATACCCGGTATGAGGCGGTATTTAATTCACTATTAAAACTCCAGGTTCGGTAATCACCGGATGGAATGATTACACTATCGTCTCTCAAAATATCAAACCCTGTGTAAATTCGTTCAAAGTTCCTTCCGAAACTTAATTTGATTTCGTCACCGCTTTCAAATTCAATTGAAAGCGGAGTAAGAGTAAAGTTTAGAGTTTCGGGCTCAAAATCGAGATTCATAAGGTGTTCATACCTTGCTTGTATTTCCCAGGATCGTACAATGTTACTGCGATTTATATTGCGTTCATACCCAATAGTCGGCTGCAACCTTCTAAAAGCATTTCTTGAAGTAAATCCAACGGCGGGATCATAAGAATCTCCAAACTCCCTGTATGACATCCATCCGTAAAATGGGTAGTTGGGAAAATTAATGCGAATTCCGCGGCTTGTTCTGTCCCAAAATTTACTGTCTTCTTCTGAAGTGTTAGTATTATGCCAGACAAAAAAGGCTTGAAACTGAAGGTTTTTATTTCCTAAAAAGCTGGATGTACCGAACTCCATATCAGCACCGACTGTATGCCGATTATTATAAATATCATCATTCAGCGTAGCCCTTCGTGTATAAATCAGGCCGATGTTACTTTCCGTCAGGATATTTTGTGAAATTCGGGCTGCTGTAAAATCTTCACGGTTTGTGTCTCCTGTTTCCCCTGTACGGATTTGATAGAGGCCCATGTTTGTATTTCCTTCCCTGCCAAGCACTCTTAAACCACCGTTCACAGGAATTGGCTCACCTTCGTTAAGTCCGATTCTACGGCTGAAAAAAGGTTCAACTCCGCTTGCAGGGGCAAAACTAAAAATATTGGCGCCTTCAAGAAAAAAGTTTCGCTGTTCAGGAAAACGAAGCGGAAACCGGGTCAGGTTTACACGCCTTTGATCTACCTCGGTTTCTGCAAAATCTGTATTAATTGTCAGTGATGTTCGTACGCTGGGTGTAATACTGTAGGAGGCATCAAACCCCACATCAAAATTACCATTGTCATCAGTTTCGCCATCAGCCAGCCAGCTCCGGTTCCCGCTGGTTGTCATATAGGGGGTAACTTCCAGACCTATCCCCTGGGATAGGTCGGTAAGTCCACTTAGTGTTCCTGCATTCTGTGGGCGAAAAAGTCCCTGTTGTCTGCGCCAGCCCGACCAGACGATCTCTTCATTATTGCGCCGTATTGTACGCTGAAAGTTAATTCCCCAGTTTGAGTTTTCCGGGTTAAAATCAAGCGATCGAAAAGGAATTTGTACTTCCACAATCCAGCCTTCTTCGGTGATGGATGTGCGAACATTCCATATTCCATCCCATGATTTGTTCAGATTAGTTCCCTGGCCAACGGTTAACAACCCATCTCCTCTTATTGCAGCCGGATTGGTTTCGAAGAAGTAGGCATTACGTCCGTCATTAAACGTATCAAGAATCCACATAAACCTATCATCTGTTCCCAGCCCCTGGTTCCTTCTTTTTTGGTAGGCAAGAATACCATCGGGGTTGCTGTCGAACAATTTGGCTCCTATATAAAGATATGAGGCGTCATAGGCTACATATATCTCTGTTCTCTCAGAGGGTGTGTTTCCTTCTTCGGGCTCTTGCTGACGAAAATTAGTAATGGGTATTATTCGATTCCAGAAAGGTTCATTTAGTCGACCATCAAGTATAAACTCTTCATCCACCCCCAGGCGATAGGCCTCAATTTGATAAGTTTCGATGCCATCTGAACCACTTTGATTCGATTGAGCAAAAATTGGACATCCGAAAGTAAATGACAATAAAATAAAAAAATATAAAGGAGGATTATTGAACACGGTATAAATTTTATTTTGTTTGGCTAACAATACCTTGCAAAAATTAGAAACTACGGCTGTGTGTTGATTTAAAGAGATGTAAAAGATTTGAAAGAAAGTTTAGAATTATCATTGATCTTTTAAGATTCCGAATTTGTGTGATTGGATGAAATTGAAACGAAAATCGCATCAAATAAAAGAATTGGACCGTACATGACGGTACTCGAACCATGTTTGGGCGTTTTTATTTCCTCCGGTTCCGCCGCAGGCATCCCTGGGGAAACCGGAGGCTATGATGTTATATGCGCCTAACGGCACTTTAGGTATCAATTAATAAGGATGGAAGGCAAAACTCAACATCAACCTCATTGTCGATAATTAGAAATGAGGCATTTGGAGTACCCACAATATTGATCAATGGAAATCCAGACTAATCAACATAAAGCCTATATTTTTAGGTTATCACAATATCACAAATCATTTTCTCACAACCACAAATAAGGGAAAAAAAGAGGGGTGTTCAACTGAATTAATTGCTTGGTGATAAACATGTTTCTATATATCCAGTTATTTATACTCTCTATCTCAACTTCCGCAATTAAAAATCTATCTCAAAACTCTTTAAACTACGCTATATAGAGCCACATCTATTCCTAAAGTTGGATTAGCTTCCTGTTCTGCCTTCCTTCAAACCTGTTTTCGGATGTCATTTTCGGTTTTTTTGAATTCAATGGCTGAGATTGAATTCAGAGTTCGAATGATGCCGCATCTATGGTGCTTCTTTTTTTATGGGGCATCTTTATACCCCACGGAAATGCTTCGCATTCCCATGCGGCTACGGATATGTCGCCCCTAAACGGGGCTGGTATTACACTTGAAAAGGTGAACGCCATTCATTGAATCGAATAATCAGAACCTCAAAAATAATACTGAAAAAAAGATGAGTAGCCTAAAAAACTGTTTGTATATCCATCTGTGTAAGAGACTATAACCGAGCACCTGTGGTGTAGAATATCCGTAGCCCCTGGTCAGTGCGCAGCGGTCGCCAGGGGTTAAAGCGAGCACGAAATATGGGAGCACAATAGTAGGTGCGATATATCTAATTTTGTAGCCACTACATCTACATCACCATTTTGCTGAACTTGAGCTAATCCGGCATACTCTTTTTAGCTTAGATATATGCAATTATGCTTTTGCGACAACTCCCGCACTCTACTCTTCGAGCCGCACCACGGGCCAGTCGTTTTCATCCCACTCCATTTCGAGAATCAACAGTTTGGAATTCCCTTCATCGGCAACATCATAACCATGGGCAATCAGGTAGTCGGTTCCGTTAAATGTGTAGGCGGCATTATGACCAATTCCGGCATAATTTTCATTGCCCTGGAGAACCAGCGATCCGCCGCCGTGTCTCATATCCTCGCCTTCTTTGTCAAAATATGGGCCCGTTACTTCTTTTGACCGTCCAACCACGATTTTGTAGGTGCTATCTTCCCCGCGGCAGCAGAAATCCCAGGAGACAAAATTGTAGTAATAGCCATTTTTCTTAAAGATAAACGGTGCTTCGATTGCGCTGCTCATATCGTTGCCGGCAGTGCGGTCGTCAAGCTTCCAGTACCTGTTCCGGGCCGCGATCGTGTGCCACTCCTGCGGATCTCTGTCGATTTCAATCATATTGTCATTCAATCGAACCAGCTTCATTCCTTTCCAGAATGAGCCGAACGTCATCCACGGTGTTTCATCATCATCAAATACGATGTTTGGATCGATCGCATTCCAGAGATCCCTGCCGGGTACCGATCGGACTACTTTTCCGTGATCGGTCCACTCAAAATCGGGATCATCGGGATGAAGAGTTGGATTTGAGAGTACGCCAATCGCCGATGTATTTCTCCCAAACGCTGATACAGAATAATAGAGATAGTATTTTCCATTGTGATGGGTGATATCGGGAGCCCAGAGGTGGTACCGGCCACCATCTACAATCTCTTCGGTCCACGGCGGTGTTTCTGCAAATACGGGATCGAGCCGCTCCCAGTTTTCCATATCATCAGATGACCAGACCGCAATGCCGCGTCCGGTTCCAAATAAATAGAAGGTGTCATCCTGCTGGGCCATAACCGGATCGTGAATTCGAACTTCAAGATGTTGGGCTTCCAGGTCGCTGACCATCAGAGAGGCTCCAAATATCAATAAACATGTGAAAAAACCGCACAATAGTGCAGGCTTCATTGCAGGGCGCAGGGTAAAATATGTCAATCTATTCATAGCTAAAGTGGTTTGAAAATTGTGTGTGGCGATGAAAGTTCAGGTTTGCCCGATGAGGTTAATCATCGAAATGAACAACCGGCCAGCCATCGCTGTCCCAGGTCAGTTCGAGAATCATCAGTTTAGGGCGGCCTTCATCTTCGAGATCGTAGGCGTGAGCAACCAGGTAATCTCTTCCATCAAACGTGTAGACAGAGTTGTGGCCGATCGCGGAGTAGCTTTCATTGCCTTTTACCACCAGTGATCCGCCACCGTAATTCATATTTTGGTCTTCTTTGTCAAGATAGGGTCCGGTGATCGATTCCGACCTGCCAACAACCACTTTATAGGTGCTGTCCTCCCCGCGGCAGCACCGGTCCCACGATACAAACAGGTAATAATAACCATCCCGCTTAAAAATAAAGGGAGCCTCAATCGCTCCGCTCTCCGACTGACGGTTTAGCTCAAAAATTGCGCTGGGATAGAGCTCTT
>LFIK01003109.1_pt1 | contig 13481 bp, 12 predicted proteins | sample 643401 | NCBI WGS metagenome assembly LFIK01 (sample SAMN03777447, study PRJNA286221) | soda lake metagenome | biome: soda lake; feature: Kulunda steppe; material: water; isolation source: sample T5-Br brine of Lake Tanatar-5 | place: Russia: Kulunda steppe | collected 2010-07 | reverse complement strand
GGCAGGAAGTCGTTCAGCCCTTCGAAGCTGCGCCCCTGCAGCAGCTCGGTAAGGCTGCGCTCCAGTGCCACATGGAAGCTGGGGTGGGCGCCGAAGGAGGCGAACACACCGCCTGTCCTGGGGTTCATCAGGGTGACGCAGGCCACCGGGAACTGCCCGCCCAGGGAGGCGTCCTTGACCAGCAGCGGGAAGCCCTGGGCTTCCAGCGCGCGAATGCCCTCGAGCAGCTCGGGGTAGCGCTCCAGCACCGCCAGGGGCACGTCCGGCAGCGCGATCTCCTCCTCGATGATCTGCTTCTTCACCGCCCGCTCGAAGATCTCCGACAGGCACTGCACCTGCGCCTCGGCCAGGGTGTTGCCGGCGCTCATGCCGTTGCTCAGGTAAAGGTTCTCGATCAGGTTCGACGGGAAGTGGACCGTCTCGCCGTCCGAGCGGCGCAGAAACGGCAGCGAGACGATGCCGCGATCCACCCTGCCGGAGTTGGTATCGATCAAATGCGAGCCGCACAGCTCGCCGTCCGGGTCGTAGATCCCCCGGCAATGGTCGTCCAGAATCTCCGCGGGCAGCTCATCGTTCGGCCCCGGCTGACACCACATCTCGTTGGGGTAGTGGACAAACTCGCTGCCGGCGATCTCTTCACCGAAGAACTGGTCGTTGTAGAAGAAGTTGCAGCTCAGGCGCTCGATGAACTCGCCCAGCGCCGAGCAGAGCGCGCTCTCCTTGGTGGCGCCCTTGCCGTTGGTGAAACACATCGGCGAGGCGGCATCACGCACGTGCAGCGACCAGACGTGGGGGACGATGTTGCGCCAGGAGGCGATCTCGATCTTCATGCCCAGTTCCGCCAGGATCGCCGACATGTTGGCGATGGTCTGCTCCAGCGGCAGATCCTTGCCCTCGATCCAGGTGCCGTTCTCGCCATTCAACTCGCCCGTTGCCCCACACTTCGGCACGCCCATCAGCAGCGCCTGGGCGTCTCCGTCGATGTTCTCCACCGCCTCGACCTGAAACTCGGGGCCGGCCTGCACCACCTTCTTCACGGTGCAGCGGTCGATGGAGCGCAGGATGCCCTGGCGGTCCTTGTCGGAGATGTCTTCGGGCAGTTCGACCTGGATCTTGAAGATCTGCTGGTAGCGGTTCTCCGGGTCGACGATGTTGTTCTGCGACAGCCGGATGTTCTCGGTGGGGATGTCCCGTGCGCTGCAGTACACCTTCACGAAGTAGGCCGCGCACATGGCCGAGGACGCCAGGAAGTAGTCGAACGGCCCCGGCGCCGAGCCATCACCCTTGTAGCGGATGGGCTGGTCGGAGATGACCGTGAAGTCATCGAACTTGGCCTCTAGCCGGAGGTTGTCGAGATAGTTGACCTTGATTTCCATTGACGGGGCACCGAACGAGTTGGCTTGGGCAGGGCGAAGGCAGAAAACCCGCTATTATCCAGCTTTTCCCGCCGGACGTCATGAGAGGGTTACAAAAAGGCACCGGGCGGGCGCGGTAAACGCGCGATCAGGCCGGGCGCCTGCCGGCCAGCCCCGGCACACGGGCGGCTATTGGCGACGCTGGGTTGTCCGGAGAAGCTCATTCTGCTCCCTGAGGAGAGCAAGAATTTCCTCGTTCTGCTCCTGCAATCTCGGCATGACCGATGAAATCACTTTTGGTGGCGAGTCTGCGGGCATGGCCCTCATCATGCGCTCCATCATGGAACATCGCATCCCGCCTGAAGTGTCCGAGCGCCTTCCGCGCTTATGTCTTGAATTCAGGTTGAGAAGATAACCACCGGCAACGAGTGCCGCGCAGGAAATCACAACGACGACAGATTTGCGGCTCATTAACACCTCCTTTCCTATGGCTATATCCTGTAGCGATAGTCCAATCACAAAGATAATGAAACTCAATATTCGCATATCGTTCATGGCCTGTAACGCCGCCGGCACGGCAGCCTCGTGAAAATCAGGCTACATTTCCGATTTTTCGTTTTTTAATGCTTCTATTCGGGGATTTCCTTCATCATCATGTCGTCAAACGCTCTAACGCTCCTGAAAGAGTCAAGAGGAACCGCGATGACGCGATGGCCACTGACAACCCGGATCCTGGCCGCTGCCATCGTGGCGGCGGCATCGATGATTGGCGTATCCGTCGCCGATGGCCACAGCCACGACTCTCGAGTTACCGTGACGGCGCAGGCGAAGCCTGAGGTAACGGCAGACGACGCGATAAAAGGTGACCCCATGACCTACCTGATCGACTTTCAGGCCCCCGGCGAATCGAGCCGCTGGCGCGCCATCAATGACAACGTGATGGGTGGCATTTCCCGGGGCGGAATGCGGACGGAGGCCGGCGTTGGCGTCTTCAGCGGCGAGACGTCGCTTGCCAACAACGGCGGCTTCGCCTCGGTGCGCCGCGACCCGGAGGCCTTCGACCTGAGCGACGTGCCGGGCCTTGCACTCCATGTGCGCGGCGATGGGCGCAGCTACCAGCTTCGCGTATATACCGACCGGTTGCCGGAAGGGGCCGCCTATCGAGCCAGCTTCCAGCCCGCCGCCGGCGAGTGGCAGCGCATTGAGCTTTCCTGGCGCGAATTCGAGCCGGTGTTTCGCGGCCGACTGCTGGAGGGCATCCCGCCTGTCGATCCTGCAGGGGTTGATCAGTTGGGGCTGATGATCGTCGACCGGCAGGCCGGGCCCTTCCGGCTGGAGGTGGCGTGGCTCGATGCCGTAGGCCATCAGGCGAGCCAGTCAACAGGCCGCTAACCCGACGACGCCTCGCCGCTAACAGGCAATAGGCCGCCGAGAAGCGACAGAAACTCGGATCCCGTCGCATTGGCGCCGCTGGGATTCTCTCAGGAACTGAAGCTGGCGCGCCCCACAATGAGCGGATCGGTGGGACCGACGTTGTTGATATCCTTGCCTGTATAGCTGAGTGAGCTCAAGACATAGCGCATGGCATTCAGCCGAGCCCGCTTCTTGCAGTTGGAGCGAATCACGATCCAGGGACACTCCGAGTGGTCGGTGTGGAAGAACATGGTTTCCTTGGCCTTGGTGTATTCGTCCCACTTGTCGAGTGACGCCATATCGATCGGGCTGAGCTTCCACTGCTTGAGGGGGTGTATCTTGCGCTCATTGAAGCGCCGCTTCTGCTCGTCCTGGCTGACGGAGAACCAGAACTTGATAAGATGAATGCCGCTGTTGACCAGGTTGCGCTCCAGCTCGGGAGCCTGGCGCATGAACTCCTCATACTCACTGTCCGTGCAGAAGCCCATCACGCGCTCGACGCCGGCGCGGTTGTACCACGAGCGGTCGAAGAGCACGATCTCGCCCGTGGTGGGCAGATGCTGCATGTAGCGCTGGAAATACCATTGCCCACGCTCGGTATCGGTCGGCTTCTCCAGCGCCACCACGCGCGCACCGCGTGGGTTGAGGTGCTCCATGAAGCGCTTGATGGTGCCCCCCTTCCCCGCGGCATCCCTGCCCTCGAAGGTAATCACGACGCGCTGCCCGGTCTCCTTGACCCAGGCCTGAAGCTTGAGCAGCTCGACCTGCAGGTGGTATTTCTGGTGTTCGTAACTCTTCCTGGTCATGCGGTTCTTGTAGGGATAGGTCGCCGAACGCCAGTCTTTCACCAGTTCCTCGTCGCGGTCCACCGGCATCCCGGCCTCGAACTGCTTCCAGCCCATGACCGCCTTCTTGAGGGCTAGGGCATCATCCGGCGAGGCGCCATCCAGAATATCGGCAACGGCCTTCAGGGCCTCTTCATGTTCATCAGGCAAGGGGTTCAATCCCGAGACGATATCCACCAGTGCCGCCGCCTGAAAATCTCTGGCCTCGGAGATCTGCTGATTGACCCGAAAGGTTTCCACGGTCTCCGCCGTGGTGGGGCGTTTTGTCGTGTTGGGTGTGGCCTTGGAATTATCCGGCATACGGTTTCCTGTATTAGTTGAAACCCTAAGGGGCCCCGGCGAGCAGGGCAGACTGTCGGCGGGTGTATGGCGCGACCGTGCAGCCACCACCGCTCCCTAATAACAGCTTAGTCACTTGGTACATGGCGGAGGTGCAAAATAATTGACTCAGGTCAAGAGCGACCCGGTGGTGAAAGAGCCGTGTACGGGTAGCGGAGGCGAGCACACTTTTGACTTAGGTAGAACATTGCTATCATTTCACCGCTCTAGCCGGCGTCACGGCTCATCGACGCATCCATCCTTCGCAACTAGAGCATCCTGATGTCTTCCCAGAATACCCCCTCCCCTTCCGGGAGCTCGGCGTTATCGCGCCTGGGCAATCCCATCGTGCTGCTGCTGACGGTCGGTTTCATCGTGGCCTTCGTCGGCCTGTCGTTGTTCGATATCGAGCTGGTGGCCGACAGCATCGGCACCGGCTTCGCCTGGACGGCGGCCACCCTCGGTACCTACTTCCAGCTTCTGCTGCTGCTGACCTTCGTGATCTCAATGGGTGTGGCCATCTCGCCGGCCGCCGGCGCCAGGGTCGGCAATCTGGATAGCCCGCAGATCGGCACCTTCAAGTGGCTGTCGATGATCATGTGCACCCTGCTGGCCGGGGGCGGCGTGTTCTTCGCCGCGGGCGAGCCGGTCTATCACTTCGTGGTCACTCCGCCGGCCTTCGACACCGAGGCGGGCAGCGCCGAGGCCGTGGCCGGCGCCCTGGCCCAGTCGTTCATGCACTGGGGCTTTCTGGCCTGGGCGGTGCTGGGCTCGCTCTCCGCCATCGTGCTGGCCCATGCCCACTACGTGAAGGGCCAGCCGCTGCAGCCGCGCACCCTGCTCTACCCGGTGTTCGGCGAGCGCCTCATGAAGGGTGCCTTCGGCAGCGTGGTGGATGCCTGCTGCGTGATCGCGGTAGTGGCGGGCACCGTGGGCCCGATCGGTTTTCTCGCGACTCAGGTGAGTTTCGGCCTGCATGAGCTCTTCGGCGTCAGCCAGGGCTACGCCACCCAGCTCGGCATCCTGGTGCTGCTGGCGGCGGTCTACGTCACCTCGGCGGTGACCGGTATTCACAAGGGAATCCAGTTCCTGTCGCGCTTCAACGTCTTCCTGGCGCTGGCCATCGCCGCCGTGATCCTGCTGGCCGGTCCGACCCTGTTCCTGGTCAACGCCTTCAGCCAGGGCTTCGGTGAGTACCTGTCATCGTTCTTCGCCATGGCCACCATGACCGCAGAGACGGCTCCCGCCTGGTGGATGCAGTGGTGGACGGTGTTCTTCTTCGCCTGGTTCATCGGCTACGCGCCGCTGATGGCGATCTTCGTGGCGCGCATCTCCCGCGGGCGCACCATCCGCGAGATGATCCTGGCCGTGGCGGTGATGGCCCCGGTGGCTACCGCCATCTGGTTCACCCTGCTGGGGGGCTCCGGCATCCACTATCAGCTGACCGGGGTGATCGACCTCACCGAGGCGCTCAGCAACTTCCAATTCGACGTGGCGACCCTCACCGTGGCCCAGGCGCTGCCGGGCGGCACCCTGATGGCCCTTGCAATCCTGCTGCTGACCAGCATCTTCGTGGCGACGACCGGCGATTCCATGAGCTATGCCATCGCCGTGGTGTGTACGGGTCACGATGCACCGAGCCGGCTGGTGCGAGCCTTCTGGGGCATCGCCATGGCGCTGATGGCTGGCATCCTGCTCTATATGGGCGCGGGGCAGATCGGCGTGCTGCAGCAATTCATCGTGATCACGGCGATTCCCGTCTCGCTGATCCTGCTACCCACCCTGTGGACAGGGCCGCGGGCCGCCTATGCTTTGGCGCGCGAACAGGGCATCATCGCCACGAACGCTACGGCCAACGCCAAGGCTGAATGATCCAGGCCTACGCAGGTTCTGCACAGTCGGAGGTGGGCGGCAGCTTCCTGACCATAAGTGTCACTGCCTCGCCACGGTAGACGCACTCTTCCAACGCGTGCCAGCCCAGGCGCCGGTAGAGCGTCTGCCGGTCAGAAGTAAAGAGGTGGAATTGCTCGATGCCGTGGACCGAGGCCTCCTCTTCCACTCGCTGCACGAGCCGCGAGGCGATGCCTCTGCCGCGCCAGGCAGGCACCACATAGACCGAGGCCAGCCAGGGCGTGAGGTCCGGGCGGTCGTGCATGTCATCGGCGATCAGGCTGGCCATGCCCACCGGGGTATCGTCCCACAGGGCGATGAACACAGAAGGCACGCCGCCGGGACCACACTGCTCACGAAAGCAGAAGAGGGCCTCATCCAACCGCCTCTCCGGGGTGAGGTAGCTCCACTGCTGGAACTCCCAGCGGGCCAACTTCAGCACGTGATGTGAACTGGAGGGCAGGCGTTCCAGGCGCACCTTGACCTCGCCCTCGTTCGGGGGTGGCACGAGGGTCGCCGCTGGCGGCCTCGTCGTGGAGGGGCTCACCCCTGCGACCCCGGAGCCGGCTTGCCCACCTGCTCCCTGGCGAACTGTTTGTGGGTGCCGTCGCACCAGGGCGCGCTGTCAGTCTGCTTGCACTGGCAGAGATAGGCCTCCCCTCCCTCCTCGGCCACGAACACCTTGGGGCTCAATCCCGTGCCCTTGTGGGAGCCGTCGCAGAAGGGCTGAGTCTGGGAATGACCGCAGGCGCAGAAGGCATATTTCTTGCCTTTTTCCAGCGTCACCTGCTTCGGTTGATTATCGGCAATGATCGGTTGACTCATGACGGGCTCCTGGCAAGAAAGAGAATGGTAGAGCCAGTCTGTATGAGCGTCGGCGATCTTGGCAATCGCGATCGACTCAACGGCTGGGATAAAATGGAAGGCTTTCGAATCAGAGAACCATCATGCAGGCCACCCTCGAACAACGCGCCCTCAAGGTCTCCATCGTCGTCACTCTGGTGGTCTCCAGCCTGGGAGTCACCTTTGGCCTGCTCGCCGGGTCACAGTCGATACTTTTCGACGGCGTCTTTTCCACCATCGATGCGGCCATGTCCGGCCTCTCCCTGGTGGTGGCGCGGCTCGCCATCCGCGAGGCCAGCCAACGCTTCCAGCACGGCTACTGGCACCTGGAGCCGCTGGTGGCGGCACTCAACGGCGCCATCCTGATGCTGCTGTGCTTCTACGCCTTCCTCAACGCCGCCCAGGGACTGATGGAGGGCGGCCGCGAGCTCGACTTCGATATCGCCATCGCCTATGCGGTGGTGGTGGCGATCACCTGCTACACCATGGTGATCTACCAGAAGCGCCTTAATCGTCGCGCAGACTCGGAGTTCGTGCGCATCGACATACAGGGGTGGATGATGGCAGCGCTGATCACCACCGCCCTGCTAGTCGCCTTCGCCATCGCCCTGATGCTGCAGGACACTGCCTGGGCACACCTGACCCGTTATATCGATTCCCTGCTGCTCATGGTGCTGACCGCCTGCTTCATGCCGGTGCCGCTGGGCATCGTGCGTCGCGCGATGCGCGAGATCTTCCTCATGGCCCCGAGCGAGGTCGACCGCGAAGTGCACGCCGCCATGGCGCCGGTGATGGACCGAGAGGGGCTGCTCGCCTACTACAGCCACGTGGCCAAATCCGGCCGCGGCCACTTTATCGAGATCCATATCGTCACTGCCCCCGAGTTCGGGCAGGGCCGGGGCATCGTCGCACTGGATGAGATCCGCGAGCAGATCAGCGCCGAGCTCTCCATTCCGCCGGAGAGGCGCTGGTTCACCGTAGCCTTCACCGCCGATGAACGATGGGCCTAGGCCCAGCTCCTGCGAGGCAGATGGCCCTCAACCCCGCCGCGTGCCCCACTGCCCCGCCCGCTGCTCCGCGCGCCCCTCGGCCTCCAGCTTAAGCAGGTGGGCCAGGGCCGAGCGCTCCGCCACTCCCAGCATCGCCTCCGGCACATCGTCGTAGGCGTAGCGCGTCAGCTCCGCCAGGCTGGCCGGCCCATGGCGCGCCAGGGCCCGACGCACCTTGTGCTCCCGGGCCAGGCGGTGGGTAACCAGGAAGTCAATGGCCGCGTGACCCTCCCCGATCAAGAAGCCGTGGCCCGGGGCTATGGTATCGAAGGGCTCCTCCCCGAGGGCGTGAAGCGCCGCGAGGTAGGCGGCCATGTCGCCGTCCGGCGGATTGATCACCACCGTGGAACCCTGCATTACCTGGTCGCCGGCAAACAGCAGCCGCTGGGGCTCCAGCAGGTAGCAGAGGTGGTTGGAGGCGTGCCCCGGAGTATGCAGCACCTTCAGGGGCCCGGCAGGCGTTTCGAGGCGTTCACCGTGGCCCGGCCGATGGTCCGGGGAGAAGGTAGCATCCTGGCTGGCCCCGGCCGGCGGCGGCAGCCCCACCAGCCGGGCGCCGGTGCGAGCCTTTAGCCAGGCCGCTCCCGGGGAGTGGTCGATATGGGTGTGGGTCACCAGCACCCGGGAGATGCGCCCGCCGGCCAGCGCCAGCAGCCGCTCCAGATGGGCGTGATCCTCGGGACCGGGATCGATCACCAGGTGATCGCGACCGTCGCCCAGCAGATAGCTGTTGGTGCCGGAACCGGTCATCACCCCGGGGTTGGGCGCGGTCACCCGGGTCACTCCCGGGGCCACCAGGACCGCTCGCCCGGGCACGATCTCGGCGCAGGCCTTGCCCTGGCGGTGGGGATCCAGCCGGGATACCTCCGCGTAGGCCGGGGCATCCGGTTCCACCTGCCAGTCGGCGCCTCCCTTGCGGGCCGGCCAGGGGCGGCTGGGACGCGGCGTCGGCGGGTTGGCATGGGCGTGGCGCAGCAACGCCTCGCTGGTGCTGAAATCGGCGAGCAGGCGCAGGGTGCGCAGGGTGGGGTAGCCCAGCGCCAGCCGACCGTGACGATGCGCATCCAGTGCCTCGGCGGGGGTCAGCCAGGCGTGGGCAATGGTCTCGCTGCCGTCGTGGCTCGCCTGCTGGCCCGGCGGCGCCAAGGCCACGAAGAAGCGCGTATCGAAACGTCGCGGGGCCCCCGGCGGCGTGACCCAGTGGCCCACGTAGGCCAACCGGTCCAGCGGCAGCGTAAGCCCATGGAACTCGCACAGCGCTCGGAAGCCGGTCTCCTCGCGCTGCAGCGCCTCGCGTCCCTTGGTGAGGACTGGGTGATCCCCCGGCAGCAGGCGCCCCTGGCCGTCCACGGCCAGCAGCACGCCCGCTTCCTCGAGGCACTCGCGCAGGGCCGCGATCATGAAGTCGGCCCCACCCTCGTCGAGGCTCAGGGTCTGACTGATGGCGCCGTTCTCGCGGCCGGAGGCGCAGGCACGCACGTCCGGGTCGCAGGGGTCCACGGCGCCGCCCGGAAAGACGAAGTAGCCGGGGAGAAAGGCCGCCTGCCAGGTGCGCTGCAGCAGCAGGACTTGAAGCCCCTCGTCGCCGTCTCGGACAAGGGCAAGGGTCGCGGCGGGCCGGATCGCTGTCATGATCGGTCCGGTTCCGGGTTGGTCGGCGGGGAGTCGGGAGCGTGATTCATCGATGGGCTCGTTGTGGGCAGTGGGATCTACCACCAGCAATACCACGCCGAGTGCACCCGGCCAATCGGCTCATTGGCATATTGCAAACAACAGATTGCAACGCGAGAAGGGACGCGTTGATAGCATGATCCGCATTCTTGGTTTGCGTCGCTGAGTAGGATGCGCGGCTGATTGGCTAAAACCTTAGAACTACCCGACACATTGTTGAGGCGAACGGGGGCGTATCACCGCCGGATAAATGGGAAGAGGACCACTAGAGTGACGAAACGACTATATCTGCCAGGATATCCACGGCCACGGCGACCACGATGACCAGAATGATGCCTCGCCGCAGCGCATACAGCGAGGTAAGCAGCTTTCGTTCGTCGCGATACTTGGTCTCGTCTATCTCACCTACTAGCCTTTCCGTCATCCTCGCTGCTCCTTGAACCATCGGGTCAGGGCGATCCACCCCGCCGTGGCCAGCACCAGCGCCAGCCCGATGCCCAGCACCTGTGGGTAGCTATAGACCTGCCAGGCCTCCAGCAGGTAGCGAAAGACCCCGAAGATCACCACGATGTGGAACACGAAGGCCTTGAGGGCGTCGCCGCCAATCAGGGTCAGCGGTCTCAGCCAGCGCGCCGCCGCCGCGCCGCCCTGCAGACAGAGTGCCAGGATCACCAGGGCTCCGCCCAGGCTGAACAGCATGAAGGCGAGCTCCGGGGGATGCTTGCCGACATTTCGCGCCACCGCCATGAGCGCCGGATAGGATCCGCTGTCGGCCGCAAGGAGAGCCAGGGCGAAGAAGCCCAGCAGCAGCAGCCCGCCGGCACCGGCGATGACGAGCACCAGCCGCCGCCGTGCCGCCTGATCCCAGTAGCCGCGCAGCAGCGCCTCGCCGACCAGCAGACCGAGTAGCACCAGCGGCAGACGCGTGAGCTGGCCCCAGGTGAAGTGGTCGGCGTCTTCCACCAGAATCGCCTTGAGCGGCTCGATGCCCCAGAAGGTGACGTGGCGTTCCATCCAGCCGGCGACAAGGACGATAACCACCGGCAGCAGCAGCCGCGACCACAGTGGGAGGCGACGCCACAGCGGCAATACCCAGGGCAGCCATAGCAGGGCGATGGCATAGAAGCCAAGGATCTCGACCCAGATCGGGAAGCGCTGGTAGAGCAGGGTGTCGAGGATATCCGCCGGCGCATAGAGCGGCAGCATTTCCACCACCGTGAGCACCTTGTACCAGAACAGCACCTGTAAGCCGCGCAGCATCAGCTTCAGCCGGCGCTGCGGCCAGTCTGGCTCGTCGATTCGGGGCAGGAAAGCCACGGCCAGCGCGATGCCAAACACCAGGATGAACAGCGAGGAGGAGAACTTGGTCAGCAGATGAATTGGCACCAGGCCCCACTCGGGCAGCTGGCGAATACCGTACAGCCCGCTAACCGCGTGGCTGACGATCATCAGCGCGATAGCGAAACCGCGGGCCAGATCGATAGCCTCGATGCGTCCCTCGGATCGCGGCAGTTGGGGGCGCTCGGCGAGCCTGTCCCGAATGGCCTTCCCTTGCATCTCTCGATCTCCTCGGCGCTCGCCCCCGGCTAGTCGTCCTCGACCAGGACGTCCACGCCCTCGATGGTGAGGTGGCGTCCCTCTTCCCTGGAGAAGGCGAACTGGCCTTCCACCCGCACCCTCTGGCCCAGGTGCGGGGCGATCGTCTCGTGGGGGAAGAGCTCGACCCGGTTGAGATCCTCGTCCTCGATCCAGTAGTGCAGCGGTTCCTCGAAGGAGTTGACCACACCTTCGGTGACCACGCGGCTACCGTCATGGGCCTCGGCGTTGCCGGCGAGAACCGCTAGCGGCACCTCACCGGTGCGCGGGTCCCCGCCGCAGCCCATCAGAGCCAGCACCAGAATGATGCATCCCCCCGCACGATTCACCATAACGCCTCCCGAGACTGTCACTGACGCACCCGACACCACTGAAAATGGCCCCTGCAAAGTATATCGGCAAACCCAGCGGTGCGACCCCGTGCCATCTCCCCGTATGAACAGGACCATACTGCGTCGGAGCGATGACGCACTATTCTGGGATGAGGATACCCGCAATGCCAGGCAGGGAAACCGCTTCCGATGGCTCCCGGTCCATGAGGCCGAAGGAGATACGCCATGACAATGCCCATGACCCTCAGAGAGTATCTCGAGGCCTGCGACATCGACTACGAGGAACTTCCTCATCCCCGCGAGAGCAACACCAGCCGAATCGCCGAGAGATCAAAGGTTGCCGGTAATCGCATGGCCAAGGCGGTGATGCTCCATAGCGACTCCGGGTATCGCCTGGCGGTGGTGCCCAGCAGCAGCGACGCCGACCTTGAGCAGCTTTCTCGCCTGCTGCACGAAAAGGTCACGCTGGCCTCGGAGCAGCAGATCATGGAGCGCTTCCGAGACTGCGACCCCGGCGCCACCTCACCGGTCGGTCAGGCCTGGGGCCTGCAGGTCTACGTGGACGACATGCTCAGGCAGCAGCCGGACATCTACTTCGATGCCGGCGACCATGAGACCCTAGTCCACATGAGTGGTCGAGAGTTCGACCGCCTGATGCACGACAGCCACCACGGGCGCTTCAGCCGCCACTACTGACGCAAGCGAGCAACTCCTCTGCCGGGCCGCGATCCGCGTTGATCCCGGCTATTTCATGCTGGCGACTCGACTGCGCTATGGTAGCGAACCTAGGTCCATCGACTCGCCCGTCAGGAGATCCCATGCCGCGCCGCCGCCATCCATCCCTTGTCGCTCCCCTGCTCATCCTGGCCCTCGCCGGTCTGCCCGCCACCGCCCTGGCCAACGGTTGCCCCAACATCGGCCAGTGGCAGCACGACGGAGAGGTCGTGGATACCGCCGCGCTGATGGCCGACATATCCGAGCGCCGCGTGGTCCTGCTCGGCGAGCAGCACGACCGTATGGCCCATCACCGCTGGCAGTTGCACACCCTGGCCGGCCTCCACGCCCGCCAGCCGGAGATGGCGATCGGCCTGGAGATGCTGCCACGGGAGGCCCAGCCGGCGCTGGACGCCTGGGTGGCCGGCGAGCTCGACGAAGCCGACTTCCTGGCCGAGAGCGACTGGCTGGGCGCCTGGGGCTATGACCCCGATCTCTACTTGCCGATCCTGCATTTCGCACGCATGCAGCGGATCCCGCTGCTGGCCATCAACGTCACCCCGGCGCTGCGCCAACGGCTTACCGCAGAGGGCTGGGAGGCGGTCCCCGCGTCGGAGCGCCACGGCATCACGCCGCCGGCAGCGGCCTCGACGGGCTACCGTGAGGCGCTGAACGCGATCTATGCCAACCACCCCAGCCAAGGCGAGTATGAGGCCGGTCTCGAGCGCTTCATCGACGCTCAACTGGTCTGGGACCGCGCCATGGCCCAGGGTCTCGCCGAGGCCACAGAGGAAGCGGCCCTGGTGGTGGGACTGATGGGCCAGGGGCACGTCAGCTTCGGCCACGGCGTGCCTCATCAACTCACCGACCTGGGCATTGATGCGCCTGCCAGTCTGCTGGCCTGGAGCGGCGACCCCGACTGCACGCCGCCGACGGGACTGGCCGATGCGTTCTTTACCCTGGGCGACGAAGCCGCCTTCGAGCCGCCCGAACCACAGCGCCTGGGCATTCTGATTGCCGCCCACGAAAACGGGGTGCGGGTGATCGGGGTGGGTGAGCAGAGCCTGGCCGAGGGGCTGGGCCTCGCCGAGGGCGACCTGATCGTCGAGGCCGCCGGTCGGCCCGTGCGTCGCCCCGGCGAGCTGACCGACCTGGTGCGACGCCAGACCCCTGGCACCCTGCTGCCCCTCACCGTGTTACGCAACGGCGACACCGAGGAGCTGCTGGCCCGCTTCCCGCTGCGCGGCGAGGCCCGCTGAACGCCATGCCGATGCTGCGACCGTCTCGCTGTCGCGCCCGCCTGACCTGGGCTCTGCTCGTCGCCCTGCCGGCCGGTCACGCCTCGGGGGAGGCGCCCGGCCCCGAGCGCCAGCTGACCCTGCACCTCGACCCCGCCGAGCAGCGGCTGGACCAGTTCGCCCGCCAGACGCTGCTCGGCGGGGTCGAGGTGCAGGG
>LFIK01003108.1_pt1 | contig 13481 bp, 11 predicted proteins | sample 643401 | NCBI WGS metagenome assembly LFIK01 (sample SAMN03777447, study PRJNA286221) | soda lake metagenome | biome: soda lake; feature: Kulunda steppe; material: water; isolation source: sample T5-Br brine of Lake Tanatar-5 | place: Russia: Kulunda steppe | collected 2010-07 | reverse complement strand
GGCGCGAGCCACTCGGACAGTCCGGCTGCGACCGTCTCCTCGATCGCCGCGCGCAGATCGTCCATGATGAGCCGGTGGCAGCGCACGTTGCCGAGCACCGGCATGCGCTCGATCGTGATCCACTCATCGACGAACCGCCGCTCGATGCCGACCTCACGCTGGTTCGGCACGAAGCGGAACGCGAACTCACCGAACCGTTCCTTCACCGCTGGCATCGAGAGCACGAGCGGGACCTGGCGCGTCCCGTGCCAGACCCGCACCTCATCCCCGTCCTCGTCGCGGTCCCCGAGCACGGCACCGAGCGCATCGTCGAACCTCGCCGTGATCGTCGGACCTGAGGGAGGGACCGCGGTCCGCACGAGCAGCGACTCGCGCGTCCCGAGCCCGACCCGGTCGACGTCGGCGACGTGCACGAGCAGATCGCTCCCCCGCGCCACCCCATCGGACACGACGCCGGCGACCTCCAGCGCTCCTGCCCGACCGACGTCGACGGTCGCGCCGGCATCGAGGTCGCGCAGCTGAGCGGCCGATGCCGACAGCAGCACGGTTCCCGGCGAGAGCGCCGACACGAGTGACCGATGCTCGACCGTGACGTCCGTCGTGATCACGTCGAGGTAGGTGTCCGGATCGATGGCGACCGCGTTGATCGGGATGCGCATCCCCGCTGGCAGCACGTCGCGGGGCGTGCCGTCCGCTGCGATGCTCCCGAACAGTCCGATGGCCGCCGCACGGACACGTGTGGTGGCGAGCACCCCATCGAGTCCGGTGATCGCGTCGATGATCGCGTCCGGGAGCGCCTGCGGTGCGCTGACGACGCTCACCCGCTCGATCAGCACGTCATCCGCAGCTCCGACCGGGACCGGGCCGGGACGTCCGCGCAGCAGCACGCGGACCTCGGACGGGTCCAGGGGCGTGGAGGCGACGAGCGCGGCGTCACCACCGAGGCCCCCCGGCCCGCCACCGAGAACTGAGCCGGTGGAGAGCACGAGTGCAGCGGACAGCAGCGCGACCAGCGCGGCGGTGGACCTCACGAGATCGACGTCATCGGCTCGCCCTCACTGGCCCGTCACTGGCCCGTCACTGGTAGGTCACGACCTGCGGGACGGGCACGCGAGCCAACGTCTGCTCCGGGGTGGCGACCGGCGTGTCGATGCGTGTGAAGTTCTTCCATCCCCACACCCAGCGCTCCTCGGCCCCCGCGGTCAGCGCAGCGTAGGTGCTGTTCTTCGTCGGCAGCGGCCCTTGACCGTCGACGTGCACGACCCCGATGAGCTCGGGCGGGATGATGATGGTGTCGCGATCGGGCAGCATCGCGGCCGTGAACTGGTGGAGCATCAGGACCTTCTGCGGCAGCCGCTCACGCCGGACGAGGTCCGCGAGCCAGTCGGCGACCGCCTGGACCTCCTCCGCCTCGACCGAGCCGATCCGGACGAGGTGGCGATCACGCGGTCCGAGCCGCCACTCCGGGTCGAGCGCGAGATGCACGTGCGGTTCCCGCAGCAGCTCCTCATACTCCTGCGCCTGGACGAGGAAGCTCGTCCGACCCGGCTGCAGGTCGAGCAGCACCGCCATGCCCTCGGAGCGCGCCAGGTCGACGAGTGGCCGGAGCTGATCGATCGGCACGCGCCGGCTGTAGTCGCCCGTCGGCTCGGCAGCGGACGAGGCGATGGTCGTGATCACGTCGAGCCCGGGGACGACGATGCGCCCGTCGCTGGCGTCGGCGTAGCGCTCGGCGATCTCGCGCGCCCGGACGACCGTCTCGGCGACGTCCTGCTCCCCGAGCATGCCGAGCGCGGACGTCCCGGGCGTGCCGTACAGCGCCACGATGCGGCGCTCCTCCAGCGGCAGGAAGCCTCCGCCCGGAAGCGGCGTCCCGGTGCTGACGGTGTCGAGCTGCCATGTCGTCGCCTCGCCGACGTCCCCGACCAGCACGATGCGTCCGTCCGGCCGCAGCCGCTCGATCGCCTGCCGGATGCGGCCCGTGCGCTCGACCCCGGCCCGAAGGTCGTCCCCATCGACCGCGACGAACGCCGCGCCGCGCCGCGCTGCCGCCTCGGCGGCCATCAGGGCCGATGCGACGCTCCGGACGTCACCGAGCCAGAGCTCGTCGATCGACCCTCCCGCGGCTCCGGACCCACTCGCGTCGCCGGGCGTCCAGCGGGTCGCCGTGAACCCGGCGTCCGTCAGGTCCGTGAGCATGTCCTGCAGCAGGCGCGCCTGCGTCAGCGTCGACGCCGCCCAGCGCACGGGGCGTCCGTCCCCCGCAGCTCGCAGCAGTTCCACCGTCTCCGCGAAACCGTCGGGACCGCCGTCGGGACCGCCATCGGGAGCGACGACGACCGCCACGACGTCGTCCACCGCCCGCGCGACGACGTCGAGCAGTGCTGCAGCGTCCTCCTCCCGCACGAGGACGGGCGTGCGCTCCCGCAGCAGCGCGACGGCCCCCTCGGCGAGCGGATCGATCCCGTGCGCGCCACCGACGATGACGACGCCGTCGTCGTGGCACGGCGTGCCGTCAGCCGCGAGCTCGTCCGCACCGAGGAGGCGGAGCAGGTCGGCCGCCTCGAGGTGCACGACCGGCACCGGCGGTGGCGTGCCGTCATCCTCGTCCGACCTGACGTCATCGAGCAGCCGTCCACCGAGGGGCAGATCGGCCGGGTCCGGGCAGGCCGGCTCCGGCACCTCGGTGGGGGCGGTCGCAGTCGCTGACCCGTCGCCGTCAGCCTCGGCACCCGGTGCTGGCTGGGCCGGAGCGCCAGCACCCGGGGCACAGGCGCCGACGAGCAGCACGATCGTCATGGAGGCCGCGAGGGCCGTCGCGCGTGGCGCGCCCCGGCGCTGGCGGGCGGGAGCCGGACGGAGGATCATGGGCCGCACGGTAGGGGCGATCCTCGGCGGGTCACCCGTCCGGGTTCCCACAAGGCACGAACCCACGGCAGCATCAGCCCAAGGACCCCAGCGGAACGAGGAGCCCGTCATGCCCAGCGTCGGCGACCGCATCACCGATCTCACCGTCACCACGCATGACGGAACGACGACCACGCTCAGTGCGCTGGCCGACGACGGCCCGCTCGTCGTGTTCTTCTACCCGAAGGCGTTCACGGCCGGCTGCACCGCGCAGGCCTGCCATTTCCGCGACCTCGGTGCCGAGTTCGCCGAGCTCGGCGCGTCACGGGTCGGCGTGAGCCGTGACGACTCGGAGACCCAGGCGCGCTTCGCCGGGGAGCACGAGTTCGACTACCCGCTCATCGCGGACCGCGACGGTGCGGTGTCCAAGGCGTTCGGCGCGAAGCGGGTCGGCCCGATCCCCAGCCGTCGACAGACCTACGTGCTGGACGGTGACCTCACGGTCATGGCGGTCATCAGCGACGAGATCCGCATGGACCGTCACGCTGATGACGCGCTCGAGGTGCTCAGAGCCGCCCAGCGTCGATGATGCGCTGCAGGAACCGGCGCGTGCGCGCCTCCTGCGGGTCGACGAGCACCTGCTGAGGGCTGCCGAGCTCGACGATGCGCCCGGCGTCGAGGAACGCCACCCGGTCGGCGACGTCGCGGGCGAAGCCCATCTCGTGGGTGACGATCACCATCGTCATCCCGCCGTCCTTCAGCTCGCGGATGACGTCGAGCACCCCCCCGATGAGCTCCGGGTCGAGCGCGGCGGTGACCTCGTCGAGCAGGAGCACGTCCGGGTTGGTCGCGAGCGCCCGGACGATCGCGACGCGCTGCTGCTGGCCACCCGACAGCTGCTCGGGGTAGGCGTGCTCGAACCCCGCGAGGTCGAGCCGTCCGAGCAGGTCGTGCGCCCGGTCCTCCGCCTCCGCCCGCCCGACTCCATGCACGCGACGTGGCGCGAGCGTGATGTTGTCCATCACGTTCATGTGCGGGAACAGGTTGAACGCCTGGAAGACGATGCCGACCCGCTTGCACAGCCCGTTGCGCCCGAAGACGGGGTCCTCGATGCTGACCCCGTCCAGCAGGATCCGGCCGTGGTCGAACGGGACGAGCAGGTTCATGCAGCGCAGGAGCGTCGACTTCCCTGAACCCGACGCACCGATCAGGCACACGACCTCATGCTCGTGCACGTCGAGGTCGACCTCGTCGAGCACCAGCGTCTGTCCGTAGTACTTCGTGAGGTCGTCGACCTGGACCTTCGGCGTCGGGGCCTTCGGCGTCGGGTCGACCGCCGCGCTCACAGCGTCCTCTGGAGCCGGCGCTCCTGGTCACGCTTGGCGACATGGTCGGTGAAGCGCGCGAGCGGGATGGTCGCCAGCAGGAACAACAACGTGGCGGTGACCATCGAGGAGAAGTTGAACGTGCGCGACGTGTAGATCTGCGCCTCCCGCACGGCCTCGCGTACGCCGATGACGCTGAGCAGTGCGACGTCCTTCTGCAGCGCGACCATCAGGTTCAGCAGTGCCGGGACGACGTTGCGGATCGCCTGCGGGATGACCGCGTGCCGCAGGATCTGCCACTGGGTGAGCCCGAGCGCCTTCGCCGCCGCACGCTGACCGTCATGGACGGCCTCCATGCCGGACCGGTAGACCTCCGCCGTGTAGGCGGCATAGCCGAGGACGAGCGCGACGGTGCCCCAGAACAGTCGGCTGGTCGGCAGGCCCGGGAGCTGGAGCGCGGGGACGCCGAACCCGAACAGCAGCACGAGCAGCAGGGACGGCATGCCGCGCAGCAGGTCGATGTAGATGATGGAGAACACGCGCAGTGGGGCGGCCCACGGGCCCGTCAGCGAACGCATGATGGCGACGAGCAGCCCGAGGACCGCGATGAACACGAGCGAGATGGCCCAGACCCGCAGGTTCACGAGGAACCCGGCCCAGACCTGTGGGAGCGACTCGAGCATGGCCGACGTGTCGAAGAACTGGCGCTTGATGACCGGCCAGAACTCGGCCGAGGTGACGACGCGCGCCGCGAACAGGAACACCGCGATCGTCGTGACGATGCTGATGGCGGCCGGGACGTAGCGCTCGCGCGCCGATGCGCGCTTCAGCGCCGGCGGACGGGGAGCGGCGCGTCGCGCCGGGGTCTCCCCCGGCGCGACGCGCTCGATGCTCACTGGTGCGACCTCATGCACGTCCCTCCACGGGAGGTGCGCAGCGAACCGCGCGGATCACTCCGTGATGAACGGGATCTCCTCCTCCGGGAGGAGGAACTGCTCGATCAGCTGGTCGACCGTTCCGGCCGCGATGACGCGCTCGAGTGCCGCGTCCACGCACGAGACGAGCTCGTTGTCCTTCTGGAACAGCAGACCGTGCCCGTTGTCGTTCGGGTCGGCCGGCAGCAGCGCGACGATGGCCGCCTCAGGGATCTGCACGGCGGTCGCGAACAGTGCGGTCGGCAGCGAGACGACGGTCGCGTCGATCTGACCGCCGAGCAGCGCCTGGAAGGTCGCCGACTGGTCGTCGAACACCGCGACGTCACCGACGCCGATGATGTTCTCGATGTAGTCGAGGTCGGTGGTCCCGAGCGTCGCGCCCCAGTTCGCGGCCTGCAGCTCCGCGAACGTGGTCGCGCCGATGACGGGGCTGGTCGGCAGGGCGACGAGCGCCTTGTCCGGCTGGAAGTACACCTGCGAGAAGGAGACGACCTCCTTGCGCGGCTCGGTGACGGAGATCTGCTGGATGGCGAAGTCGTAGTCCTTCGGTCCCGGAGCGATCGCCTCCTCGAAGGTCTGTCCGACCCACACCACATCCGCGGCGTCGAAGCCCATCTCTTCGGCGAGCGCGTAGACGAGGCCGTTCTCGAAGCCCTCACCGCCGGCCGGGTCATCGTTCAGCATCCATGGCGGGAAGACGACCTCGCCGGTCCCGACGGTGAGGACACCGCCGGTGAGCAGTGCCAGGTTCTCGACCGCGCACGCGTCGACGTCAGCGGGCGCCTCCGGTGCAGGTGCGGGCGCAGGAGCCGCGACCTCGTCGCTCCCGCCGCAGGCGGCGAGCACGAGGGCGAGGCCGGCGACGAGCACCGTTCCTCTCTTCAACATGATGGTTCTCCTCGACGGCACGGTGGACCGTGCCGATCATCGCAGGTTGCCCATCGGACGCGGGAGACGACCGACGGTTGCAGCAGGGTGTACGGCGGATCATGAGCGGGGGTAATGCTACCCGTGGCCGCGTTCACGGCCGTCCGTTGGCCCGTGCGAACCGTTCGATCCCCGCGGACGGATCAGGGCCAGGCAGGGATCAGGGCCAGAGTGCCACGACGAGCGGTGCGAGCACCAGGGCTGGCAGCAGGTTCGCGACGCGGACCGCACGCAGCTCGAGCAGGCGCAGCCCGATGCCGATCACGAGGAAGCCGCCGACGGCCCCGATGGCCGCGACCATCACGTCGCTGACGAGTCCACCGACCGCCGCCGCAGCGAGCGTCAGCCCGCCCTGCCACACGAGCAGCGGCAGCGCGGCGAAGGCGACCCCGATCCCGAACACGCTCGCGAAGGCCAGCGCGACCGGACCGTCGAGCAGCGACTTCACCGCGAGCAGCGTCCAGTCCCCGAGCAGCCCGTCCTGGAGCGCTCCGAGGATCGCGAGCGGCCCGACCGTGACGATCAGGCTGGTCACGACGAAACCCTCGATGAACCGGGCACGCGCATCATCATCGTCGGCACCTTCATCGCCGGCCACAGCGCCTGCTCGACCGACGGTGCGCGCGCGGAGCCATGCGCCGAGCCGCTCGAGCCGTGCCTCGATGTCGATCAGCTCGCCGATGACCCCACCGACGAGCAGCGACCCGAGGATGACCAGCACCGCCGAGCGGCCGAGCGCACCGGCCAGCTCGTCACCGAACGTGCCGAGCGCGTCACCGATCCCGAGCACGATCACGAACACGCCGAGCACGTCGGTGAGGGTCGTGCGGACCCGGACGGGGACGCGCCCACCGAGCAGCGTGCCCGCGCCGGCGCCGGCAACGATGGCAGCGACGTTCAGCAGGGTCCCGTTCATCGAGCAGACGCTAGTGCGCCGACCCGCCACCCGATCCGCGCGCTTCGACGTGCGCGGCCAGCACGGCGGCCGCCGTCGCCGCGTCATCCACGGTCACGACGAGAACGGGGCGGTCTGCCCGGCCGACACGGAGCCCCTCCCCTCGGCGGATGACCACGGCGCGCACGCCCGGCAGGATCCGGTAGCCCCAGCCGCCGAAGGACAGCGGCTCGACGTCCTCGAGCTCCACGGTGGTGATGCCCTCGAGCGGGACGCGGACCCCCGGCCATCCGAACGGACCGAAACGGACGCGGAGCCCGGTGGGCCCGACGGCGACGGTGATCGACGTCAACCACCACACGAGCAGCCCGGCGAGCGCCAGGGTGCCACCGATGATCAGACCCTCCGGGGTGACGCGGACCGCGACGAGCACGGCACCACCGGCCCCGAGCAGCGGCCCGAGCAGACGACCGACCGGCCACGACTGGTGCCCCACCCACGCCAGGTCCGCGTCGCTGGGCAGCGTGACCTGCGCCGGCTGGCGGAGTTGCCGGACGCGCTCCGGACGCGCTCCCGCGACCCACCATCCGAAGGCCGCAGCCGGCAGCACGAGCAGCGCCATGACGCCGAGGTCCATGAGCGTCAGCGCCCCGGCCTCGGTCCACACCGTCACGTCGAGGTTGAGCGTGAGGGTCCGGTGCCGGAGCAGGAGGAAGAACGCGGCCATGCCCTGACCGACCGCGACGAGCACGCGCGCGTCCCGCCGATCCGCTCCGCCGGCGGCGAGCAGCGGGACCAGCGCGACGAGTGCGGTCGCGACCACCATGACCAGCGCGTCGACGATCAGCGGCGCACTGCCGTCGGGGAGCCCGTCGAGCCCCCAGTGGATCGCGACGGGCTCGGGGAGGCGGGCGCGCAGGCGCCACGGCTCGATGGCCGCGTACGCGACCGCGAGGAACGGGAGGACCAGCTCGCGACGCGGGACCGGGGTCCGTGGTGGGTGGAGCGTGGTCGGCATGGTCAGCGTCCTCCTCGGCGTGCGGTGCCGGACCGCTCGCGGACGATCGTGAGCACCTCCGCCGCGTCGAGGCCCTCGCGGGCCGCGGCGCGCAGCAGCGCGTCGACCTCCTCGACGAGCGCTGCGTTGCGCGGGGCCTGACGCCGCACGTGGGCGCCGCGACCGGCCCGCAGCTCGATGGTCCCCTCGTCGCGCAACGCCCGGTAGGCGCGCAGCACCGTGTTGCGATGCACGCCCAGCGCGTCGGCGACCTGGAGCGCGGTCGGCAGCGCGTCACCGGGCCCGACGCTGCCGTCGGCGATCGCACGGCGCACCGCCGCGGCGATGCGCTCGTGGAGCGGCAGGGGCCCATCGTTCACGGTCAGCGTCAGCATTGTGACATGAATGCTAGCCCTTTGCGTGAGGTCGGGTCGCTACCGTCGTCGACGGTTCATCACGCACGGGACTGCAGGATCGACCGGGAGCGATGCACTGGACAGCCCCACCGCATGGCACGCGCTCGAGCCTGCTGCGGCGCTCGAGCAGCTCGACAGCACCCGGTCCGGGCTGAGCCGCGCCGAAGCCGCCGAACGTCTGGAACGGACCGGAGAGAACCGTCTGGTCGCAGAACCTCCGGTCTCCGACCTCGTCCTCCTCGTCCGCCAGTTCCGCAGCCCGCTGATCCTCATCCTGCTCGCGGCGACCGGCGTCACGCTCCTGCTCGAGGAGTACGCCGACGCCGCCGTCATCGTCGCGGTGCTCGCCCTCAACACCGTCATCGGCTTCACGCAGGAACGGCGAGCGGACCGCTCCGTCCATGCGCTGATGTCGCTCGCCTCCCCCACCGCCGTCGTCGTGCGCGGCGGACGACGCGACCGCATCGATGCGGTCGAGCTCGTGCCCGGTGACGTCGTCGTGCTCGAGGCCGGGGACCGGGTACCCGCCGACCTCCGCCTGCTCGACGCGTCCGCGCTCCGAGCGGACGAGTCGCTGCTGACCGGGGAGAGCGACCCGACGGAGAAGCGCATCGAACCGGTCGCCCCCGAGCTGCTGGCCGCCGAGCGCTGCTCCATGGTGCACATGGGCACCACCGTCGCCGCAGGCCGCGCGCTCGGACTGGTCGTCGGCACCGGAGCACGGACGGTCCTCGGCGGCATCGCCGAGCACATGAGCCAGCAGGAGCGCCCGCCGACCCCGCTGCAGCGACGCATGACGCGCTTCGCCAACATCATCGCCGCCGCGGTGCTCGCGTCGACGGTGCTCGCGTTCGGCCTGGGCGTCGCGCTCGGCGGGTCACCCGCGGAGATGTTCCTCACCGCCGTCGCGCTGGCGGTCGCCGTCGTCCCCGAGGGACTCCCCGTCGCGTTCACCATCGCGATGGCGCTGGGCGTGCGTCGGATGGCGCAGCGGCGCGTCATCGTCCGGACGCTGCCGGCCGTCGAGACGCTCGGCTCGACCACCGTCATCGGCTCGGACAAGACCGGCACGCTGACCGAGAACCGCATGACGGTCACCGCGCTGTGGACGGCTGCGGGCTGGTCGCACCTCGGCGAGGACACGGTGCCCGTCGATGACACCAGCACGCAGATCGATCCTGACGCCCTGGACCGGGCCGATCCCCTCCACGAGGCGCTCCGCACGGCCGTCCTCGCGAACGACGCGAGCCTCGGCGAGGACGACGAGCGCGGGATGGGCGACCCCACCGAGATCGCGCTGCTCGTCGCCGGCGTGCGCTGCGGTCTCGATCCGGAGGCGATGCGTCAGCGGGCACGCATCATGGTCGACGTGCCGTTCAGCGCCCAGCAGCGCTCGTCCTTCGTGGTCGTCGACGAGGACGGCCCGCTGCTCCGTCTGAAGGGCGCCCCGGAACGCGTCGTGGAGCTGTCCAGCACGATGCTCGGACCCGACGGCGAGGAGCGACCGCTCGACGGCGAGGCGGTGCTCGCGGCCGCCGCCCGCATGGCCGGGCGCGGACTCCGAGTGCTCGCGACCGCACAGCGTCGCGTCGACGGCACGATGACCGCGGAGGATCCCGCGCCGACCGACCTCATCCTCACCGGGCTCGTCGGGATGCAGGACCCGCCGCGCGCCGGCGTCCGCGACGCGATCGCCCGCTGCCGCGACGCAGGCATCCGCGTCCTCATGATCACCGGCGACCATCCCGCCACCGCGCGAGCCATCGCGAACGACCTTGGCATCGTCGTCGGGGAGGACGCGAACGTCGTGACCGGCGTCGAGGTCGAACGGGCCGACGACGCGACGCTGTCCGCGATGGTGCTACGCACCCCCGTGTTCGCCCGCGTGGCACCCGACCACAAGCTGCGCATCACGATGGCGCTCCAGGCGCACGACGAGATCGTCGCCGTCACCGGCGACGGCGTGAACGACGCGCCGGCCCTCAAGGCCGCGAACATCGGTATCGCCATGGGGCGCGACGGGACCGACGTCGCGCGCGAAGCCTCCGACATGGTGCTCACCGACGACGACTTCGTCGCGATCGTCGCAGCCGTCGAGGAGGGCCGCGTCGTCTTCGACAACGTGCGCAAGGTCACCTACTTCCTGCTGTCGACCGGCATGGCATCGATCGTGGCGATCCTCACCGCGATCGCCACCGGCCTCCCCCTGCCGTACACGCCCGCAGCCCTGCTGTGGCTCAACGTCGTCACCAATGGGCTGCAGGACGTCGCACTGGCGTTCGAGCCGGGCGAACCGGACGTACTCGACCGACCGCCGCGCGCACGCCGCGAGGGCATCGTGTCGCGCGTGCTCTGGGAACGCACGGTGATCACGGGGACCGCGATGGCGCTCGGTTCGCTGTGGTTGTTCACGTGGGCGATCGACCGCGGCCTGAGCGAGGACGCGCAGCGGGGTGCCGCGCTGACCACCTTCGTCGTGGCGATGGCGCTGCACGCCTACAACGCACGGTCCGAACGTCGCTCCATCCTCGCCTCCGACCCGAGGACGAATCCGCTGCTGCTCGGTGCGGTACTCGGCGCCCTCGCCATCCATGTGGCCGCGCTGTACTGGGGGCCGACGCAGGCGCTGCTGCGGATCGGCCCGTTCGGCGCCGGCGGCTGGGGTCGGATGCTCGTCGTGGCCCTCATCGTCGTCGGGCTGAGCGAGATCCATAAGCGGCTGCGCAACGGCGCCTGACGGGCGACGTCGAGCCGCGTTGACCGCAGGTCCTCCGTTGCCGTACCTTCCCCCTCGCACCCACCCGGGTGCGACCACGGTGGGTGTAGCTCAGCCTGGTTAGAGCGCCTGGTTGTGGTCCAGGAGGCCGGGGGTTCAAGTCCCCTCACTCACCCTCTCGGGTCCACTGACCGGGCGCTCCCCGGACCGTGGACCCGTACGCGCCGCTAGCTCAATTGGCAGAGCATCCGGCTCTTAACCGGCAGGTTCGGGGTTCAAGTCCCTGGCGGCGCACCGCACCACCCCGGCCCTCGCGGCCGACACGGCACGACTGACCCGCGAGCGTGGCGGAACCGGCAGACGCGCTGGGTTTAGGTCCCAGTGGGCTCAGGCCCTTGGGGGTTCGACTCCCCCCGCTCGCACGGAGCTCCCAGTGACGGTCACCTCCACCACGTCGAACGCACCGCTGCGGTCCGGGCTGACGCTCGCGCTGCTGTCGGCAGCCACGTTCGGCAGCAGCGGCGTCGGAGCGAAGGCGCTGATCGCGTCCGGATGGACGGCGGGAGGAGCCGTCCTCGTCCGCCTCGGCGGCGCCGCGGTCATCCTCGTCATCGCCACCACCATCATCCACCGGGGCCGCTGGCCACTGGGGCCCGGCTCGGTCCGCGTCCTCATCGTCTACGGCGCCGTCGCCATGGCCGGCACCCAGTTCGCCTACTTCAACGCCGTCCGGACCCTCGACGTCGGCGTCGCGCTCCTCCTCGAGTTCCTCGCCCCGGTCCTCCTGCTGATCTGGACCGCGGTGAGAACGCGCGTCCTGCCGTCAGGCCCGACGCTGATGGGTGCGGGTGTCGCGATCGCCGGACTCGTGCTCGTCATCGACCCGCGCGGAGCCGGCCCGCTCGACCCGGTCGGGGTGCTGTGGGCGCTGGCCGCCGCGGCCGGGCTGAGCGCCTTCTTCGTGCTGTCCTCACGCGACAGCTCGGGACTGCCCGCCCTCGTGATGGCGGCCGGCGGGACGACCGTCGGTGCCGTGCTCATCGGCACGGCCGGACTCGTCGGCCTCATCCCCGTGACGATGGGGACGGCGCCGGCGCTGCTCGCCGGCCGAGCGGTCGCCTGGTGGATCCCGTCACTGTGGCTGGTGCTGGTCGCGACCGTCATCGCGTACCTGACCGGTATCGGCGCGATCAGCCGGCTCGGGACCAGGGTCGCGTCGTTCGTCGGGCTCACCGAGGTCATGTTCGCCGTCCTGATCGCCTGGCTGGTCCTGGCGGAACTGCCCGGGCGGATGCAGGCGATCGGTGGCACGCTCATCGTCGTCGGCATCATCATCGTCCGCCAGCGCGACCAGATCGAACGTCGGACCGATTCGACCGAATCGATCGCATGAACGGGAACGGAGGAGGCGCCATGGATCCCGAGCCCCTGCGGCCCGACCCCACCCCGTGGCCGTCCACCGGACCCCAGCCCGATACGCAGGCCGACCCACAGCCCGCGCCCGGAGCGTCGCGCTCCCGCGGGCGCCGCATCCTCCGCTCGTTCGCCGTGCTGCTGCTCCTCGCACTCGCCGCCGGTGGGACCGCGGTCGGCCTCCAGCAGCGCCAGGTCGCTGCCGGCTGGCAGGAGCGGGCGCTGACGCTCGAGCAGCAGCGTGACGACGCCGTGGGACGTTCGGAGGCGCTGTCGGGCCAGCTCAGCGAGCTCAGCAACCTCGTGCAGCTGTCCGTCGATGACCTTGCGACGCTCGAGGAGCGGCTCGCGGAGCTCGCCGGGGAGAAGGCTCGCGCCGAGGACCGGGCGACGCTCACCGCCGACGAGCTCCGCACCCTGGCCACGCGCGTCGAATCGTCGGTCCGGCTGCTCAACGCCTGCGCGGACGATCTGCTGGCGCTGCAGTCGGACACCATCGCCGCCTACAACAGTCTCGCCGGCGGCGTCCCCGTCGATGTCGGACCGCTGAACACGCGCCTTGCCGCGACCAGTGCGCGCTGCACCGAGGCCCGCCAGGCCGGCGCGAACGCCGTCGCGCTCGCGTCGCGCCTGCGATGAGGCGAGATCCCGCCCCGAGGCGCGTGCGGTCGTCCGTAGCACTCGTCACCGCACTCGTCGCGACGCTGACCGCGTGCGTCCCGCCCGCACCACCGCTCGATCCGGAGGCCCGCAGCACGTTCGCGGCCTGCAGCTCGTCGAGGTCGAGCGGTTCGAGCGCGGACAGTGCGCCCTCGTCCGGATCGAGCGGTGGAGCGGGCGGGACGCACGCGGTCAGCGTCTCGACGAGTGCGGTGACGAGTGCGACGGACGACCGCACGCGCCGCGGGGCGGGAGCTCGCCTCATCGCAGGCGCGAGGCGAGCGCGACGGCGTTCGCGCCGGCCTGGCGGGCCTCGGTGCAGCGCGCACTGGTCGCGGCAAGGCGCGTGT
>LFIK01003106.1_pt1 | contig 13487 bp, 20 predicted proteins | sample 643401 | NCBI WGS metagenome assembly LFIK01 (sample SAMN03777447, study PRJNA286221) | soda lake metagenome | biome: soda lake; feature: Kulunda steppe; material: water; isolation source: sample T5-Br brine of Lake Tanatar-5 | place: Russia: Kulunda steppe | collected 2010-07 | reverse complement strand
TAATTGGGTTGCTTTGCCTCTTAGGTCGGTGACTGTTGATGGACCGCCTTTCTCTGTACCTAGGTATCTGCATCTGGATTTGGGCAAGCAAACACAGTGCAACGTGGCACGTTTCAGATTACATTCCCATGCGCTGCGTGTTGAGACAAGAAGCTGGGAACATCATGATTGTACCTGTGATAAGTGTGGCTTGCAGGCCATTCAAGACAAAAAACACGCTCTTTTCCTGTGTCCTTGCATGCAAATGTGTTCGTTGAGGCTTCAATTTGCAGACTTGTTTCACGATTTACCACAGGCATATAAAATTACTGTCAATCAGACAGGAGCTTTTTATTCCTCCCAAGCTTGTTCTGAGGATGTCTTCAATTTTTTTCCAGAAACAAACTAATGCATCCTATCGTTTTATCTGAGCTTAAGGATGTTTTCTGTATGGCTGGTGTTCGCCAGCTACCTGAACAGTCAAACTACCTGGCTGAAGTCAAACTTGTAACTTGTTACCGCTAACTTGTGACTTTGTAAAGGCCAATTGACCTGGCCAACACACTCTATAAATTGTGGACGCGAATGATCACTGATACACTTTATGAATATGCTGAGGCTAACTCCCTGCTTAGTAGCACCCAAGCCGGCTTCCGTAGACAAAAAGATTCTATTTACCAGCAGCAGAATGTGATTATGGCCCTTGAGGATGCCAAACTCTTCGGCAACAATATTTATGCGCTCATTGTGGACTTTACCTCTGCGTTCAACACCACAGATCATGACAAAATGCTCATGATAATGTACAACCTGGGCTTGCCCGCAGATGCAATAGAGATCGTCAAGAATCTCTATGAGGAAGCGACCACCCAGGTCAAACACCTTTCAGGCCACTCCACCAACCCCATTCCCATCGAGAGAGGCACAATCCAGGGAGACACACTGTCACCTTTCCTCTTCCTTCTGTACATGGAACCCCTCATGCGCTGGTTGCATGTTGGAGGACGCGGCTACGCACACTCCTGCACTCAAAATCAGAGCGTGGCAGACACCCACCTTCACAATAACATCAGCAGTGCTGCCTTTGCTGACGATCTGCTCTGTCCCACTGGAAACCTGGTGAACCTGAAAATCCAAGCCCTCAAACTTACACTCTTCTCTGACTGGGCCTCCCTCATCGTCTCATGAAGCAAAAACAAAGTCACGGGTAAACTCAATGCCCATGCGAGCAAGAACAGCCAAGGCCAAAACCTTGAAGACACACTCATCCATGAGCTGAAAGACACCATATTAGTGCAAGGACAAAAAACTCAGTTTCTCCCCTCCAGCTCCCCTTTCCTGTATCTCGGTGTGGAGCTTACCATGGACCTTTGCTGGAAACACCTGCACAGACGCATGGCTGATAACCTTAAACAGAAACTCGAAGCCCTCGAGTGCTCTTTTGCAACCCCACGTCAAACACTGGCTATCATCCGCACCGCCATCATCCCAAGCCTTGTCTATGCTTTCCCGTTGCTCCCCAGCTGAATAAGACACCTTGATGGGAACCTTGGCTTGACCGCCAAAGACAAAGACTAGACTCTGGAGATCCACACCGACTGCCATGGTTTGGGAAGATATCCATTGTTTTGGCTTAGGCTCCTCCTCCATCTTTGTGGAATACCATAGACGTTCGGCTGTGGCCCTTGCAGACAGCCTAGTGGATCCTTCTTGTTGGCACAAACCGGTAACAAGTTGTCTCCTCTCTCACCAGATCAATTACCTAAAAACGCTTTGAAACGACTTTATCCAAGCTGGAACGAGCACCTCTCTGCACATCAAAAGACAGATCCAATCTCACCTTAGAGCACGCCAATTGCTCTGCATTCATGACAGCAAGCTACACTTGGCCATGAAAGGCTGTTTGTTTATTACAAGACGCGAGCGGACACAGCAATGTCCTTAAGGCAGGCAAGGCAGAAGAGCTGAAAAACGCTAGGAAAAGGAGAACTGCCAGAAAAGCTTACTAGCTAAGAGCAGCAGCCTCCATCTCAGCAATATCAAATTCATTTCTGAGACCACTGCAGCCCGCACCCCACCCCCTCCTACTAGGAACTACCTAGTAGTACTAGGTTAGTAACCTCAACACCCTCATCGCTTGCATCATCAAACCCCCTGAGAACTCTTGATCTCATAGCCACAAATGAGCAGTTCCTACTGTCCGGCAATCAGCTGAAACAAAAGTACCCTAAGGTCTACAAAAAGCACATCATAGCATTCAACAGGCTTGCAGAAATTGTCAACCTGCCTTCCACTGAGGATCTGACTGCAGAAACAATCAGCTCCATCCTCAACAGAAAAGAACCTCTCTACCACACCTTATCTTGCACACGTAAAATCAACAGCACCATATTCTCAGAGGTATGGTAACTTAATTGAGACACCACCACAGTTTATCTCAGCCACCCAAAACACTCAACCTCATCCACCAACCGCCTTTCATCCTGTGCCCTCACCACAGCCACGATCCACCAACCATGCGACCCACCCAATGACAGGAGGGACAGCAACCCAAGTTAACCTGCCAGCCTCACATGATCCCTGTGATCCTTCTACGCCAACAGCTAGAAACCAATTCATCCCCCTTCCTTCCCAAGTGATCCCCAAAAAACTCACACAAGACCAACCCAGGCCCACCACATGCACAACACGGTCCATGGCTGCCACTCAGAGCTTAGCACACGACCAACTTTGGTCCACAAGCAATTAATCCACCTCCAAATAGCACAACTACGACTTTTGCCCTGCCCATTACCCAAACGATCAACAACCCCATATTCTCTAATCAAGAACATCAAACACCTGCCTCCCAAGAAAAACAGCAAAATTCCTGCCGATCATTCCCTACGCCTTCCCAACAACAACTTGCAGAGGATATAGCTGCACAAAGCACACCTCCTAGGTGCAGGCGCACGCGCAGGCTTCAATCCCAGGCCATTGGGAATTTGAGCACCAGTTATCTAGTACACTCCCAAGCCAATCCACTATACTCCCAAGCCAATGCAGACGTCACCCCTCTGAACACGAGTCAAACACAAAATGACAGACCAGCCACGCGTGCTGCGCATGACAGGATCAGCGCCTCCTCTCAGCCCAAACGCGAATGCAGAAAGCATGGCACCCCTTTCAACCAAGTTCCAGATTCATAACACGTCATCATCTACCAACACCATCTAGACGTCAAAACAACCACCTTACACGTCAACCCCCTTTTCAGAGATGACTCAGAGGACCTCACTACCCCTCCTTCTCAACCTCTGGCCCCCAGCAAGCGCCCACGTAACCTCCCCACGGCGATCTTAGTTCTTCTACCTGAGCTCCTTCCAGTGGGCAAGAGAGAGCAAATTTAGTATGGCACTACAAAAGGAGCAACTTGAAGGCCCAAGCCACGCAGCCCATCACAGCCATAACCTCCATCTATAAGCACGTGCAGGTTACACATCTGCGTGTGGCTCCTTAAAACGTACGCAGTTCCTGCTGGTATGTATGCAAGCCAGGTTTGGGCCACCCCATTCTTACGACAGGGCAAAGAAATGGACAATCCTTTACAAGAATGGCTGATCACAGTGCTCAAGAGGATTCTGATGGTCAAGGACACAACCCCTTCATGGTGTGTCATGCGCAAGTGTGGTCTAGAGCCTCTACACTTCAACTGGTTCCGGGTGGCAGTGCGGCTATACAATGCTTAAACCCAAAGCAATAGCTCCCCTGCAAGAAAGATCTTACATGCTGACAAGCAACTGAGCTCACGGTGCAATGATTCTCGGTCATTCCACATCCTGTCTGCTGTAGATGGGCTCACACAATCCTACTTGTGCAAGGAAAGGCTGCTGAAGTGTGAACCCGTCGATCTTGGTCGTTTTGTTGTGGACCTTAGGGAGAAGCACTTTGATTATTGGACACCTTATTCTGATACGCATGCACGAGAGCGCAACAGCAAACGCTCCACTTACCATCCCTACCAGAAGGGCCCTGGTCACACATTTGCCATTTACCTTTCCTAGATACATGCTCCTTGATCTTCAAGTTCATCATGACGTTATTCGCAGCGTGGCTCGCTTCAGACTTCGTGCCTACACCCTACAAATTGAAACAGTGACCTGGACTCACAATACCTCCCCTACTTGTGACTTGTGTAATGCTCATGATGTACAGGATAAGTAGCACGTCCTTTTCATTGCACCCATCCACTACGTGTTCCTTTTTCCTCCCGCAGGCTTCAACAATGTGTCTGCTTTTCTGGGCCAAGAAAAAGATAAGCTTTATTTCTTCCTTCATGATAGTTTTTTATGAGCAGGCCAGCAGGCACACTTCTTGACTGAAGGCCTTTTTCTTGTAACCCTTGTAACCTAACCTTACCACTAGACTGCCAGTCAAGCCTAACTTTTTATCACTCTTATTCCTTTGGAAGCAATTATCATAATGACAATCATGACATGCATTTCAAGTCCACCACAAGGTCAACACGTGTTAAACATGCCCTTAATATGACGCAGTCTGGGCACAATTAGAACAAAAAGGGACATACTGACAGAATTGAAAATTCACCAATACACGTGGGATCAAGACTGTCTGCTAAGTGAGCACCTGCACCTATCCTAGCATTTGTACACAGGACAGCTGAGCGTGCAGCTGCAACTTGGCTGCCTTAGCAGCTCTGCATATAACTGTACATTGGATTAAACGGACTTAGGGCTCTGTGCAACTTCGTGTAGATGGTGGAGCCGGTTGAACTCAGAATGAAATAGAGGCAAGGTAGGAGCATTTGAAGGCCTATTCTTCAATTGTACACCATGTACCTGCAACCATCCAAGGAATATGGATGTGCTTGCATGCGCACATGAGCGTCTGTCTTTTTGATGGTGGTGTGGCATGATGTACACGTGCATTACTGTGTGCGCACACAGCGCGTACACACAGATGAGCTAGAGAGCAAACAGCATGCCTGCAAGAGTTAGAAAAAGCAATGAAAAGTTCACTTCCACAAAGTGATTGATGGATGCAGAAGGGAGCAGCTGACACGGTCATGGCCCTGCATTTAGGCCAGGAATGGGCGCACCAGCTAGACAGGTATAGACTGCGTTGCTTGACGGTCAGTCTCAAGTGAAGGTGCAACGGTATTAAGCAGCAGAGGCCACCTTTTCCTTCTGACTGCTATGTTAAAAAATAGGAGGCCTTCAATGTATGACACTGTGGCACCTTTGGAGATTGCAAGGCAGGTAATTCAGCGCAGGGATATGCATGTTCAATACCAAACAGCGTTGGAACCCAAGTTATTTGGATGCAGGGGCAAGAGCAAGTAGCGCAGCAGTTTGGATGAGAGGCGTTGCAGCACAAGGATGTCGATGTGCCTACGACTCACTTTGGAGTGGCGCTGAATTTGGAATAAGCCTTGATGACCTTGTTCACAGCTTCCAGGAAATCCTTCTCTGTGACCTAGGCAAGCAAGCAGCAAGGTTCGCCCCAAGGATGTCAACAGCACAGTCTTGGCCTGATCACAGCTCTGATCACAGCTGTCAGATTGCAATCAAGCGGCCTTAGTCATGGTCTCCAGATGGGCAAGCAGAAGCGTCCTGGCACAAAACCCCGGCAATATGCGTGACTCCAAGCTCCAGCAAAGAGGCCCGCAAGGCAGCCACTCTAGCCCGCATGGCGCCATACGCTCGCGTGGCACACGCAAGCGCTTGCTTTCCTAGCTCACACTGAGGGAAATGTCCTGTCCAGGTCCCCATATGCTGTGACCTCCCTGAAGCGGCAATCGCCACAGCAGCGCGCGTGCTCACCGTCTTGCGCCGAGCTCGGATGGCAAACATGCCGGCCTCAGTGCACACACTGCGCAGGTCTGCGCCTGTGGCGTTGGGACACAACCTGGCCAGCAGCTCAAAGCGGATGTCCCGCTCGCAGCTCATGGGGCGCGTGTGGATCTGCAAGGCCGGGCGTTGTTGGCGTGTGCGCGTGTGTCAGTGAAGCAGAGGGGAAAGGTACATTGCTTGCGTGCATGTGTCAGTGAGGCCATTTCGGGGGGGGCGGGGGAGCTGGGTGAATGTGGGCCAGTGGGTCAGCAGGGCAGCGCATGCGCATGCTTGCGCGAGTGCGTGTATGTGTGTATGTGCATGAGCGCGCGTGTGTATTTTAGTGTGTATGTGTGTGCGCGCGCATGTGTGTATGTGTGTGCGCGCGTATGCGCGTGCGTGTTTGTGTGTGTGCACGTGTGTATGTGAGTGTATGTGTGTGTGTGCGCATGTGGGTGCGCGGGGCACCTCTCGGGACCTGGGCTGGCGGGAACGTACGCTTGACCCCTGCAGCAGCTGTCCTGCGTGAGAGTCTGGAGGCCTACGGCGTGCCTGCCGCTGTGCACACTCGATCGAACAGGAAGTGAGCGCGAGGGGAGGTGCGCGGCCGTGCACTGGGGGAGCGAACAGCCCACCCATCGCACCTAGCCCAACCCTCCAAGCCTGACCCAGCCTTTTCCCCCTGACCACCCGCAAGCTGCGGGCGAGCACACGGCAGCCCAGTGGGCGAGCACACAGGCGGGCCCGCAGCAGCCCCCGGCCTGGCCTGGACGGACCTGGAAGATCTGCGTGCGGGAGGCAAGGTCGGGCAGGCCAAACTCGACCTTGCGATCCAGGCGGCCCGGCCGCATGAGCGCGGGGTCCAGCGTGTCCGGCCGGTTCGTGGCCATCAGCACCTGCGGCGGCAGAGGTAGGGGTGCGGGGGGGTGGAGGCGCGGGGCAGAGGGCTGGGCATAAGGAGGTCTGGGCCCCCGCGCTGCTTTGGGGGCAGGCACCCCCGCATGGCTCAGCATTCTGTGATGAGAGCGTGGCGCGCCCCATCGACGAGTGTGAGAGAAGAGGTGGCAGGAACACACGGGAATCTGGCTGTCACTAGAGCACGCCAGCAGGGGGCGCCGGGATGGGCACAGCCGCGTGACATGTGCCACTGTGCAGAGTGCGTGCTGCGGTGCGCCACTGAAGCGGCCACGTGACTGGAGCGTGCCCCGAGCTACGGAGGCCTCCCTTGCGTGTTAGTGTGCATGAGTGGGAGTACTTGGAAGGCAAAGTAGCTGTCCCACACTCGGGCCAAAGGGCAAGAGCCCTTAAGGGATACTTGCTCTCACAAGCGTGTGCACCTGTGCGGTTTTGGTGCAGACCCAGCGAACCATTCATACCAGACGGACACACAGGCGCAGAGGGCCGCGGTTGTTGTCTCATGAACTCATGAGTGCACGAGAGGCCCACGATTCAGAATTAATCAACATAAGTGCAGTCCAGGCCGAGGAACGAGAGGGCAGAGCGTGCAGTGTATGAGAGCGTGCAGTGTATGGGCAGGAAGGGGGGCATGGATCAGGGCTAAGCACCCCCTGCGCTGCCTGTCGCCCCCCCCCTCACCTTTAAAACAAAAGAAAGACAAGAAAGAACAACACGGGCAGGAAACACACAACCAAGGAATCAATGGACTAGGGAAAAGGGGCCACCTTGACATTGTCGTGTGCATCCAAGCGGGCCAAGGAGCGCCTGTCCGCTTGTAACCCCCCTCTCACCTTGACATTGCCACGCGCGTCGAAGCCATCCAGCTGGTTCACAATCTCCAGCATGGTCCGCTGCACCTCGTTGTCGCCACCGGCGCCGTCGTCAAAGCGCGCCCCACCAATGGCATCCACCTCATCGAAGAATACCACGCATGCCTGATGAAACAATGCGTACAAACGAGTGCGTGCGCGCGCGCATGTGTGTGCGCCACAAATGTCTTTCAAAAACACGAGCACGATGCTGCTGGAAGCAGGCGCGTGCACGACCGACACTGCACAACCGACACTGCTTGCCTGCGCGCGTACAAACCGCATTTGACAGCAGCAAGGCAGGGCACACGCACAGCTGGTGTACGCATCACGTATCACCGGATGTGATTAGGATGGCGCTAGGGTAAACACCTCAAGGATAGAGGAGTTGCCTGCCCCCAATCCACAGCATGCACATGATCCATCTTGGAGTGTGCCATTTTGATCAAAGGCGCTCTGGGCGCGCCCGCCCTTCAGTTTCTGCTGCAAGCGCACACACCTTCTTAGAGCGCGCCATCTCGAACAGCTCCCGGACCATGCGCGCGCCCTCGCCCACATACTTCTGCACCAGCTCGCTGCCAATGACGCGGATGAAGCAGGCGTCCGTGCGATTTGCGACCGCGCGCGCCAGCAGCGTCTTACCCGTCCCAGGCGGCCCATACAGAAGCACGCCCTGCAGGGAAGGCACGCAGCGCGCGGCGGCGGCAGGGGCGTTGGGTGATGCCCCAAGTGGTGGCAAAGTGCATGACCTGTGCAACAGTAAAGGGTCCATCAGCAGTATGGCCGCCAGCCAAAGGGCAAGCAGGATGGGCGATGACTCTCGCCGCCGCTACTGCAGCAATTGTGCTGCCGCTGCTACTGCTGCTGCCACCGCCAAAGTCTCTCGTTGCTGCTGCTGCTGCTGCTGCTGCTGCTGGTCATTCGTGGTTTCGCCACGTTTGTGCTGGTGGCATGCTTGCGCCAGCGGCGGCATGGCCGGGAGTGCATGAGCCAAGGGCGCTCACTACTGGACCAGCAGTACTGGTGCAGGTGCACACACACCCTGCGCACATGCTTCGCCCACTGGTATGACGTTGTAAACAAATGTGTACGACATTCACGCACGGCATAGGGACCAGGACGCAGAGGTGGCTTGCTTCAAGCAAGCACAGACGCGTTGACCTGTCCACTTCCTTGCTGAACGATCCAAACTTCCGGGACGTCAAGGAGAGGGAGCTTGTGGCACATTCACTCCCGCATGGAAACGCCACACACACACACACCCTCTTCTTGGGAGCGCAAGCCGTCAGGTAGGCTGAGGGCGCACAGCCCGCCTGCCAAAAGTAACCCCCCGCCCATGCCACACGCACGCACACGCGCCCCCCTACCTTTGGGGGGTCGATGCCCAGACGCACAAACTTCTCGGGGTGCAGCATGGGCAGCTCCACTACCTCGCGCATCTTCTCTATCTGCTCCTTGCTGCCACCGATGTCACTGCGGGCAGGAGGGGCGGCCAGGCAGACAGGGTAAGGGGCCGCCAGTGCAGGGGAGCAGGGCAGGCAGCGTCGGGGGCTCGGCGCTGAGGCGGCCGCTGCCAAGTGTGCCAAGGCATCACCGGCGAGCAACAAACAGTGGTCCTGCTCCGAACAGCGCTGACGCCATGTGTAACGAACTGGCGGCGAGTGCCGTGCACCAATTGCTGCATGCCAGGCTGGCACGCTGCGCTTGCAAACCCCTGCTCATTGACGCACGACTGCATGGCAGCAGAGCGCTTCATCCACTCCCCACACCCTGTCCTGCGTCTGCTGCAGTTGCACCTGTAGGTGATGTCCGGCTTCTCCTCTACCGTCATCATGGTGACCGAAGGATCGATGCGCGGGGGCAGCGGGATCTGGATCTGCAGACACAAGCGGCCATGGGAGGGAGGTGCACAGGTTTCAGGGATGTATGGAGAGGCCCGCCAGCACGCATCGTGCAGAATGCAAGCGATGCCTGCGCCATGCGCCCTGGGAGGTGGTGGCGGGGGGGGGGGGGGTGGCTGGCTTTTGGGAGCAGGCGCAGGCAAGGGCTTGGGCAGCCCTGTGTCGGTGAGGTGGGCGGCAACGTGGTGGGTATGCGCGCAGGCCTGTGTTGGTGAGGCGGGCAGCGATGTGCGGAGGAGGCGCGCTGGCCTGGTTTAGAAAGGCGAGTGGAGCCATGGACCAGTCGGTGGTGCTTTGCAGAGGAGCACGCAGCCCTCTATGGGAGAGGCAGGTGGGCTTCGAGGGAGCAAATGGAGATCTGAGCAGGCACCCACCAGAGGCTGGCAGTGCCAAGGGAGGCAATCAGGACCCATCAGCAGGCAGGGCACATGTACACACGCACACGTGCACCCGTTCAAATGTGCGTTCACAGTCACACACACAAACATGTACACACATGCTCACACATACCTGGTACTTGGTTCTGTCCACGCCCACGCGCATGCCCTCCTCAATGTCTGTAGGAGCGACCTTGTCCCCCAGCCCCACGACAAACTTGGCAATCTGTTTGACGTTGATGACGTACTTGGCCTCATCGGTGTTTGGATTGATGATCTTGGTGCAGCGCGCAACCTGGAGTGGAAAGCATGATGCCACAGGGTTGACGCAAGTGCGCAGATTGTCACTTATCATTTCATACATGGAGCAATGGCGCCCACGCTGCATCATGGAAAGCCATTATTTGGATTTGAGCATCCACAAGTTGAATGTGCACAACCCTGAATGCTGAGTAAGTGCAGTGTATGTGTGCGTGCGCGTGTGTGTGCGCACATGCGTGTGCATGCGTGCGTGCTGTGTGTGTGTGTGTGTGTGTGTGTGTGTGTGTGTGTGTGTGTGTGTGTGTGTGTGTGTGTGTGTGCGCGCGCGAGCGCACACATGTACTTATGTGCTTGAGCCACCGTGGCTTTTAACATACTCACAACCTACACCTATACCTACAACAGCGGCTGCTGCATAAAACCATTTTGAACTCAGCACTGCTCCATGCAGAAACTGTAGCTTGCACAGGGTCAGAAGACCATGGTAAGTCATGGAGGCAGTCAGCTGACTCCTGTCTGCTATAGATCAGTTTGCTTGTTCATGATGTGCTATGCATGTTCATCAAGGTGAACATAGAAAATTTGCTGTAGTGCACCACACGCACCATGCATGAGTTGTCCCGTTCTCGATGCACACAGGGGGGATGAGAGACAGTGCATGCACTTTGTGTCAGTGGCTTATGTGCAAGACCAGCAACACCTTCTCCATGCAGAAGATGGCATGCACAAATGTAGAGGTGTTGGGGCAGGGCAGGCAGCTGTTGCTAGGCGCAGGCATGACTGTCTGCTCCAACACCAGGGCGCGCAAAAAACGAGATCACAAAACAAGCTGCCCATAGTGAATCCAGGGCTGGGATTGAGTGGACTGTCACCTCCTCTCAGCAAGGTGTGCAAGACCTGCTCTGAGGGCACCAGGACAGACCTGCAGAGGCTGCTCCTCCTGCATCATCTGCTTGTCGCTGACCAAGTCCCATCTGCTGGGTGGAGCCAATCCGGTGTCGCTCTCCTTGACACCGCACACATCGTTCACCCGCTTCAAGATGTCCTTCAGGTCCTGCTCTGCTTTCTTGATGGGCGCTGTGTAGGGTCCGGATCCATAGTTTTTCAAAAACGCAATGTCAAGGGAGTCCAGGGCTTGGATCGGCTTGTCCTCGTCCTTGGCCACATCCGATTCGTCCTTCCCCTTCTTCTCCACGGGCATGGTCGTGGAGTTAAACGTTTAAGTCCCAACCACTATTATTCTTGAAGCCCTTTTAAAAATATTGTAAGGTCATAAAGCCCCTAGGGATTTTGATCTAGGGTTTCTCCCTTTAAACAGCGTCTTTGCAGTTTATTGGTTCCGCGCTACAGCCAAGTTCTTTTAACTCTCTTCTTTTTGGGAATAGTGGTTTGATTAGGAAGATTGTGCAAGGATTTGCTTCTTACAGAAAGTGCTGTACTGCGGAGTTCATAGAGGCGTGTGATCTCACCCTCATGAGGGTCTGCGTGCGATAGGTATACCAACTGCGTGCAAGCTGATATCCACCTTCCATTACAAGACTTCCCCCTTCCATTACAAGACTTTGTGGTCAATCTGCGTGAGCGGTTGCGTGCGGTATGGAGGGAACTGGATGGCGCACACCCTAGGACACACGCCCACTGGCTACTTAATATGCATGGATGGCCTCACCTCAAGCCAAGCAATGCACAAGGCCCTCCCCATTTGCTGCCTAGCTACCTACAGCTGGAACTCAGTAGGCATCTAGATCCTAGAAGCAGATCTGCTTCGTAACATTGCTCGGTTTCGCTTGCATGCCCAACCTGAGAGATGAGGCTGGATGTTGGGAAATCCATAGTAGGCACTGCGACAAATGTGGCTGCTGTCCAGGACAAAAAATATGTCCTCTTTTAATGCTCTAGCATTTGTGAAGGAGATTCGTAGAACAATTTGCTGATTTAATGGTGGCTGACAGAATTTATATCGGAGACACTGGAGCTTTTCATTTTGACAACCGTGCTAGGGATGTGAACTTGTTTTTCTTGAAGCAGACGTATAAATCACTTCTTTCAATTTCTGAGACTACTAGTCTCCTTAGTTTGGATATTTTTTGTCGGGCTGGCAGTGCTCAGCAAGCACAGCAGTCAACCCATCTGGCTGAAAGTCTTAACAAATTATAAACTTGAAACTTGACTACCAGTCAAGACTAGTAGTCCAGGATTGAGAGGAAGCTTAGTTGATCTCATAAGCTGGGTTTGTTCCAAGTTTACTAAACTTATAGTACAACATGAGTGGGGATAGGCTTTTAGGAGACTTGAGTAAGGGGTGGTGATCATCGATCCATTGCAAGATGGCAGGAACATGAAAGTCACTGTAGCAGTTGCCTCAATGCTGAGAATGGCTGAGTAGTTTGCTGAGATTCGTAGTATGGTCGTTTAAGATGTAATGGCACACTGAGACCCAGTAAATTAGGACGAGAGGGAGTGGAGGTGATTAGACTCACTCTAGTTTTTGCCGCAGCTCTGATCTGGGTGTTCTGAAGCTCACAAAAGTGCTCCTTCTTAGTTCAAGGGTTATGGACGCTACGCAGTCCGACTAAGTCAGGCATCCTGTTTGGATGTCTCTCCCGTCAGAATGTTGTAAATCATTTCCGGCTGGGTTACTACGGGTTACTGAGGCCTCGGTTTCTAGAATAGCAGATGGAAAACCCACTGGTAACCGTGGTTACCGAGAAAGCCTCCGAGGCTTACTGAGGCAGTAACCCAATGCAGTAATGCCGGGTTTCTGGCTGTGTTATTGCCCTGGTTTCTGGAATGCTGGATTTCTGGAAATCCATCAGGTCATGGTGACCATGGATTTTTAGAAAGCCTCAGTAAACCATTGCAGTAATGCCAGATTTCTGGATGGTTTTCTGCCCTGATTTCTGGGAAGCCTGTGAGCTCTATCAGTATAACACGCAGAGAATCCACAACTGGTAGCAGTGAGCCACACAGACATGTCGCTATTGATTGCACCAAACAATCCTTACATATCACAGATTGCAAAAAGAAAAGACTGCTCCGGCATAACAAGGGTTAACCCTATTGGTGTGTGTGAAGATGAACTCTGAAGTCGATACTACAACATTAGCACAGCAAAAAATGGAAATGGAACTGAAGGGACCTGCATTCACTTTGTCTTCGTTAAATTGCAGGCTCGAGCTGACAAATAAAGAGGCTATTGAAAAGAACATATCCAACCACACATTTGATCCAAAAAGCTTGCATGTGCTTAGAGATCTCTAGGCACCAACAGCTGTCTTTCACTCGTGTCTCCAGGAAAATGTCAACCACGGGCGCTTGAGCGCGCGTGCACACGCAAACTCTCTCTCTCTCTCTCTCTCTCTCTCTCTCTCT
>LFIK01003105.1_pt1 | contig 13488 bp, 16 predicted proteins | sample 643401 | NCBI WGS metagenome assembly LFIK01 (sample SAMN03777447, study PRJNA286221) | soda lake metagenome | biome: soda lake; feature: Kulunda steppe; material: water; isolation source: sample T5-Br brine of Lake Tanatar-5 | place: Russia: Kulunda steppe | collected 2010-07 | reverse complement strand
CGCGCAGGCACCTGCGGCAGGCTTGGGGGTGGCGCCCTTGCGCTGATGGGTGCCCTCCTTGTCGCCGCCCCTGGAGCCCTGCTTGAAGGCGGTGACCTCGAAGCTGTTGCTGCTCTGGTAGCGCTCCAAAGCCTGCACCCGCTCATCATGCTGCGCGCGCGTGAGGACAGGGCCCGGGGAATGGGCTGCACCATCAGGGCCTGGGGAATGGGCTGCACCATCAGGGTCTGGGGAATGGGCTGCACCATCCGGTGGTTGCAGCATCTGCGCTGGGCGCGCTCTGGGCACAAGTATGCCCCAGAGCCTCGCAACCAGCCTCCATGTGCGGATGCGCACCATTCCCTTGCACACCAACAGACGCATCCACTTACACATGAATGCACACACACACGCACACACACACACACCATCTCCCCTCGCTCATGGCCCTTGGTGGCGCCTCAGCCACAACACATGTCTCCCTGTCTGCAGCAACTGTATTTGACATGATCCAGGCAATAGGCAGACATTGAGCACCTGCCGCCTGAAGCCGCGCCAGGCAAACACACAGCCCCACACACCTGCTCCTGCTGCAGCCGCGTGCGCTCCTCATGGTGCAGCTTGTGCAGCGACTTGGGCCTCCGCTCCACGTACGCCTGCCAACGCTTGCGCTGCTCCTCGGCGCTCCTCAGGATGCGCACCATCTCGCGCACGACCTGCAGAATGCAGCACAGTGTGCTTGGATACGTGCGCGTGTGTACGTGTGTGTGTGTGTGTGTGTGTGTGTGTGAAGGGCTGCAAAGCTGGACCATGCACAGCTCTGCAAGTGCATGGGGGGCAGGCGTGCTCAGTGCTAAGGCAGTGCGTGCAAATGAGGCCTGTGCTTTGAAAGCTAGAGCTGCCCTGTGATGCTCACAAGATGCTTAAGGGCTTCAAGCCTTCAGGCCGGAAAGACATGCTCTGCGTGCCAGCGTCCTCAGGACAACCCTTGCATGCAAGCGGATCCAGGAGGGCTTGCCTGCTTCTGCAGCTCGTTGTCCTTGATGAACTGCGCGTGCTTGTGGCTGGGCCGGTACAGCACGACGCTGTGGGGGGCCTCGTGCTGCAGCATTGTCACCGTCTCCTGCAGGCATCCCAGCATGCACATGGATGAATATGCATCAGGATGTGGGGGCCACGTACTTGCGGGAATGCCCACAAGGGCTCAGGTTTTGAGGCCTCCAACAAGGCGGGGCCCTCCAGTTTGCGTCAGTGTGTGTGCGTGTGTGTATTGTGTGTGTGTGTGTGCGCGTGCATGTGTGTGAAGGCTCCCATCATCATGCAGCGGCCGTGGCCCACGGCACCTCATCGCATGCGTCCGATCATGCGCCCAGGTTGCATGACCCAATGGTGGCCAGCACCCTCAGGGCAATGGTTCAGGCAGCCCAGCTTGTTTATGCTTGCCCGCGACCACGAGGCACTGCACTGTCACATCACGTGCACTGTCACTGCACTGTCACATCACACGTGCACTGTCACTGCTCTGTCGCGTGCACCGTCACATCACGTGCACTGTCACGTGCACTGTCACTGCACTGTCACATCATGTGCACTGTCACATCACGTGCGTCCGTGCGTGCACTGAGAGCAGATAGGAGCAGAGGGGAGGGCCTGCAGACAGCTGCCACTGCCCACCATGGATCCCCGGCACAGGCGCCAGCCAGGCTGCGCAGCAGCAGAGAGCGGTCACAGGACTAAAAACTGAACGCTGGCTTGCCAGCACATGCACCAGCTTGCACTTGCCTGACAGCACCACCAGTGTGTTGCGCGGCAGCTGGTGCGGCCACAGGCCAAACGCGGGCCCAGGCTACTCACCGGCACGGGCACCAGCTCGTCCCTGCCTGACAGCACCACCATCGTGTTGCGTGGCAGCTGGTGCGGCCACAGGTTGAGCACAGACCAGTAGAAGCGGCGGCTCACGCTGGCAGCATGGTGGATGTCGCGTGCCACCAGGCAGATGGAGCGGTTGGTGGCCAGATCAGGGCGGTACACAAAGTTGTGGATGAGCTTGCCTGCAGGGAGCGCAGGCACAGAAGGGGTGGGGTCACGCCAGCATGCACAAGCGCATGCGTGCACGCATATTGACACACACATCTGCACACACATGCGTGCACGCTGAGATCTGCGCCTGGCTCGGCTGCAGTGGGTCAGGCTCACGGAGGATGTGCTGTCCATCTCCACACCGAGGGGAGCCGCAGTGCCAAAACGTTCTTGAGGACTGGACCCACACCACTCCCTGGCGGTTGGGCGCACAGCCCAACAGACAGGGCGGTTGCACCCCCTTGCCGACACTGGCCATGCAAAGCACATGCGGGGCTGAGCTGCATGCAACAGCAGGGACAGCAGAGCTGCCAGGGACAGGACTGCCCTCCATTTCTGGCGGCAGACAAGACAGCCGCACAGCTCGCTCACCACCGCCGCCCAACCCAAAGCAGCCACACATGGCTGGGCACAGTCGCAGGGCTTGCGCGCGGCTAAACAGCGCACACAGCACGCAGCAGCAGCAGCAGCAGTCGCGAGGCTTGTGAGTTGATGCCCCCGTTTGGCCCACCCACCTGTGAACATGTTGAAGTTGACGGGGTCGATCAAGCAGATGGACTGCACCACTTGCGGGTGCAGCTGTAGCAGGCGGGAGGCGTGGAAGGTCCCGTAGGAGTGGGCCTGCGCGGAGCAGCCACGCAGAGCGTGCAATCAGCTATGCGCGGTCAGCAGTGTGAGCCTGGCAGCGTGCGAGGAGCCATGTATGTTCAGCAGTGCTTGGTCAGCAGTGTGCGAGGAGGCATGCGCCGTCAGCAGAGCCCGGTCAGCAGTGCTTGGTCATTAGTGTGCGAGGAGCCGTGCGCCATCAGCAGGTGCCTGGTCAGCAGTGCTTGGTCAGCAGTGTGGGAGGAGCTGTGAACCATCAGTAGAGCCTGGTCATTAGTGTGCGAGGAGCCGTGCGCCATCAGCAGGTGCCTGGTCAGCAGTGCTTGGTCAGATGGGCTCAAGACCCCGGCAGGCCCACACCAAGCTGCGCGCCGTCAGTAGTGCCTGGAAGTGACTCTGGAGCCAACCATCAGCGGAGGTCCATGGAGGCACAGCATTACAGGCCGAACCCAGAGGCGTGCACAGCTTGAGGCGCGCTGGACAAAGTCCGCCCGGGATAAGGCAAGCACGGGCGCCAGAGCAAGGGCTGCTCCAGCTGCGCACAAGGCAAGACACCACTGGCAGCTGGCTGCTCTTGCCTGTTGACCCAGCCTCGACCCGGGCCCCCCTGCCGACGCACCCACAGCTCCCGAGCTCCACAGCAGCCAAACTCACCGCGACCGCCACGCGCGGCACGTCGTGCTTCCGCAGCACGCCCGCCGCCGCTGCCACGACCTCGTCAGCGTCTGGAATGCGTGCCACCCATCGCATACCCAGGTGGTTGCACTCCAGCGCGATGACGGGCTGGCCGGTGGTGGCCAGCTGGGCAATGAAGCCAATGTAGGGCAGCAGGCCGACGCCCACGCCATGCAGGAACAGGATGGGCACCTGTGCAGGCGCGCGTGCAAGCATGCTGAGCGGGTGCATGCGTCGTGGGAGCATGTGTGTGCGTGTGTGTATGTGCACGTGTGCACACGTGTGCACGCATGCCTGCGCATGTGTGGTTAAATGCAAGTGCACACGTGCATGAGCTTGTGGGTGTGTTCATGTGCATGATCAGTGTCTGCAAGGGTTCGTACAAACACTCACCTGGGAGGCGTCAGCTGGCTCCGATGCACTGCTTCCTGTGGGGCACAGCGGCTCAGCGTCTGGATGACCTGCACTCATGCATACTTATGCATACTTAGTAGGAGCTCCAGTGTGAGGGCAGGGGCTGTGTGAGTGTGTGAGGGCAAGAGCTGCGTGGGTGAGGACAGGAGCTGCGTGCGTGAGGGCGGGAGCTGCGTGTCTGAAAGCGGGAGTTGGGGTGTGCTAGGTACGCCTGTTGCGTGCTGCAATCTGGGTAGCAGCTCAAGCGGAGCTAGCTGACAGCTCCCAGACATGCGTTTGCGAGCACCCTGTTTGCACACAACACGCGGGGAGTGTGGCGCGGCTTGCCATTTCCTCAGAGATGCTCTCAAGCCATCACCCCGCCAAAGCTGCCTGCTCCAAGGCTCTCAAGGCATTGGCGTGCATCAGCGGGCAGTGTGCGGGTGTTGCAAGCTCTGCAGGATCAACGCATGCCCTGTGCTCACCCTTCTCATTTGGCAGCTTGCCGTACACATAGTACTTGAAGCCGGCGTGCCGTTGCGCCCGGAACCCGATGCTCAAGAGCACCACATGCTTGATGATGAACAGGTATTCAATGAGGATGTAGAACGCAAGAGGCCTGCAGAAGTTGTACAGGCAAGCGATGATGGGGCACAAATGCCGGAGCACTGGTGCAGAATGCACGCAGAGGTGGACGGCTCTAGCTGGGCGCTCATTGCATTTGATCGTACAAACAATTGAGCACAAACTCGCATGCATGCACAAACCCACACCTCGCACACGTGGCAGAACTGGCCATGAGCTAAAGGTGCTGATGGGCATGAGCCTGCTAGCCACAAACATACAGGCACTGAAGTAGCCCACCTGTATGAGCAGCGTAATGGTTGCCAGAGGTGGGCCTGCGCGTGCAGGAATGGAAACTTTTAGAGTCAGCTTGGCATGGCACAGGTTGATGCAGTTTTGGATCAGAGGTGCAGGTGAGATCCCCAAAGCTCACTGGCAGCACTTGGCTGAGCAAGCCAGAAGCTAGCTCGACATGACCCGGAGCTGCGCTTGAACAGGACAAGCCCCACGGGCGGCGCCTGTCTGCACTGCATCAGCCTTGCACCTTGCTGACTGCCGCAGACGAACTGTCGGTCAGCGCCTGTGGCAGTGCGCGCAAGCACTTGCAAGCTCTCAGCACAGATGGGTCAGAGGCTGAGGGGTACCTGGAGCACCTCTGTGGGTGGATGGACAGGTGAGCAAACAGCAGGGTGGGTTCATGACAGGGGAGTAACCAGACCAGGCATTCATCCTCAAGCATGCCAGACCCGCATCCTGCCGATGGCCCAACAACCAGCAAACCATGCATGGGAGCGCTGCTTGCTGTGCCGATGCGGCACGCACCATGAAAGAGAGCTCCTTGTTGTGTCCATCACTGAATTCCAAGCCCCACGCGCGCTCCAGCTCGGACACCAGCTGGTCTGGCAGGTGGCCCTGGCCCTCTGCCTCGAGCTGCTCCCTGTGCAGCCACAAAGCACAGCCGGAGCATAAGCAGCCACAAAGCACAGCCGGAGCATAAGCAGCCACAAAGCATAGCCGGAGCATAAGCAGCCACAAAACACAGCCGGAGCATAAGCAGCCACAAAGCACAGCTGGAGCATATGCAGCTGAGCCCCGCAGCAGGGTCAAACGCGCAACAAGAGCGGCTGCATGCTCCTCCTTGCACAGCAAGGTGGACGTGACATTTGTTGTGCCTGATCCAGGTTGCTGCCGCCCTTTGGAATGCAGTAGGGAGATAAAAAATAGAGCCAGGTCCTTGTGTGTGCTAAGCATGGATGAGTGACTTGCCAAACAGGTGCATCAGCGCGGAGGACGTCCAGCCTGAACATCAATACCCAAGTTGAACATCAATCGAGGTGCACAGGACACCTGGCTTGAATGTCAAACGGGTCCACCTTAATGCAGACACAGCAAACAAGCACTTGCTCTTTCTATCTTCCTCGCAGCGGGCCCAACTCAGCCACCAGTCCTTGGTCCAAAGGATTGGAAGGTAAAAGTAATCTGCAAATTGGGCATGGATGATGCCTGCAAAGCAGTACAGAGGGCTGACAGAGGGCTCCATTAGGAGGAAATGCCTGCCTGCATGCTCTTGAACGCCTCCATGCTCAAGCCCGTGTTTGCCCATTTGCAAACGCGGGCGTGCCTGCACACACATGTTTACATATGCGCTCACGCACCTGCTCTTGTACCAGAAGCCGTAAGTGATCAGGTCTGCCACATTCCCACGCTTGATCTGTTCCAGGGGCGCATTCCAGAACCAGGTCTGCAGCATGTCCCAGATGCAGATGTACTTGTTGAGCCGGCGCTGGTGCACAATGAACTCGTTGAATGCATCCCTGCAAGCACAAGCGGATGCAGATGTATTTGTTGAGCCGGCGATGGTGCACGATGAACTCGTTGAATGCATCCCTGCAAGCACAAGCGGATGCAGATGTATTTGTTGAGCCGGCGATGGTGCACAATGAACTCGTTGAATGCATCCCTGCAAGCACAAGCGGATGCAGATGTATTTGTTGAGCCGGCGATGGTGCACAATGAACTCGTTGAATGCATCCCTGCAAGCACAAGCGGATGCGGATGTATTTGTTGAGCCGGCGATGGTGCACAATGAACTCGTTGAATGCATCCCTGCAAGGGCCACGTGGGATTGGATAGTGAGCCAAATCAGAAAGCAAGGATTCAAGTGGAATCAGCCTTCCAGTGGTGCTTGAGCCAAACGATTAGCTGCTTGCACGTGCAGAGGAAAGTGATGGCAAGGGAGCCATGAGGGAAGGAGGGATGCCACAGCCAGTGTACCCTGATCGCTATCACAGTGAGCCATAGCTAGTGGTCGCAGCAGCTTGCCTACCCGCCTGCCTGCTTGCTTGCCTGCCTGCACTTACTTATGTCTCAGGGAGGTGACCCTATCACACACACACACGAATTGGCCATACAAATGACACTGGGCCGCATCGGCAACAGGCTACATGCATCAGCAAACAAGCCATGGGCACAACTGCATCAGCATGCCACAACCACAGTCGCACCAGCATCTGCGCACTAAGTCAAAAGCACACAGACCAGCATCAGCAAACAAGCCATGAGCACCCGCACCAGATGGACCACTGCAGCTCTCAAGCAACCAAGACTGTCTCTGGTCCCCATACCAGGCACAGTGAGATGACGAGCTGCATGCATGCCGGGAGGCTCTGAAAATCCTTAGCACCTGCAGGCCTGTAGCTTAAGGCCTGGTATAAAGGGCCCGCGCATGGCTGCCCTGCACACTGATCCCAGTCTGCTGGGCAGCGCTCTGCATGCCCTCATGCCCCTGAATCAGGCAGGGCGCGCCCCGAGCCCATGTAGCCACACAGTGCAAGGCATTGATTGCCGTGCCACTGATTTGAGCCCTGCACCACCTGCTAGGCATACACCCGGCTTGCTGCGCGTCAGGGGGCCTAGAGCCACCAAGCAGCTGCACACCTGGGGTTAAAAGTGGGGTGGTCTGGTGCATGGGGCACGGGCACTTGATTGAACTTGTCATACTTGCGCCGCCAAGCCACAGAGAACAGGGCTTCTGCCAGTGCGTACGCAGCCACGAGCAGCATTGCCACCTGCATGTGGAGCACACAAGCGGCGGTGGAGGCCAATGGAAGATGCCTAGACTGGACCTTTGGGCTGGCTGAGGTGCTAACGATCTCAAATGTGGCAAGACCACAGGGGAGCTGGACGCATACATGAATGTATGTGTGCCCACATGTGCATGACCGTGTATGCACATGGCTGACAAGCTGTCCTGCAGAGCTTTGCTGGGGATGAGCGTGCTCACACAAGATGACACATGAGCCACAGTTCTGACAGGAACATAAAGCTCCAGAGCTAGGTATCCTTTCCAGCACTGTACAAGTTTAAGTACCAGGTCTTTCAGGTATACAGATCTGAGTTTGGATGCGCCATAACCCCAACGTAGCTCACAGCCGTGTCATGCAGCTGCAGTGTGACTTAGTTGAGCGTCTGACTGGTCCCCAAACTATAAATTACAACCCTGCCAAGCATCTGTGATTTGATACAGGACCAGGCGTGGACAAAGCCACTGGCAGCTGCTAGCAGCAGTCAACTTTCAACCTCATCCTGCAACTGGGTGTCACTTAGCCGCACCTGAGGGTATCCCTGCCGCCAACAAACCCAAACTCCATATGCCAGTAGCAGACCACACAGTGTGGTGAGCCCCACAATGCAGCTCTCGGTGGCCATGCCAATACGTAGCATACGTCTCTGAGGGGAGACCTGCCCATTCAACTTGCGACGCGCTTGCAGCTTCTTCTCTGCAGCTGCAGCTGCATCTTTCGGTTGTCTAAGTGCTGCAAGGCAGGCCTGGATGCCATCTGCCAGAGCCTGGGCCTGCAGCTGCGTCTCCCTCTTCATGGAAGGCACCTGCGTCACGGGGTGGTCACTTACTTAGTGTCCAAGCAAGCATCTCTAGGTCAGACTACACCAAACAGAGGGGAATAAAATACATATCTGAAGCTGCCAATGAAGTGCTGGTGCCGATTTCCAAGGGGCACGGCGTGGAGCTCGCAGTGAAGTTACAAGCGAGAATGTGCACGGTCCCCTAGAGAGTGGCAATGAGGGTAGAACCAACCTTTCCTTCTCCGTCCTCCTTCTTATTGTTGGCGCTTGCACGAATCAAATCACCAGGAGAAGTTCACATCACTTCACATCATGGCCTGTACTAAGCTCAGTTCTTGCATTCATATTTTCGTTTGTTTGCAATTAACTTGCAATTTCGTGTCAATCAATAGCTATTCCTAACCTAACCTGTATGAAAACGTTCAATAAAAAATGAAATATACAAGTATTTCGTTCTTAAACGGCAGAAGTCCGTCCTGGATTTTGATGGCAGCCAAAACTCAAAGTTGGCTTAAGCTATAGCTGCCCTCGTTCGGCGGATACAGCCTTAAAAAACTCTACACCTTCAAACCTTTAGTTATAGCTGCTACTCGTACAGGGCTGAGGGGCACCTGAATCCAAACATGTACTCTTACACCTGCTCCTTGAAGATGGCGAGACTACAAGCACCCCTTGAATGGTGCTAGGAGGGGGTAACAACAAAGACATGTAGGGCGCTTAACCACTAAGGTTACAAGGTTACAAGGTTACTTAACCACTAACAAAACTAAATGCAAGGAAATTGCCATTTGCACTTATCACGGTCAAATGCTGGTAAATTGTCAGGAGGCATCGTGCAAGTGTCTATTGCAGTCGGACGTTCTCTGCTAGCTATGGGGAAGAGCTTGGAAGTAAAAGTATTCAAGGCAGCTTGGATTGCGGCACATGGATGTTGATGGGTGTCGAGTGTCATGGATGATAAGATGCTTCCTCATTGCATAAGGCAGGCGCGTGCAAGCTCCTGCAGAAAGCGTCCTATCCATCATGAGATGCTGCTGGACTCACAAGCAAAGGCATGATCTTTAACAGGCAAGCACTGGCTGTTCATGCTTTTCCGGATGGAGAGGGCAGTCCATCATGCTAGTAGCCTCGTGAGGGCATGGTAGACGGTCGCGGCACCGTCTTCACATCTTCAGGCCTCAATGGTGCATTTGCAAACATCTGAAAGCAGCCAGGAAGCAGTGCATGTTGGATTGAATCAGCAAAAGCGTTTTCATGGACCTCTTTCTGACTTACCTGCGGTTTGTAATAGATTGAGAATGAGCAAGGATAGGGATATCGCATCCAGGCAAAGCTTGTGTGAATACATGGACATTCATGTGTTTAATACATTAGGATGAATTTGGAAACACCTCGAAAAGTGACCAATCTCATACCAAATAGGGCGTGCACCCTGAACATGGTTTACACAAGTTTTCTCATGGCATCACCCTGTGCATGGTCCAGTAGCACAAGACATCCGCAAGGCTTGCTCACCCTGTCAAAATCAAAAGGCTTCGTGTCGACTGTGCGTGCCAGCCACTTGTTGTGCCGGCGGTCGTCACGAACTGCAGAGGTAAATTTGCATTATCATGCTCCTTTAACTGCATTTTGCTGATGGTTTGGCACATCAGCACGACCCACCCCCTCAACCACTAAAGCAGATGCTGGAAACAGGCCCCGCCCCCTTAATCATTTGAGTAGATGATGGGAACATAGACCACGTATTTGCCGCATCCAGCATGCTCTCACCAAAGTACTTGATGTCGTACACCAATTGAGGCGGGTCATGGGGTACCTTGGCCTTAATGGGCTGGGATCTGCAGGAGAGGCATGGCAGGGCGTACCGGCCAGAGGGGTGACAGGCCATATGGAACAGGATTAAAAAGGCACAGGACTAAAGAAGGAAGCCATCCTGATTTTCTCAGTCTTTCAACCGGAGATGGCTGCGCTAGTGCTCTTGAGCAATTGCTTCCAACCATGTGATGCATGTAATACTGAGGCGCAATGCCCACAAGAGATACTCACCCAGGAGAGACAGCCCGGTAGTGGTTTCCTGACCATAAGTAGTGCTGGTGGTCTGGCGAGCTCCATGCGCCGGTCATGAGCCATGGCTCCTTGATACCTGCCAAGGGTTCAGGTTGCATTCAAGTTGCGCTCAGTTCGCGCACAGTTCCAAAATGATGTGGAATCCAATTCACGAGTGTACCACTTTAGGTACTGCCCTTACCAAGCCTATGGAACTGCTGCCTCACTGCCACGAGACCGTTGTACAACTTCTCAGGAAGGACCATCCTCCACAAAGAAGGTGAAAGCGTGTCAGTAATTTAGTGTTAATGAGAAAACGACGCTATGGATCCGTAAAGTCTCGAGAAATTGAAGCCCGGGCAGCTGCACGTAGAAGGATCCAAACATAATTTTATTTCGCCGTATGAAGTGGGCCACTTCAATTGGTGCTCTCTCCATTGGGTCATGAGCGTCAACAAGGCCCCTGCGCAGAACCAGTCCCTTCACGGAGTAAGTTTTGTGCTTTGTGGCATTGTGAGTTGTTGAGCAACTGACGTGCGTGAACATTGGGTGGTGGTAGTTCGAAAGGCTCGCAGGGATGCTTGACGGGGGGCAAAGGCAGGAATTGCTGTAGCAGGAACACCATGAAGACGCATGGTGCATGTGGTCCTGATGGTCGAAGACGGCTCTAAGAGACCCATGTGACCACTGAGGCCTCAACCTCAAACCTGAATGGTAACCTGCCCTGCAGGAGACAGCTGCTAGGCGCCAGGCCATCGCTGAGCTCCTTTTCTTCGCCAGTGTTGGAGACCTCTACAGATGCAGAAAGATTTCGCTGGGATGGGGCCTCAACGTGGGTGTCTGCCCGCACGGCAGCTGCTTGCTGTTCTTGCTGCTTATCTGCTGCTGCCCTTGGCTTTGCTGTCAAGCAAAATTGACCCACACATCCTTTCCCCTCTAACTTTGCAGCTCAAAGATCCGTCCACCGCCGACTACGTGAGTAGCGTGGTTTTGTGGTTTTGCTCTTGTGTGCTCATGAGTGCTCCAGCTTGACATACCCCAATCAGTAAACATGCATCATTGTGACTGTATCTCTAATACTCTATCTAATATCTGTCATGCTCACAGGACAAGCGCACCCCCCTGTGAGTTACGGTGTGCGCAATATGGAAAAGGGAAGCTTGGCTCCGCCTCTTTATGTGTGTAAGGGAAGTCACTTGGGTGTCGCTGGAACAATGAAGGTCGTCGGGATATGCATGCTTAGCCTGCATTTTCTTAAGTGCGGATTGTACAATATGGTGTCCATAGCCTGGCCAGCTGCAGGGATGCTTCTGATGAGAACACGCCTATGACATGCGCATAGCACTTACCTACCTTGCTTCCACAAAAGTCCAGACCATTCTTTTTGCTGCGCACAACACGCGCATGCATGCACATGCGCATGCGCGCACACATTCACATTAACGCACATGCGCACGAGTGCGCATGCACAAACACGTACACAAGCTTGCGCGTACACCTTTTAAGTCATGATTTGGTCAGGATTGAGGAGTGGCATCTATCGTGCATGACAGAGCTGGGTTGCATGCTGACAAACTACCTGCTGGTCCTGGAATCCTTGCCTGGGCACAAGCACCAGCTGCAAACCTTCAGGGATGACGGAGAGCGCTGTTGCGGCTTGGGCTGCCATGCTTCACCAAAGCACCCATCGAAAAGGCTGTAACAGCAGACGGGCCACCCTCTCAATCCCCCTGCTCTGTGCATGGGATGCCGCCAGTTGTCAAAATGGTTGTGTGCTCATCTCCGTGCCAGCGCCCTAGCGGACCCCAGCTGACACCAAGCATCACCTGCAGACATGCATGGTGCAAGTGTTGCAGATGCGTGCTTGGGCACCTGATAAGCGCCCGCATTAGCTTCAAGCGCGTGTCTCATATGTGCAGGTGCAGTTCTGTAGGTGCACATGCAGCCCTGAAAGCGCTGACGCGTGCGGCCCTCCAAGGGCAGACGTGTGCACAGGCGCACATGTCCCAAGCTGCTGGCCTTCCTGCTGTGTGTGTCCCGTGTGGCGAGTTTCGCCCGGTCTGTGTGCCGTTGGGGCAGCCCTTGGACTGGCTTCGGGCTTACGTGCCTGCACCGGTGTGCATGGAGGTGCATGCACACCCGCCTGGTCCTTCTGAGACCTGTGGGGACCTACAGGGGGCAGGACAGAGGCGTTGGCCCTTGCCCGGGCCCTTGCCTGCATCGATCATTGCCTCAACGAATTGGCGCCCGCTCATGGTGGCGCTGTCCCAAACCGCGCGTCCGGCTGGCCGCACAGGCACTTGGCCGCCGCTGAGGGCTCCTACAGCGCTGTCTCCTGGCTGCTGCAGCAAGGGTGCGACGTGAACCCCATCGACCGCTTCAAGCGCACGCCCCTGGAGGTGGGTAGGGCAGTGCAGCGGCGCTGGTTGGCTCTCGCTGGGGGGCCCTTGCCAGGGGACCATGGCGTGCAGTGCGTTGTGTGTGCGCAGGTGTGCGTGCGTGCGTGAGTACGTGCGTACGGACATTTGTGTGCGTGTGAGTGTGCGTGCGTGCGTGCATGCGTGCATGCGTATGTGTGTGCATGTGTGTGTGTGTGTGTGTGTGCGCACGTGTGCGAGTGAGCGTGTGTGTGTGTTTGAGCGTGTATGCCCCAGAGGGGTCTGGACAGGTGCAGGTCTTGGGTGTGGGCAAACATGCATTAAAGAAAGATAGGTGCTGCAGCATGGCAGGCCTGCCTTGCGCAGGCTTGCCTTGTGCAGTTGCGTGGGCTGCGCAGGGTATGGCGTATGCCCGTGCTTGCGCAGGGTATGGCACATGCGTGTGCTTGCACAGGGTATGGCACATGCCTGTGCTTGCACAGGGTATGGCACATGCCTGTGCTTGCACAGGGTATGGCACATGCCTGTGCTTGCGCAGGGTATGGCACATGCCTGTGCTTGCGCAGGGTATGGCACATGCCTGTGCTTGCACAGGGTATGGCACATGCCTGTGCTTGCACAGGGTATGGCACATGCCTGTGCTTGCACGGGGTATGGCACATGCCTGTGCTTGCACGGGGTATGGCACATGCCTGTGCTTGCACGGGGTATGGCACATGCCTGTGCTTGCACAGGGTATGGCACATGCCTGTGCTTGCGCAGGGTATGGCACACGCCTGTGCTTGCGCAGGGTATGGCACACGCCTGTGCTTGCGCAGGGTATGGCACACGCCTGTGCTTGCGCAGGGTATGGCACACGCCTGTGCTTGCACTGGGTATGGCACATGCCTGTGCTTGCACAGGG
>LFIK01003104.1_pt1 | contig 13492 bp, 12 predicted proteins | sample 643401 | NCBI WGS metagenome assembly LFIK01 (sample SAMN03777447, study PRJNA286221) | soda lake metagenome | biome: soda lake; feature: Kulunda steppe; material: water; isolation source: sample T5-Br brine of Lake Tanatar-5 | place: Russia: Kulunda steppe | collected 2010-07 | reverse complement strand
GGGCGAAGAGGTGGCCGGCCAGCCGATCCGCGAACTCGTCACGGTGAACGGCGTGCGCGTGGTGGCGCAGGACGGCACCTGGGGGCTGGTGCGCGCCTCCTCCAACAAGCCGGAACTGGTCGTGGTGGTCGAAAGCCCCGTCTCGGAAGAGCGCATGCGGGCCATGTTCAAGGGCGTCGATGCGATCCTGCGGGAGAATCCGGAAGTGGGTGCCTATAACCAGTCCCTGTGAAGCCTGCTCCGCGAACCGTCAGGCGCCACCGGATCACAGACACGTCGTGCCGTTGCGAGAGACCTCGGCGACATTGCGCACCGGCCAGGGTGTCGTGTTGCTGAGGGTGATCGTTCCGGAAATCGCGTGGCCGATCGTGGGCGTGTAGGGCCTCTCGACCTCTGCAAGGATGAAGGAGGAGTTCGGCGCGTCGAAGCCGGCCGGCAGGGCGACCGTGGAATCGACGCTGCGCGGGGTCCGCTGATGGCCATCACTCCAGCAGACGCGCCCGACTGCGCTGCCATCCTCCTCCCTGACGACGACCGAAGTCAGCCTGATGCTGACCTGCGAGGCGTCGAACGGTGCCATCACCGAAAGGGCGGCTGCGAAAATATCGTCCATCTGGGCATTGTTGATGCCGCCATCTCCGCCGTTTCCTTCGCTGCCGGCGCGGCTCGTTATGTCGGCGACGGTGCGTGCCAGTACCGTGACCTTGCGGTTGATGTTCACGCCCTGCGTGACTTCCGCCATGCCGAGATAGAGCATGAGCATCACCGGCAGGATCAGTGCGAATTCCACCGCTGCCACACCCGCCGTTGCCAGAGGCAGGCTGCGCAGGCGCCGTAGCACCCGGTCGGCGCGCCCCGTCTGCGGTTCAGAGCGATCAGCCTTGCTCATCTGCCCTCCTGCGATCTGCCTGCCGTTTCGCTGCCCCATGCGCATGCCATCCTCCGTCACTGTGTGAACGGTTCGCTGCGGAACGCGGTCGATGCCATGATCAGGCGCTGGTTCCCCGTCAGCTGGCGTCCCTGGGTCGGGATGAAGTTCACGAAGATCGGATAGGCCATCGCGGCACGCACCAACACGATCTCGTCAGGGCCGGGATTCTCGAAAGTGAAGCCAGAGGGGTCGAAAGTGCCGTTATTCACCGGCAACGGCGGATTGGCGCCCGGGAAACTGGCAAACCGTCGCACATCGACATGCACCATGCCGTTGCAATCAAACAGGGCCGGCACGCGCGAGCAGACATCCTGACGGAATGCCGTGGCCAGCTGGCCACCGCTCGAACCCGGATTGTCCTGCTGGAACTGCCCCGTATAGATGCGCCGCGATGCGTCCGAAAGCGCGTTCTCGAGCACCTGCGTCACCCAGAAGTTCAGGGCGAGTTCGATGATCGCGAAGAGGATCGCCAGAAACGGCAGCGCCACGAGCGAGAACTCGACCGCCGTCGCCCCCTCGCGATCGCGCATGAAGCGACGCAACAGGCGACGGCGCAGCCAACGCGACAGGCCGCGCTTGCCAGCCGTCACCTCGGCGCACCCCGCCTCCAGAGCCGCAGCAGATGGCGCATCGGCATGCGCCGCATTGTCTTTTCGATCATCCAAACCCATCGCCAGAGCACCCTTCGAGCAGGCGGCCACGCCGCACATCGCGAGCGACAAGCCGCGCGACCACAACGGGCGATGGTCAGGGGTAGCGCAGAAAGCTTACATTTGAGTTATTTGAAAAGCAGACCCGTCACCAACGCTGCCATCCAGCGCCTGCCGGGCATCCCGCCCCGGCGGCGTGGACCATTGCGCGCATCACGCTACCGTGCGTAGCATGGATGCGACACTGCGAAAGGCCGCGACGAGCTTCTTGCGCTCCGGCTCCGGCAGCGCGGCGATGGCGGCAACCGTCTCGCCCGGAAGGAGCCCCGGCGCGCGGGCGAGGATTTCGCCCCCCGCATCGGTCAGCCGCGAATGCACGATGCGCCGGTCGGTCGGCGAGCGGTAACGCTCGACGAAACCGCGCTCCTCCAGCTTGTCGAGAATGGAGACGACTGTACCCGGCGAGAGATCCACATGCCGCGACAGGCCGTTGGTCGTCACCTCCCCGAGATCACGCACGGCAGCCAGCAGCACCACCTGCGGGATCGTCAGGCCCGACAGGCGCGCCATGGATTTCGAGCGCGTATCGATCGCCTGGGCGATGACCCGGATGGCCTTGACCAGGCCCGCGAGATCCTCGTCGAGCCCGAAATCCTGTACGGGCATGTCATCGGCCAGCGCAGCATCGGCGAGGGCGGCGTCGGCCAGCGAAGGCTCTTCCAGGGCATGCGGAACTTTCGTCTTCGCGGAGACGTTCTCGGCGTAGGTGCCGCGAAGCACGTCATCGTGAAGCGACGCGCCTCGCGATGCCGGTGACCGGTTTCTGCTGCGGGAAAAATTGACCATGCGTATCCTCCAGCTTCATTTGACATCAAATCATTCGTCCTGTAAAGATTTGAACTCAAATTAACTGTCGGTACGACGTCGTCCGGGTGAGCCGGGTGGCGGCTTGCCGTTGACCAGACGAGAGCAGAACGAAGCTATGTGCGGCATTTGCGGCGAAATCACTTTCGACGGGAGCCCCGCCTCCCCTCACATCACCGATCGCATGACGGATTGCATGATCCCGCGCGGCCCCGATTCCGGAGGCATGCTCAATCGCGGACGCGTCAGCTTCGGCCATCGCCGCCTGAAGATCATCGACCTGTCGGACAAGGCCGAGCAGCCCATGGTTGATTCGGAACTCGGCCTGAGCATCGCCTTCAACGGCTGCATCTACAATTATCCGGAGCTGCGCGAGGAGCTTCAGGGTCTGGGCTATCGCTTCTTCTCGCACGGCGACACCGAGGTGATCCTCAAGGCGTATCACGCCTGGGGCCTCGATTGCGTTCAGCGCTTCAACGGCATGTTCGCCTTCGCCATCCACGAGCGCGATACTGGTCGCGTGATCCTCGGGCGTGACCGTTTCGGCATCAAGCCGCTCTACCTCGCCGAGAAGGGCAACCGCCTGTTCTTCGCCTCCTCGCTTCCCGCGATCGTCGCCACGGGCGAGGTCGATACGACGATCGACCCGGTCGCCCTGCAGTTCTACATGAGCTTCCACGCCGTGGTGCCGGCGCCCTACACCATGCTCAAGGGCGTGCGGAAATTGCCTCCCGCGACCCTGCGCGTGATCGAGAAGGACGGCACCTCCAAGGATATCCAGTTCTGGAAGCTGAATTACGGCGGCAGCGCCGAGGATGCCGAGCGCCCCTTCGAGGAATGGCGCGACATGGTGCTCGACGAACTGCGCCGCGCCGTGCGCCGCCGCATGGTCGCGGACGTCCCCGTCGGCGTGCTGCTCTCCGGCGGCGTCGATTCGAGCGTGATCGTCGGATTGCTGGCCGAGCAGGGGCAAAAAGGTCTCAAGACCTTCTCCATCGGCTTCGAGGAGGCCCATGGCGAGAAGGGCGACGAGTTCGTTTATTCGGATCTCATCGCCAAGCGTTTCGAGACCGATCACACCAGGATGATGATCCCCTCCGCCGACATGCTGGAGGCGCTGCCGGCCACGATCCGCGCGCAATCCGAGCCGATGGTCTCCTATGACAATGTCGGCTTCTACCTGCTCAGCCGCGAGGTGGCCAAGCATGTGAAGGTGGTGCAGTCCGGTCAGGGCGCCGACGAGATCTTCGCCGGCTATCACTGGTATCCCAAGCTGGTGAATTCCAACGATCCCGTGGAAGATTACGCCAACGCCTTCTTCGATCGGTCGAACACCGTGATGCGCCAGCACGTGGCGCCGCATTGGCATGCCGATCGCGACGAGGTGCGTGCCTTCGTCGAGGATCATTTCAACCTGCCCGGCGCCGACGACCCGGTCCACAAGGCGTTGCGGCTCGATTCCACCATCATGCTCGTCGACGATCCGGTGAAGCGCGTCGACAACATGACCATGGCCTGGGGTCTCGAGGCGCGCGTGCCCTTCCTCGATTACGAGCTCGCCGAGCTCGCAGCGCGCATCCCGGCGCGTCATCATCTGTCGCATGGCGGCAAGGGTGTTCTGAAGGAGGCTTCGCGGCTCGTCATCCCGAGCGAGGTGATCGACCGGCCCAAGGGTTATTTCCCGGTCCCGGCCCTGAAATACATCCAGGGCCCGACCCTGGACATGGTGCGCGATTCGCTCACCTCGCAGAAGGCGCGTGAGCGCGGCCTGTTCAACCAGGACTATCTCGACAGCCTCTTCGCCGACCCCACCAGCGCCATCACCCCCCTGCGCGGTTCGGAATTGTGGCAGGTGGCGCTGCTCGAAATGTGGCTGCAACAGCATGATCTGTGAGCGGAAAACGTTTGCAGGGTGCGCTTTCACTTCCCGCAGGGGAGAGATAAAGGGTGGGGTGGAACCGCGTGGTGAGATGCACGCCGTTTGGCGGTTCAACGACATGATCAAGCGCCTGACGAGAGGGCCCATATGACCAAGACGCCTTCAACCCGGTCGGAACGCTCGCTGCGGCGGGAGCGTGACCAGCGTCGTCAGCCGGCCTATGCCGAGCCGGATCTGGAGACGACGCCGCAGCCGAACGCGATCATCGATTGCGGCTGGGGGCGGCTGCTCTTCGGCCAGACCTTCGATGATCACGAGGAGCTGGTCGAGGCCATGCGCGGCGAGCGACCGGATCGGCGCGACATCGCCGTCTATGTGCGCGACCCGCATGTGGCGCTGGCGAGCGCGCCGCAGGAGATGTTCCTCGATCCCTCGCACACCTTCCGCCTGCCCCTGTCGCGCTACCGCACTTCGCGCCGCCGGCCGGGGGGCTTCTTCATCCGCCGCCTCTCCTCGGCTGCGGATGCCGAGGCGGTGAACCGCATTTACGCGGCGCGCAACATGGTGCCGGTGCCGCCGGAATTCTTCTGGTCGAAACGCGACAGCCGGGCGATCACCTATTTCGTGGCGGAGGACGAGGCGACCGGGCAGATCATCGGTACGGTAACCGGCATCGATCATTTCCGCGCCTTCGGCGATCCCGAACACGGCTCGTCGCTGTGGTGCCTCGCGGTAGATCCGCAAGCCATGCCGCCGCGCATCGGGGAATGGCTGGTGCGCCACCTGGCCGAGTATTTCAAGGCGCGCGGCGCGGCCTTCATGGATCTCTCGGTGATGCATGACAACGAGCACGCCATCGCGCTCTATGAAAAGCTCGGTTTCGAGCGGGTGCCCTTCTTCACGCTCAAGCGCAAGAACTTCATCAACGAAAAGCTCTTCGCCGGCCCGGGGCCGGAGGCCGAGCTCAACCCCTATGCGCGCCTGATCATCGACGAGGCGCGCCGGCGCGGCATCGATGTCGAGGTGACCGATGCCGAGGGCGGCTTCTTCCGGCTGTTCTATGGCGGGCGCTCGATCCATTGCCGGGAATCTCTCACGGAGCTCACCACCGCCGTCGCCATGTCGATCTGCGACGACAAGGCCGTGACGCGGCGGGTGGTGGAGCGCGCCGGCGTCGTGGTTCCCGAGCAGCTTATCGCCGGGGATGGTGCGGCGATGCGCGAGTTCCTCGAACGCCACGGCAGCGTCGTGGTCAAGCCCGCCCGCGGCGAGCAGGGGCGGGGGATCGCGGTCGGGGTCGAGACCATGGACGAGCTCGAGGCCGCCGTCGAAGTCGCGCGCAATTATTGCGACCGCGTGCTCATCGAACAATGCGTCACTGGCGAGGATCTGCGCCTCGTCGTGATCGATTTCCGTCTCGTGGCGGCGGCAGTGCGCCGTCCGGCCCAGATCGTCGGCGACGGCACCACGAGCATCCGCGAGCTGATCGAGCGCCAGAGCCGCCGCCGCATGGCCGCGACCGGAGGCGAATCGTCGATCCCGCTCGATGGCGAGACGGAGCGCACCGTCGCGGCGGCGGGCCACGATTTCGACACCGTCCTGCCGGAGGGCACCGTGCTCAATGTGCGGCGCACGGCCAATCTGCATACGGGCGGCACCATTCACGACGTGACGAGCCACGTGCATCCGCGTCTGGTCGATGCCGCCATCCGTGCGGCGCGGGCCATTGACATTCCGGTAACGGGGATCGATTTCATGGTGCCCTCGCCCTATGAGCCCGAATATGCTTTCATCGAGGCGAACGAGCGGCCGGGTCTGGCGAATCACGAGCCGCAGCCGACGGCGGAGCGTTTCATCGATCTGCTCTTTCCGCTCTCGATCCCGGCCGCCGTGCGCCAGGCGGCCTATCTGGAACGCAAGGACAAATGCAACGACTGACGATCGACACCGATTACCTGCGCGAGCGGCTGGCCAATCTGCTCGCGATCCCCTCCCCCACCGGTTACACCGACAGCATCGTCAGGCATGTCTGCCAGGAGATCGAAAAGCTCGGGCTCGGCTATGAGCTCACCCGGCGCGGCGTGATCCGGGCGATTCTGCCCGGTCACGAGAAGCGTGCGGCCCGCGCGCTCGTCTCCCACCTGGATACGCTGGGCGCGCAGGTGATGCAGCTCAAGGATAACGGGCGGCTCGAACTCGTGCCGATCGGGCACTGGTCGGCGCGTTTCGCCGAAGGCGCGCGCGCCACAATCTTCTCCGATAAAGGCGCCTATCGCGGCTCGATCCTGCCGCTGAAGGCATCGGGTCACCGCTTCAACGAGGAGATCGACACGGCTCCCGTCGGCTGGGAGCATGTGGAATTGCGCGTCGATGCGATGTCGCGCGACCGGCGCGATCTGCAGAGGCTGGGCATCGATGTGGGCGACATCGTCGCGATCGATCCGAACCCGGAATTCCTCGACAACGGCTACATCGTCTCCCGTCATCTCGACAACAAGGCCGGGACTGCGGCGATGATGGCGGCCCTGAAGGCGATGATCGACGGGGGAGAGAAGCCGCCGGTGGATATCCACTGGCTCTTCACCATCGCCGAGGAGGTCGGCGTCGGCGCTTCCGCGGCACTGACCAACGACGTCGCGGCGATCGTCTCGGTCGATAACGGCACCACGGCGCCGGGCCAGAATTCAGACGAGTTCGGCGTCACCCTCGCCATGGCAGACCAGACCGGCCCGTTCGATTTCCACCTGACGCAGAAGCTCGCCAAGCTGTGCAAGGACAACGACATCCGCTACCAGAAGGACGTCTTCCGCTATTACCGCTCCGATTCCGCCTCCGCCGTCGTCGCCGGGCACGATGTCCGCGCGGCGCTGATCACCTTTGGTGTCGATGCCTCGCACGGCTACGAGCGCATCCACATGCATGCCCTGCGCTCACTGGCGGAATTGATGACGGCCTATGGCGCGAGCCCGGTGGAGATCACGCGTGACGTGCACGAGATCAAGAAGGGTCTCGGCGGCTTCACCCGCCAGCCGATGTCGGCGGCGGATGTCGACGGGATCCTGGAGGAGGTCGAGCACCTCGTCGAGGAAGATATCGGTCAGGCCGCACCTGGAGGCGGCGGCATCTGAGCCGCAGCGTCATCGGCCCCGGTCGAGCCGGGCGGCTTCATGCGAAGCCCCTCGGCGATCTGGCGGTTGATGTTGATCAGGGCGGCGAGACCCTCGGGCTTTGGTTCGATGGTGAGTTCCACCGTGCGCTTGAAGATGAAGATCCCGAGATTGCCGATATTCTGCTTGATCTCACGCGGAAGCGGATTGTCCGCCTCCGTCGCGGCAGTGGCGAGAATGGTCCAGAGCCTGCGGTTATAGGTCAGGGCCTCGTCGAGTTCCGGCTGGCGGACCTCCCAATCGTCCTTGATGTTCTGCAGCCGGGAGGCGGCCTTCATCAGGAGGTTGGCTTCCAGCTCGCGCGGGCTCTGGGTGACCTGCGCGGTCCGGGCATAAGCGTTAGCGCCCTTCAACATTGGACAAGACCTCCTCCTCGAAAGCGATCAGCTTCTTGACCTCTTTCAGAGCTTTATAAAACTCACCGGTTAGGAGAAGGTTATTGACGTCGGCGATGATGGGGGTCGCGCGCGGCACGGCAGCCAGAAAATCCTTCACGAGGGGGAAATACACCTCGTGATGATCGCTCAGCTCGCCCTTGAGATACATCAGCTGCACCGCCAGATAGATGCGCTTGGCCGGCGTATCCGCGCTCTCGGGCGTGAGGATGTCCTTCTCGCGCAGGATCGGCGCATCGCCCTCGATGAAGAAGCGCGCGCGCTGATCGCCGTTGCGAATGACGGCGGTGCCGATGATGACCCGTTCGTTGGGCTTGAGTTCGACCCGCAGGGGCATGATACGCTCCGTTCAAGACGCGTCGCCGGCTGATTAGCCGAGCAGACGCAGGATCGACTGTTCGGACTGCGAGGCGAGCGACAAAGCCTGCTGCGAGAGCTGCTGGCGCGTGTTCAGGGCAAGCAGGTTGGCCGCCTCCTCGTTCTGATCGGCAAGGGTTAGATCATCAGCGCCACCCTTGAGCGTGTTGACCATCTCCTTGGTGAAATCCTCGCGCACGCGCACCAGCGAGAGGTTCGTGCCGAGCGTGGCCGCACTGGTGCGCAGATCGTTCAGGAAGCCCTGGAGCGCTTCGAGTGAGTCGTCGATCCTTCCTGCACCGGCAGCGAGATTTGTATCGGCCCATCCCGAACCACCAGTGACGTTGTAGATGTCGCCGATCGTACCTTCGGCCAAGGCGCCGCCGGCGCCGGTTCCGAGGTTGACGACGAGGTCAGAGTTTGTCGGATCGTTGATCGTCAGCGAGGTCCGGTCGTTGGCTTCAAGGGCGGTGTTGAAGATGATCTCGAGTTCGTCACCGAGGAGCAGGTTGGTCCCGTTGTAATCGGAATCCTCTGCGATATCTTTCAGTTGGTCCCGGAGCGCCTCGAACTGCGTTGCAAGCGTGTCACGCGTCTCGGAATCACTCGCGTCACGCGCCTGACGGGCGAGACCCATCATGGTCTCGGTGATCTTGGTCATCGCCGTGATGCCCTTGTCCGCCGCTTCGAGCGTGCGCACACCGATGCGCATGCTGTCCTGAAGGCGGGTAAGGTCGTTGGCACGGTTGTTGAGGCCCTGTGCCTGGAAGAAGTTCTGCGGGTCATCAAGCGCAGAACTCACCTTCAGACCGGTGGCGAGGCGGTTCTGGATCACGCCCTGATCGCGCCCGATATTTTGCAATTGCAACAGATTCGAGCGGATCGCGGAGGAAAGCACCACGTTCGTCATGAGCGAAACCTTTCAAGACGGCACACGCATTCAATTGAGGAATAGCAATGGAGCATTAACCTTAATGAACAGTTAAACCGCCATCATTCCATCTTGCCGCAATCGGGCCAGCATGACGCTATCTTAGGTTGAAATCGGCGTGTTATAGCCTTCGAGGAGCGGGGCAAGGTGGTGTTCGAAACGGGCACCGATGCCGCGCGCATGTTTGCGAATCGTCGTCACGGCATCGAGCGAGCCGATCGGATGCACAAAATGCTCTCGCTCCGACTGCCCGGGCTGCAAACGCGAAAAATCGACACCATCCGTCTCAAGGCCAAGCGCATCGTAAAGCGAAGCGGCGAATTCCCGCGGCCCCTCGACCATCTTGTCGTAATTCACCCGCACGATCGGATTCGGCAAAACCCCCTCGAAAAAATCCATCAGCTCTTCATAGGCGCGGATATACTGGCCAATCTCATATAAATCAAACAGGTTCCTGTTTCCTGTACCGTAAAACTTGAAGTATTGGGAAACGCCCAAATCAAGAATGTTTCTCTCACAGAAAATCATTGGCGCCTTCGGAAACCACAAAGACAAAAGCGGCAACCTTGCAAGATTGTCGGGCATTGTATCAATGCGTAGCGAATAATCCTCTACACCGACCGTTTCAAGATACAAACTGGCATCCCTGCGGCAGGCCTTTGCTGATCGGCTGTTCATGTAAGCATTCGGGGTAACCTGCAGCGCATTGATAAAATCCCTCATCAGCGATGCCGTACGACCCGATTCACCGACAGGGTTTGCTCCAGGGTAGAGCGACAGGATCGACTCGACCAGGCTCTTACCGCTACGCGAGCAACCAACAACCAGCGCCAGACGCTGGTCATCAAGACCATGCTCATGCCGCTCTTCGAAAAAGGCGCGCGAAATTCCGGTTCTCCGCCAGATATCGAGGGCTTTTGCGGGATGAAGTGAATAGCCACGATCAATATCCCTGACCAGCGCATTGGCCTTCTGATACATGGCGAACGCCTCTTCATCCCTTTCGCGATGCAACAGGACATTTGCCGAAGCAAAGGCATAATACGATTTTGCGAGCGCGCTCGAAGTTTTCGATGTCAGCTGTCTGTCGAGCTTCGCGAGATCGTCTTCACTGAAGAATGCGCTATCAGCCACGGATAATTCGAGACAAATCCCCGGGTCCCCTGGATTCAGACCCCATAGCCGCTTCATGATTACCAGATAGCCGTCCTGATCTCCTTCGCTCTTTATGAGACGCGCCAGCAGTTTCAAACCTGCGGTAGAGTCCGGCTCCTGCGCAAGAACTCGTTCCAGAATCGGACGACACCCGCGCCCCTCATCCAGCTTCATCAGACAGTGCGCCTTCATACATAATATCCGAGTATTATCCGGCGCGAGCCGCTCGGCGCGCTCATTGTATTGCAAAGCCTTGCTGAGATTGCCTATACCCGCCCAGCATTCCGATGCAAAATGCGGAATCGAGGCAGATTTGGGAAAGCGTTTGGCGAGCTTCTCCAGATATTTCAGAGCCTCACGATAATTACCCCGCTGAAAAGCTGATCGATAAAGGGTGAAATCCTCAGCACGCGGCTCCACACCGGTATCGCTCTGTCGAGCGAGGCGGGCATTCTGGCGTCTGAGTTTTCGCGACATACTGTCCTCTGGCGAAGGTAAACTCCGAATCACAACGGTTTAATCACGCTAAGTCCGTTGTCAGTGCAAATCAAGCACAGCGCGCTGGAGTTGCGCCCGCAGAAAATCGCATCAGGAAAACAGAAAAAGGCGGCCCCGCAGGACCGCCTTCTCCGAAGATATCCGCAGGTACGGATCAGAACAGTCGCAGGATACCCTGCTGCGACTGCGAGGCGAGAGACAGGGCCTGAATACCCAACTGCTGCCGTGTCTGCAGAGCAAGCAGGTTGGCCGCCTCCTCGTTTTCATCCGCGAGGGTAAGGTCGTCCGCACCCGCCTTCAGGGTGTTGACCATGTCCTTGGTGAATTCCTCGCGCACTTGCACCAGCGAGAGGTTCGTGCCGAGCGTGGCCGCACTGGTGCGCAGATCATTCAGGAAACCCTGGAGCGCTTCGAGTGAGTCGTCGATCGCTTCTGCACCGTTAGCAAGATTGGTATTCGCCCAACCGCCAGAGCCAGTAACACCGTAAATCGCTGTCATGTCGCCCGTGTTCGCCAGGGCGCCGCCGGCGCCGGTTCCGAGGTTGACGACGAGGTCAGAGTTTGTCGGATCGTTGATCGTCAGCGAGGTCCGGTCGTTGGCTTCAAGGGCGGTGTTGAAGATGATCTCCAAATCATCGCCCATCAGGAGATTGGTGCCGTTGTAATCGGAATCCTCGGCGACGTCCCTGAGTTGATCCCGGAGCGCGTCGAACTGCGTTGCAAGCGTGTCACGCGTCTCAGCATCACTCGCGTCACGTGCCTGACGGGCCAGACCCATCATGTTCTCGGTGATCTTGGTCATCGCCTTGATGCCCTTGTCCGCCGCTTCGAGCGTGCGCACACCGATGCGCATGTTGTCCTGCAGACGGGAGAGGTCATTGCTGCGATTGTTGAGCGATTGCGCCTGGAAGAAGTTCTGCGGATTATCCAGAGCGGAGCCCACCTTCAGACCCGTCGCCAGACGATTCTGGGTCGAGTTGATCAGGTTCTGGGTGTTGTTGAGGGAGAGAAGGTTCGAGCGCATGGCGCCCGTAAGATTGATACCCGACATGGTCAGTTCCTTTCTGGAAACATCGTCATTCTTGACGCCTCGAAGACTTCTGTTCGAGACACAACCACGAGACCACGGGAATCTGAACAAAACCTTGCGGCGTTTGGATGACATGCGCATCAATCGTGTCCGCTGACGCGATCAATCGGATTCATGGTTAACGCATCGTTAATCTGTCGCCGTCACTCTCCCACGAAGCATGCAATGCCGATCTCCGGGCACGAGCAAAGTCGGGCGCAACACCATGAACATGATTCGATCAATCCCCGTGACGCCGGAAACCTGCGCCGGGCGAAGCTGGAGCATTCCGCAGGATTTCCGTTTCGCGACCCGGATCGGGATGGTCCCCCTCGTCGCGGCAGAGTTGCCGGCAGCCCAGGCCGAATTTCCGATCGTGATCAAGCGTACGGCCTCGGGCCTGAGCCTGCTCGCGGTCATCGCCGCCTCGGGGCACCGCTCCCCCTTTGTTGACGCAAACCATGCCTGGCGTGCCCGCTACACGCCTTTTCTCCTGCGCTTCTACCCCTTCGTCCGCAACGAGACGGCGCCTGATACGGAAGGCGGGCTTGCGATCTACGAGGATCCGGATCTGTTCAGCCCCCGCCCGGACGGACACTGGTTCTATAATGACGACGGCATCCGCAACCCGGTTCTCGACCAGATCGAGGATGATCTCGGCCGGTTCGTATCGGCGAGCGCCGACACCGCAGCAGCGCTGCAGGCGCTCGATGATGCGGGAGTGCTGGAACCCTTCGACCCGTTGCGCTACGTCGCCGACCTGAAGATGACCGATACCGACCTGCTCCAGATTGACGAGGAGCGTCTGAAGAGCCTGCCCGCAACGACCTTCATCGCCCTGCGTGACGCCGACGCCATCCCGGTCGCCTATTGCCACCTGCTCTCGCTTCAGCATCTCGGCAAGCTGCTCGAAGAGCCGCCACAGACTACGCAGGCGGTGCAGCAAGGGGCGCGGGCGGAAGACAAGGCGAGCTTCAAGGAGAAAGAGGAAATCGCGACATTCCGTGACGCCGTCGAAGAGCGGATCGCCGCACGCAATCCCTACAGCGCTGTTTCCCTGCAAAAACGCTTTGAGAGAAAATACGGCAACAACGCCACCGTCTACCGGGTGAAGGCGCACCTGTTTTCGCTCATGGGCCGCCACGAAACGGCAACGCGCATGTTCGCGATGCTGGATGAGGAAGGCCGGCTCGACGCGCAGGGCCAGCGGGACCAGGTTGCCGCGCTGCTGCGCTCGGACAAGATTGCCGAGGCGCAGACCCAGGCGGAGAAGCATGCGCCCTTCGTCGCGAAACCGGTCGATGCGCTCACCGATGCGGAACGGATCTGGGCGCCGGTTCATCTCGAACTCGCCGCGAAGCAGGAGCGTCGTGACGACGACAGGCTCGCACTCGCGCGGGAATTGGTGCGCCTGGAGCCGGAGGCGGCCACGCATCACATCAACCTCGCCGCACTGACATCCGATTCTGAGTGTCTGACTCATAATTCCAGGCCGTTTAGCTGTATCTTGCGAGCCTTCGCGTGATGATGCGGATGTGGGCGACGGTCAGCCATGCAGTGGCGCTCTCGATGGTTTTCTCCCAGTCTTTTGCGAGG
>LFIK01003100.1_pt1 | contig 13503 bp, 8 predicted proteins | sample 643401 | NCBI WGS metagenome assembly LFIK01 (sample SAMN03777447, study PRJNA286221) | soda lake metagenome | biome: soda lake; feature: Kulunda steppe; material: water; isolation source: sample T5-Br brine of Lake Tanatar-5 | place: Russia: Kulunda steppe | collected 2010-07 | reverse complement strand
GTGCCCCGCGCCCGGGTGGCCCGGGGAAAGGTCGCGCCCGGGGACCGCCGCTTCGGGCCCTACGCCCACGCCTACGCCATCCGTGACACCCTCGACCTGCTGCTGCGGGTGTTCCCCGTCCGGACCTGTTCCCAGGGCGTGTACGACCGCGCGGAGCGTACGGGTCGCCCCTGCCTGCTCCACCACATCGACCGGTGCGCCGCGCCCTGCACCGGCGAGGTCAGCCCTGAGGAGCACCGGGAGCTGGTCGAGGGTTTCGCCAGCTTCCTCGATGGTGAGACCGCGCCCGTGCTCGCCGAACTCGAGGCGCAGATGCACGCGGCCGCGCAGGAGCTGCACTTCGAGGCCGCCGCCCGTCGCCGTGACCAGCTCCTCGCCGCGCGCCGCGCGATGGAGAAGCAGCAGGTCGTCACCGATAAGCCGGAGGACCTCGACGCCATCGCGGTGCACGAGGACGACCTCGAGGCCTCCGTCCAGGCCTTCTTCGTGCGCCGGGGTCGGCTCGTCGGCCGCAAGGGCTGGAGCGTCGACAAGGTCGAGCCTCTCACCACCTCGGCGCTGTTGACCTCCTTCCTGCTGCAGCTCTACGCCGAGCGTCCCGACGAGATCCCGCCGCAGGTGCTGGTGCCCACCCTGCCCGACGACGCCGACGCGCTCTCCACCCTGCTGGCCGATCAGCGCCGGGTGCACCGTCCACCGTCGCGTGGGCGCCCCGTGGACCGCGTGCGCTTCCACGTGCCACAGCGCGGCGCGAAACGCGATCTGCTGACCACCGTGGCGGAGAACGCCCGGGAGTCCTTCCAGCGCACACGCCTGCAGCGGGCCAACGACTTCGATGCGCGCACCCGCGCGCTGGGGGAGCTGCAGGCCGCCCTCCACCTCGACGAGGCCCCGCTTCGGATCGAGTGCTACGACATCTCCCACCTCGGTGGCACCGAGGTGGTCGGTTCGATGGTGGTGTTCGAGGACGGCCTGCCCCGCAAGAGCGAGTACCGCCGCTTCAAGCTCTCCACCGACACCAACGACGACTACGCCGCGATGCGGGAGGTCCTGCGCCGCCGTTTCGCCCGGCTGGTGGAGGAGCGGTCGATGCCTGTCAGCGAACGGGACGAGGGGCGCGCCCGGTTCGCCTATCCACCCAACCTCCTGCTGATCGACGGTGGGCCGGGCCAGCTCGCCGCCGCCCTGGAGGGGGTCGCGGAGACCGGTGTCGAGGACGTCGCGGCGGCCGCCCTGGCCAAACGCTTCGAGGAGCTGCATCTGCCGGGTGGGGGCGCGCCCGTCGTGCTGCCGCGCGGCTCGGAGGCCCTCTATCTCGTGCAACGGCTCCGCGACGAAGCGCACCGCTTCGCCGTCAGCTACCAGCGCACCCGCCGCCGCCGGGCCGTCACCACCTCGGCGCTGGACGACATCCCGGGGATCGGACCCACCCGGCGCGCTGCGCTGCTGGAGCGGTTCGGCTCCGTGGAGGCGATGCGGCGGGTCAGCGAGGAGGAACTGGCCGGCGTGCCGGGGGTGTCGCGTACGCTCGCCCGGAACGTCCACCAGCACCTGCACGGTGGGACGGACCCAGGGACCGGCACCGCCGCCGGAGCCCGTGAGGGCAGCGAGGGCACCGAGGAGCCGACGTGACCGCACCCACCCCCGACGCCGAGCCGCCAGCACCCCGACTCGGTGGCCACGTCAGCGACGTGGAGGCCAAGCGACCCCACATCCTCATCATCACCGGGCTATCCGGGGCGGGTCGCTCCACCGCCTCCAACGTGGTCGAGGACCTCGGCTGGTTCGTCATCGACAACCTCCCCCCGACCCTGATCGAGCGGGTGACCGAGCTCGCCTTCGCGCCGGGCTCCTCGGTGTCGAAGCTGGCGATCGTGGCAGATGTCCGGGGCCGGGAGTTCTTCTCCACCCTGGTGGACACGATCCGCGACCTGCGCCGCAGCGAGGCGGACGTCAAGGTCCTCTTCCTCGACGCCCAGGAGGAGGCGCTGATCCGGCGCTTCGAGGAGACCCGCCGCCGGCATCCTGCTGCGGTCGAGGCCGGCGTCGTCGCCGGCATCCGTGCGGAGCGGGAGCAGCTCAGCGAGCTGCGCGGGCTGTCCGACCTGATCATCGACACCACCGACCTCAACGTCCATGAGCTGCGCGAGCGGGTGCTCGACCTCGTCGACGACCCGTCCTCCGCGACCCTGCGCATCGACGTGGTCTCCTTCGGCTTCAAGCGTGGGACGCCCCGGGAGGCGGACCTGCTGCTCGATGTGCGCTTCCTGCCCAACCCCCACTGGGTCGAGGAGCTCAGGGGCTACTCCGGGTTGGACGAGAAGGTCCGCTCCTACGTGTTCGGCCAGCCCGCCACCGAACCCTTCGTGGAGGCCACGCAGCGGCTGCTCGATGTGGTCGTCCCCGGCTACGTCACCGAGGGGAAGCGCTACCTGACCATCGCCATCGGGTGCACGGGTGGCAAGCACCGCTCCGTCGCCCTGGCAACCGAGCTCGGGGGCTACCTCACCGACACCTTCGGCCTGCCGGTCGAGGTCAAGCACCGCGACCTCGGTGCGGAGTGAGTCGCCCCCAGCCCCTGCTGCGTCGCGCCGTGGCGATCGGCGGGGGACACGGTGTGGCCCGCACCCTCGCGGGTCTGCGCACGATCGCCGACGACGTGGTCGCGGTGGTGTCAGTGGCCGATGACGGTGGCTCGTCCGGGCGCCTGCGCCGCGATCTGGGGGTGCCGGCGCCCGGTGATCTCCGGATGGCCCTGACGGCCCTGGCCCAGCGCCGCCGCCTGGCGGAGCTCGTCAGCTACCGGTTCGACCGGGGCGAGCTGCGCGGGCACAGCCTCGGCAACCTGATGCTGGTGGCCCTGCAGGCCCAGCACGACGGCGACCTGGTGGCCGCCCTCGACGAGCTCGGGCTCCACCTCGGCGTCGCCGGCCGGGTGCTGCCCTGCACGCCGGCGTCGGTGACACTGGAGGCGCACACGGCCAGCGGTGACGTCCACGGGCAGGCCGCCATCGCGGAGACGACGCGGCTCGAGCGCGTGTGGCTGGACCCGCCCGGCCCTGCGGTCACCCCCGCCGCCGCCGCCGCGGTCACCGACGCCGACCTCGTGGTGCTCGGGCCGGGGTCGCTGTACACGAGCCTGCTGCCGAACCTGCTGGTGCCGGGGCTCGCGCGTGCGCTCGCGGCGACCACGGCCACCGTCGTGCTGGTCGCCAACCTGCGCCAGCAGCCGGGGGAGACCGAGGGGATGGACCTCGTCGACCACCTGGCTGCGCTCCAGGCCCACGCGCCCGGCGTGCGGGTGGACGTGGTCGTCGCGCACGAGGGCCCCGCGCCCAGCGGCGAGGGCGCGCCGCTGGCGGTCGACCGCGCCCGGCTGGAGGCGTGGGTCGACCGGGTGCACACCGCGGATCTGCTGGACGCGTACGACGGGCACGATCCAGGCGCGCTTGCCGCAGCGCTGCTGGCCGTGTGCGACGGGTGAGCCGTGCACGCCGCCTCCTTCACCGAGGTCGTCCGCCAGGAGCTGTCGCGGCTGCCGCTGGGGACCCCTGACGAGCTGCGCGCCGAGCTGATCGGCCTCGTGCGCACCGCCGGGCAACTCACCCTCGCGGGCGGGGGTGGCCCTCCGATGCTGTCGGTGGTGACCGGCTCCGGCGCGGTCGCACGGCGTGCCCACGGTCTGCTCGTGTCGCGCTACGAGGCCCGCCCGGAGCTCAAGGTCCGGGCCCGCTCCGGGGTGCAGCACGCCGCGCGCTACGCCCTGGTCCTGGGTGCTGGCGGGCGTGGGGTGGCGGAGGACCTCGGCATCCTCGACGCGGACGGCCGGTTGCTACGCGAGCTCGGGCTGCGGCGTCCCGGGGCCGGCGATCGCACAGGCCAGGGTGACAGCGCCGAGGTGGCGGTCAGCGGCGATGACGGTGTCGCGCCCGCGTTGCTGCGTGGCGCCCTGCTCGGCGGTGGATCGGTGTCGCGCCCGGGCCGGCCTGCCCACCTCGAGATCGGTGTCGTCGAGCCTGAGGTCGCCACGGAGCTGGCAGCGATCCTCGAACAGGTGGTGGGCGCGCCCGGCACCGTCTCCACCGCCGGACGCGCCCGGGTCGTGCTCAAGTCCGGTGAGCGCATCGCGGCGCTGCTCGCCGCGGTGGGGGCGACCCGGGCCTACCTCGAGGTGGAGGAACGGCGCCTGCGCCGCCAGCTGCGGAGTGAGGCGAACCGCCTCGCCAACGCCGACCGCGCCAACCTGCGGCGCACGATCGAGGCCAGCGCAGCGCAGGTCCGCAGCGTGGAGTCGGCCATCGAGCGGCATGGCTGGGAAGGCCTGGAGGAACCGCTGCGGGAGGTCGCGCTGGTGCGGCTCGCGAACCCGGAGGCGAGCCTGACCGAGCTCGGCAGCCTGCTGGACCCGCCGGTCGGCAAGTCGGCGATCCACCGCCGGCTCGCGCGGCTCGAGGCGCTGGCACAGGCCCCTGGGGATCCCTCGGGCGGGCTCGAGCGCTGAGACAGGCCGGTCGGGTCGCGTTCCAGACGCGTTCGGGGCGCGTTCGGGTGGCGTTGGGGGCCAGCGGGCCGTCGGCCACCGTCGAAGGGGAACCGAAGGACCCGTGACCCGGTCGAGGGCCCGGTGGTAGTGTCAGATGCGAGCGCGGGACGCACGGTGCTGCACACAACGCCGCCGTGCCGCCCGTCGCGAGGTCGGGTGCCGACCGACCGGTCGCCACCCCTCTCGACGCCCGAGGACCACCGGGTCCCCGGCACCGTCCCGCGGGACGACCCCAGCCCATCGAACGGGAGCTACCAACCATGTCCGTGAGCGTCGCCATCAACGGCTTCGGCCGCATCGGCCGGAACATGCTCCGCGCCGCGCTGAAGAACGACATCGACCTCGACTTCGTCGCGATCAACGACCTGACCGACACCAACGCCCTGGCCATGCTGCTGAAGTACGACAGCGTGCACGGCCGCTTCGACGGCACCGTCGAGGTGGATGGCGATGACCTCGTCGTCAACGGCAAGCGCCTCAAGGTGCTGTCCGAGCGTGACCCGGCGAACCTGCCCTGGGGGGAGCTCGGCGTCGACATCGTGGTGGAGTCCACCGGGTTCTTCACCAAGCGCGACGACGCTGCCAAGCACCTCGCTGCCGGCGCGAAGAAGGTCCTGATCTCCGCGCCGGCCAAGGGCGAGGACAAGACCATCGTCATGGGCGCCAACGAGGGCGACTACGACCCCGCCACCCACGACGTGGTCTCTATGGCCTCCTGCACCACCAACTCCGTGGTGCCGATGGCCAAGGTCATCCACGAGGCCTTCGGGATCGAGCAGGGTCTGATGACCACGATCCACGCCTACACCGGTGACCAGCGCATCCACGACGCGCCCCACAAGGACCCGCGCCGCGCCCGCGCCGCCGCCATCTCGATGGTGCCCACCACCACGGGTGCCGCCCAGGCCGCCTCGCTGGCGCTGCCGGAGATGGAGGGTCGCCTCAGCGGGTACGCCATGCGCGTCCCGGTGGCCTCGGGGTCGGTCACCGACCTCACCCTGGTCCTCGACAAGGAGGTCACCAAGGAGGAGCTGAACGCCGCGGTCAAGGCCGCTGCGGAAGGCCCGCTGGCGGGCGTCCTGGAGTACACCGAGGACCCGATCGTCTCCGTCGACATCATCGGGAACCCGCACTCCTGCATCTTCGACGGCCTGGCCACCATCGCGGCCGGCAAGATGGTCAAGGTGCTCGGGTGGTACGACAACGAGATGGGCTACTCCACCCGTCTGGCCGACTTCACCAAGTTCGTGGGGGACAAGCTGTGACATCCGAGATGCTCGCAGGGGTCCGGACGCTTCCGGACCTCGACGCCGCCGGCAAGAAGGTCTTCGTCCGCGCTGACCTGAACGTGCCGCTGCGCGACGGGGCGATCACCGATGACCTGCGTGTGCGGTCCTCGGTGCCCACCCTGCGGGCGCTCCTCGACCAGGGTGCGAGCGTCATCGTGGCCTCGCACCTCGGTCGGCCGAAGGGGGCGCCGGACCCGGCGTCCTCGATGGCCGCGGTCGGAACGCGCCTGCAGGAGCTGCTCGCCAGCGACGTGATCGTCGCCTCCGACGTGGTCGGTGATGACGCCAAGGCCAAGGCCGCGGCGCTGAAGCCCGGTCAGGTCCTGCTGCTGGAGAACCTGCGCTGGGACCCGGGTGAGACCAAGAACGACGACGCCTTCGCGGAGGCGCTCGCGTCCATGGCGGACGTGTACGTCGACGACGCCTTCGGCGCGTCGCACCGCGCCCACGCCTCCATCTCCGGCATCCCCGCCCGGATCCCCGGGTACGCGGGCCTGCTGCTCGAGCGGGAGCTCGCCGTGCTCGGCGGCCTGCTCGAGGACCCGGCCCGGCCCTACGTGGCCGTGCTCGGGGGCGCCAAGGTCAGCGACAAGCTGACGGTGCTCGAGAACCTCCTCGAGCGGGTCGACGCCATCGCCGTCGGTGGGGCCATGGCCTTCACCTTCCTGGTGGCCGAGGGCATCGACGTGGGTTCCTCGCGGGTCGAGACCGACCAGGTCGAGACCGTGGGACGGCTGGTCAAGGCTGCCCGCGAACGGGGCGTCGAGGTGCTGCTGCCGACCGACGTGGTCGTGGCACCTGAGTTCGCTGAGGACGCCCCGGCCACCAGCGTCTCGGTCGCGGAGATCCCCGCGGACCAGATGGGGCTGGATGTCGGACCGGAGACCGCAGCCACCTACGCATCGGCGATCACCGGCGCGGGCAGCGTGTTCTGGAACGGGCCCATGGGCGTGTTCGAGTGGGACGCCTTCGCGGCGGGCACCCGGACCGTGGCGGATGCCATGGCGGCCTCCGACGGCTTCACCGTCGTCGGCGGTGGTGACTCCGCGGCGGCGATCCGCATCTTCGGACTCGCTGACAAGGTCGATCACGTCTCCACGGGAGGCGGTGCCTCCCTGGAGCTGCTGGAAGGCAAGGAACTACCAGGCGTGGTCGCGCTGCGCAGCTAGCGCACAGCGGCGAACAGCGAACGGCCAACGGCAGACGGAGCCCGGCGGACACCACGCCGGGCTCCGCGCTGTCATGGCACGGCGCACCGCCCGCCCGCGCCCGCCAGCCCACCTCATTGCGGCGGTTGGTGCGCGTGCGCGGTCGGGGGTGACCGGTTCTGCGCACCGAGGTGGCCGTGTGGGGAGGTTGGTGCGCAGCCATGACCGCGGATGACCTCCCCCGCGCACCGACAACAGAGCGGCGCCCGCGCACCGACAACGGAGCGGCGCCCCCGCACCGACAACGGAGCGGCGCCCCCGCACCGGCCCGGTGACGGGACCGGGTGACCGGCCACCGCACCGGCACCCCCGCCGCGGGGCGCGACGTGGGGATGTCTGCCACCTCGATGCGACTGGGTACCGTCCGCTGGTTGCCCGCAGAACCCCCCGCTGAGTGGGACGGCTCGCACGGCGCCACCCGCCCCCGACCGGTTCCCGACACCGTCCCATGCCGGAGCCCCGATGCCCTCCGACGCTGTGCTGACCGCCACGACCCGCCCTGGGCGGGTCGTGGCGGACGGCGCGCGCCTGATCGTGCGCCTGATCCGCGCCATGCCGGGTCGGTACCTGCTCGCCCTGCTCGGTGCGTTGCTGTTCACCGCGGCGATCGTGGCCAGCGCTCTGGTCGTCGGCGACGCCACCGATGATCTCATCGTCCCGGTCCTGCAGGAGGGCGAGCCGATCGCCGGCCGCCTGGCACCCGTGGTGTGGCTGCTCGTGGGTGTCGCCGTGTGGAAGGCCGCCGGCATCGTGCTGCGCCGGGGGTCCGCCACCGCGCTGCAGATCACCGCGCAGACGGAGCTGCGCCGCCAGGTGATCCGCACGCTGTTCTCCACCTCGCTGCGGGGTTACGACCGGTTGGGGGTGGGCGATCTGCTCTCCACCGCCGACGTCGACACCCGCCAGACGACCTTCGTGCTGGCGCCGCTGCCCTTCGCCACCGGCGTGATGGCGCTGCTGGTGGCCTCGATCGCGGTGATCGCGTGGACCGATCCGTGGCTGGGCGTGACGGTGCTGGTGCTGCTGGTCACGGTGGTCGGTATCGACCTGCGGGGCTCGTGGCTGACCTTCGAGGGCATGGAGGAGGCGCAGCACCGCCGGGGTCGGGTCGCTGCCGTCGCCCACGAGAGCTTCGACGGTGCGTTGACCGTCACCTCGCTCGGCCGAGAGGCGCAGGAGGTGGCGCGGTTCCGCGAGGTCGTGGAACAGCTGCGCGATCAGCTCATCGCCGTGGGACGGCTGTGGACCGGCTACCGCGCGGTCACCGAGGGACTCCCGGCAGCCGGCTCGCTCCTGGTCCTGACGATCGGTGCGCTGCGGGTGGGGGCCGGGGCCCTGACACCGGGGGAGCTGGTGCGGGTCGCCTACCTGCTGTCGCTGCTGGTGGTGCCGGTACGCATGCTCGGCTACCTCTTCTGGGACACCGCGGGCTCCCTGGCCGCGTGGCAGCGGGTCGCCGCCGTCGTCGAACGGGACGACGAGGTGACCTACGGCGAGCGCCGTCCGCAGCGCTCCGAGGCCCCCGCCCACGTCGGCGCGACGGGGGTGCGGTTCGGCTACGAGCCGGACATACCGGTCCTCGAGGGGCTCGAACTGGACATCGAGCCGGGTTCGACGGTGGCGGTGGTCGGGCCCACCGCGTCGGGCAAGTCCTCCCTCGCGCTGCTGCTCGCGCGGCTGTGGGACCCCGACGAGGGTGGCATCACCCTCGACGGCACCGACCTGCGATCGCTCGCCCCCGGTGTGCTGCCGGACGAGGTGGCCTACGTCGCCCAGGACACCTTCCTGTTCGACGACTCCGTGCTGGGCAACGTCGCGCTCGGCGCCGACGTGGATCCGGAGGCCGTCGCGGAGGCCCTCAGGCTCGCCAACGCCGAGGTGTTCGTGCAAGCCCTCCCCGAGGGGCTGGACACCCCCCTGGGGGAGCGGGGTGCGACCCTGTCCGGGGGCCAGCGCCAACGCCTGGCCCTGGCCCGGGCCCTGGTCCGTCGTCCGCGCCTGCTGGTCCTCGATGACGCCACCTCGGCGGTGGATCCGAGCGTGGAGGCGCGGATCCTCACCGGACTGAAGCGCGCTGCACGGCCCTCGACCGTCGTGGTCGTGGCCGCCCGCCGGGCCACGATCCTGCTGGCGGACCGGGTGGTGTTCGTGGAGCAGGGCCGGGTCCGTGCCAGCGGCACCCACGAACAACTGCTCGCCGAGGTACCCGGCTACGCGGACCTGCTGGAGGCTTACGAGCGGGACGCCGCCGCGCGCCAGGAGGCCCTGCGCCGGTCCCGGGACGCCGCCGCGAACCGACCCCGGGACGGTGGACCCCGTGGCGGCGAGGGGGGTGAGCGGTGACCGGCTCGGACGCGACCCTGGTCGGGGCCGTGCGCCGGGCCGCCGAGGTGGCACCGAGCCTCACCCGGGGCCTCGGCATCACGGTGCTGCTCGCGGTGATCGGCAGCGCCGGGCAGGTGGTGGTCCCGATCGCGGTCCAGCGCCTGCTGGACACGGAACTGCTCGCCGGCGGTGTCGATACCGCGGGCGTGCTGCTGACCGGCGGCACTGCGCTGATCGCCGTGGTGGTGGCGGTGTTCGCCACACGGTTCGCGATGTTCCGGCTGCTCAGGGCCGCCGCTGCCGGGCTGGCTGAACTGCGCGTCGCCACCTTCGCGCACGTCCACCGCCTCTCCACCCTGCACGTCCAGGCCGAGCGGCGCGGATCCCTGGTCGCGCGCGTGACCTCCGACATCGAGGTGATCACCCAGTTCATGGAGTGGGGCGGTGTCGGCCTGCTCGTGGGGGCCGCACAGCTCAGCCTGGTGCTGGTGGTCATGACGGTGTACGACCCGGTGCTGGCGGCGCTGGTCGCGGTCGCGGGGCTCCTCTACGCCCTCCTCCTGCTGCTGTTCCAGCGGGTGCTACGGCGGTTGTACGACCGGGTACGGGTGCGCTCGGCAGCGGCGGTGGCCGCCATGTCGGAGGCCATCAGCGGGCTGCCGACCATCCGTGCCTACGGCGCCGAGTCCCGAACGTGGACGCGGGTGGACCACGCGTTGGAGGACCACCGTCGGTCGGAGATCCGCTCCCAGGTCGTGGGCGCGTCGATGTTCTCCAGCGCCGAGCTGTTCGCCGGTGGCGTCACCGCCCTGGTCATCGCCGTCGGGGTCGTCGCCCAGCCGGGTCAGCTGACGGCGGGCCGCCTCGTCGCGTTCCTGTTCCTCGTCACCCTGTTCATCGAGCCGATCCAGATCCTGGTCGAGGTGCTGAACGAGGCTCAGACCGCGGCCGCCGGCGTCCGCCGGGTGCTCGGGGTCCTCGACACCCCCGTCGAGGTGGAGGACCCCGAGCCGGGCCGGGAGCTGCCACCGGGCCCGCTGGGTGTCACCGTGCACGGGGTGGCCTTCGCCTACCCGCGATCCGCGCCGGTGGCGGGCGAAGCTGGGCGGCAGGGAGAGGTGCAGCCCGGTGGGCGGGGGGAGCGCGGCGAAGAGCTACCGGGGGGCGACCCGGTCCTAGGCGGTGACGGGGTCCTGCGCGGTGATGAGGTGCTGCGTGACGTGGACCTCCACCTCGATGCTGGTAGCCGTGTGGCGGTGGTCGGCGAGACCGGCTCCGGCAAGAGCACCTTCGTCAAGCTGCTCACACGGCTGTTCGACCCGACCCGCGGGTGGATCGCCGTCGGCGGGGTCCCGCTCAGGGAGGTGTCCTTCGCCAGCCTGCGGGAGCGGGTGATCAGCGTGCCGCAGGAGGGGTTCCTGTTCGACGCGAGCATCGCCGACAACATCCGCTACGGGCGTCCCGACGCCAGCGACGCGGAGGTCCGGGCGGCCTGTGCGGAACTCGAGCTCGGGTCGTGGTTGGACGAGCTGCCGGACGGGATCCGGACGCAGGTGGGGGAGCGGGGCGGGCGCCTGTCCGCGGGGGAGCGGCAGCTGGTCGCGCTGGTGCGCGCGTGGATCGCCCGGCCGGACCTGCTGGTGCTGGACGAGGCCACCTCGGCGGTGGACCCGGCCTTGGAGGTGCGCCTGCGCGGGGCGATCGAGCGCCTGACCACGGGTCGGACCTCCATCACCGTCGCCCACCGACTGTCGACCGCCGAGGCGGCGGACGAGGTGCTGGTGTTCGAACGGGGCGAGCTCGTCGAGCGGGGGAGCCACGCGCAGCTGCTGGCACGCGATGGGGTGTACGCCCGCATGCACGCCGACTGGGCTGCCGGCGCCGCCTGACGGCGGCGCCGTGGCCGAGGCCGCCATCGGGGCCCGGGGCCCGGGGACCTCGCCGGGTGAGGCTCGCGGCGGATCAGCTGGAAGCGGCCACGCGGTCCGTACCGTCGACCGGGAGCGCCGCCCTCGACCGCCTGCGACGCTGACTAGGCTCGGGGCAAGTGCGCATCGGACACCCGCATCGGACACCGGTGACGCAGCGAGCCCGACACCCCGAACCCAAGGAGCCCCATCGTGGCCGAGCGGACCCCTGTCATCGCGGGGAACTGGAAGATGCACCGCGACCATCTCGAGGCGATCCAGCTGGTGCAGAAGCTGGCGTACCACCTCGAGGCGGCCGACTACGAGGGCCAGGAGGTCGTCGTCTGCCCCTCCTTCGTGTCCCTGCGCTCCATCCAGACGCTGATCCAGTCCGACCGCCTGCCGCTCGTGCTGGGCGCGCAGAACTGCCACGCCGAGGACGAGGGCGCCTTCACCGGTGAGGTCAGCCCACCGATGCTGCAGCGTCTCGACGTGACCTACGTGATCGCCGGCCACTCGGAGCGTCGCGCGCTGTTCGGCGAGTCGGACGAGATCGTCAACGCCAAGGTCGCCGCGATCCTGCGCCACGGCATGCGCCCCATCCTGTGCGTCGGTGAGACCAAGGTGGAGCGCGAGGCCGGTCAGGCGGTGGACGTGGTCGTCTCCCAGCTGCGCGGCAGCCTGGCCGGGATCGACATCGCCATCGACACCGCCGAGGAGGTCGTCATCGCCTACGAGCCGGTGTGGGCCATCGGTACCGGGCTGACGGCGACAGCGGAGGACGCGCAGGAGATGTGCGCAGCGGTGCGGACCGAGCTGGCGTCCCAGTACGACCAGGCGATCGCGGACCGCATCCGTGTCCAGTACGGCGGCAGCGTGAAGCCGGGCAACGTCAAGACCCTCATGGGCCAGCCCGACATCGACGGTGCGCTCGTCGGTGGGGCCAGCCTCTCCAGCGAGGACTTCGCGCTGATCGTCGGCCACCGCCGGGACTGACCCGGGCTACCGCGAGTTGTGCTGTGGCACAACTCGCGGCGCATCCCACGCGGCCGGCTCACTCCCCGCCGCTTCCCGGTGCGCGGTCGCCCGCGACCATGCCCGCGCCGAGGTGGTCCGTTCCTGGGCGTGAGCCCGCGAACCGGCTGCGGGGGCGGCCTCGTCCGGCCGCTACCCGCTGCGCGGATGCGCGTGTGTGGCTGCCCATCCCGCTACCGCGAGTTGTGCTGTTGCACAACTCGCGGTACCCGCCGGGGGCTCCGGCCCCCTCGCAGGGCACAGCGGCGCCGGAAGTCGTGCGTGGGCGCAACTCCAGGCGCAGGAACGCTACGGCGCGGTCAGCGGTCGAAGATCTCCCGCGGCTCGGCGAAGAAGCACGCCGAGGGGTGCCCGTGGCCGAACTCGTCGATCAGCGGCGGCTCTTCCTGAGCGCACCGGTCCTCTGCCTTCCAGCAGCGGGTCCGGAAGCGGCAGCCGGAGGGCGGGTCGGAGGGTGAGGGGACGTCGCCCTGCAGCATGATCCGGTCGATCTTGTCCCGGTCCCGGGGGTCGGTGATCGGCGCGGCGGACAGCAGTGCCTGGGTGTAGGGGTGCGTGGGGTTGTTGAAGATGTCCTCGGTATCGCCGAACTCGACGATCTTGCCGAGGTACATCACCGCGACCCGGTCGGAGATGTGACGGACCACCGACAGGTCGTGGGCGATGAACAGGTAGGCGAGGCCGAGCGCGTCCTGGAGCTCCTCCAGCAGGTTGATGACCTGCGCCTGGATGGAGACGTCGAGAGCGGAGACCGGCTCATCGAGGATCAGCAGTTGCGGGTCCAGAGCGAGGGCCCGGGCGATCCCGATGCGCTGGCGCTGCCCACCGGAGAACTCGTGGGGGAAGCGGTTGCCGTGCTCGGGGTTCAGGCCGACCAGGCGCATCAGTTCCTTGACGCGTTCGCGACCACCGTTCCGCCACCGGCCGTAGATCCGCAGCGGTTCGGCGATGATCTCGTTGACCGAGATCCGCGGGTTCAACGACGCGTAGGGGTCCTGGAACACGATCTGGATCTCACGGCGCATCTCGCGCATGGTCCGGCGCGACATCCCGGCCAGGTCGTGGCCCTTGAACAGGATCCGACCGTCCGTGGGGTCCAGCAGGCGCACGATGCAGCGGCCCGTGGTGGACTTCCCACAGCCGGACTCGCCCACCAGCCCGACCGTCTCGCCCGCCTTCACATCGAAGGAGACGTC
>LFIK01003099.1_pt1 | contig 13503 bp, 9 predicted proteins | sample 643401 | NCBI WGS metagenome assembly LFIK01 (sample SAMN03777447, study PRJNA286221) | soda lake metagenome | biome: soda lake; feature: Kulunda steppe; material: water; isolation source: sample T5-Br brine of Lake Tanatar-5 | place: Russia: Kulunda steppe | collected 2010-07 | reverse complement strand
TGTGGGCACACCCACCTTGTTGCCTCATAGACTCCGTGGTGGGCAAGCTTGAGGCCGAACCTAGAGCCCTTGTGACCATGCTCACTCCACATTGGCCCAAGGCCCCTTGGTTCCCTCGCTTGCAGCATCTCGCTACCTATCAGGAGATGCTAGGGAGGCATGGGGGCTCTTTACGGACTATCGAGGCAGGCCCATGCCTGCTCCTCAGCCATATCCCTAGGCGAATGCAGGGCTAAGACTAACCCCGAATAGGGACCGGTTTGTTCCCCTTACTAGTAAGGGCTCTGTGGCCGATGAACCGGATAAATACGTGGCACGGCCACGGGTGGATTACCCAATGGAGTATGTATGTAATATTAAGTGTGGCGGAGGGGAACGAGAGAACACAACAACGTTCCGCCCAACCGTCTCAGCTGCCACGGCGAAGACAACGAACGCACGTCGACGCCACCACAACCGACGCTTCGTGCCACAGGAAAAGGAGGTGGGCGCTCAGGCGCCACACCGTTCAACGAGCTTTTCGCCCGCGAGTGGCGGCGGAGCCATGGTGAAGAAGAAAGGAGTGCGCGAGGGAGATGTCGGCAATGCCGACGGTCAACGACCCCTCGCCGCTTCTGTGGTGGTGGCTGTCGGCAATGCCGACGCCGGAAAAGAACGCGAGCGTCCGGTGAGAGGCGATGTGCCTCCACGAGCCGTCCGCAAGGGTTTCGTGGAGGAAGTGAACGAAAAACAGCGAGATATGGCTTCGAAAGCCGCGCTCACAGCATCCACCTCCTACCAAAAGAAGCCTCGTGCTTCCAGTGGTGGTCAAGAGGCTCCTAAAAGCATTCACGCCGGCTAAGACAATGTAATTGGTTCTTTAGCCCAATAAGCGTCTATGAACGCCCAGCAATCGTGTTCTGATGCGTTGAGCCAATGCTTGAGATATCGGATGCTAATGACAGCACACCGATTGTGTAGATCATGCGCTAAATCGACGAACTCGCATTCGTTTGCATATTCTTGGACAGGGTATAGGGTTCGAGTTATAATAAGTTCTGCCGTTCTTGAATCTCGAACTTTCCTAATCTTGTACCACCACATGATTTGAGATGTCGACCACAACAAAAGTAGAGATCTTACTAGTAGGAAAAGAACCGGACGAGCACCACCATTCAACGTGTTCACTTGCGTGCAATACCATTTTAGATTTGACCAAAAGAATTTTAGGTAGAGGCCATCGGAAATTTTGTCACGAAGCAACTAGAAAAGACTCTCGATGTGTCGTTTGTGACGGGAAGCTTTACCGCAACACAAGATACGAATGGTGTCGGTGCTCCTTTGCATGTCTTCTACGAATGCTTGTCCCATGTACGTAGCTCTCGCGCTTGAAAAAACAAATTCTCAATAGAGGTAATTGGATTAGCCAAAAAAAAATTCATTAGAGGTATTCGGATTTGCCAAAATATTTTTTTCGTTCGCGACTTCGCCCTAAAATTTGACCGTTGGCTCTTCGGGACCAAAAAAAATATTTTTTTTCCGGAAAATCACCCATATTAGCGAACTATTTTTGGGGATCCTCTGCGCAAGCTGTCTGGAGATGGGTGGTGGAATAGAGTACTTAAGGGACACGGTCCCTCGTCTTTTACACGTGTTATGAGGAAAATATTCCGCTCGAGGGGGGTGCAAACAGCGGGTCCCTTTCCTCCGCGGCATGGAGCTAGTGAAAGAGCGCGGGAAGGAGCGGCATCATGCCGCAGCGGAAAGGCAGGATGTTGGAAATCATGGAGATGGAGCGTCTCCGAGTGCGCATCTTCGACCTCCGTGTCGTCATGATGGTGGTTGCGGACGGGGATCCGGGCGTCTTCATGGCGTTGACGGCTATGCTAGACGTCCTTGCGAGCGAACTCGAGGAGCGCCTACGGACGCTCCATGAATGGTGGGGTCCGAGAGCTCCACGAAAGGCTGGCTCGCTGCCATGGCATCGATCTTGCGCGCAATTCAAACCGCAGTCGACCCGCACAAGGGGTCCTGCTTCCTCTTCGTGCCATGGCTTGTAGCACAGTTGGCCATGCACGTGCAATTGTTCTATTTCAATAAGATGCCACGTGCCTGTGGAAACGGACAGTCTGACCATTCGCTCCAAAACCAGACCACCCCTACTTTCCCTACTAATTACCCGAATTCTTACAATCGTCGCAGAGGAAGGGGTCCCCTACCAACGCACTATTTTAAGGGGAAAAAATCCGAATACTTGTTTGGGGAGGAGAATATTTTTTTCGGTAAGGGACTCGAAAACCGAAGGGAAAAAAATAATTTGGCGAATCCGAATTCCTCTATTCATCCAAAATACGTTCCTTTTTTACAAGATGATATGCAATTTTTGTAGCAACCGTTTTTGTTTCGAAATTCGACAACGATGAAAAAAGTAGTAGATCTTTGGGTCAGTATTTTACAACCCATCCCTCGGACCATTGTGACGGCCATGAACTTTGAATCCCATGAAAAAAGCGGTAAAGTGTATCCCTTGTCGAAGAAATGGAGAAATGAATGCTTGTAATGCATGTGGACAACGCTAAATGTGCCTCACCGACAAGGCACATCTCTCACTATACACCTCAAGGTGATCGGCAATTCTCTTATGCAAATATTTATGTAGAGCGTTATCCATTGGTTCAAGTTGTGAGACAAACAACTCGAAACCTGTTACCTCTCGTCCCAAATTTTAAATATGAAATAGAAAGCTTGTCCAACAAACTTCAAAACAACAATTGGAGCAATTTCATTGGCCTCCATGTGCATTACAATACGAATATTTTTAATAAGCATGTGGAAATCAAGCTTCCTTATGAGTTTTACATTTGATCTCGGCTTGGATGTACTATTTTGCACGACAAGATTGCTTAGCAACTTTCCAAAATAAAGTAATGGCGACTCTAAAGTCCCAACGTTGTCGTAAAATGTTAACTCATGTAGAATACTTGATATTGACCTCATCAAAGTATTGAATGATTCCATCGAAGGATGTCAATTCGTTACGTTGGAAAAACCTACCAAGTGCAAAGCAACACGCGCGCCAATAACAAAATTGCATTCGATCATGCAAAAGCTTTAATTCACAAAATGAATATACTTCTCATACTTTAGAAGGTGTGGATGTCAATTTGAAATAAACTTCCTTGACCTTCAATGCCGTGGTGTGAGAAACCAAGCGCATCTCTACAAGATGAAGAGTTAACTTGAGAATATTTTCACCGCGAATTTACAAATGTTTTTTGTCTAATCGAAAATCTTTTCAAGTCAAGAAGCGTCTATCGAGAAAGATGTTATGATATGTAAAGCAAACAAGTCGCAAATGCAAGCTTGAAATTTGCCGAAGTCCCCTTGTTCAATAACAGTCCTCATTTGCGGAGAAAATCGTGCTTGCTAACTCCACGAAGTGGTAAAGTAGCCTTTGAAGTGGACGTCCAAGTGCTCTTGAACGTTGAGTACATTGAATAGTTAGGAAGTGCAATATCTAGTCACAAAGTAACGAATGGTGCTGAGAATATCTGGGACCTTGAATGTCCATAGTTGAGCAAAACTTGGGATGTTGTAAAATTTGAGGAGATCTTTGCTTTCCTACAATTATTTGATTATGCTCCCAAGAAGTACAAACACAACTTTCTATGACAGGTGTATGAGAATTATTTGAACTTCCAGTAGTCAATGAGAGGTAAGTAAGAATCAAAAAGTTAGACTCCCACAAAGTACACCTGTAATTGCTCTTGGTATAATTTGATGAATGCAAGCTACAACATGCAAATAGTAGGATGTTGCAGCATATCATCTGAAAGGGTGCCCAAAGGAAGCTCATTTCCACACAATGTAGTCCTCACTGAAGGCATCCAATTTTTCCCTTCAAGTGTGTGCTAAGCCCCAATCAAATTCCAAATGACCTACTTCACATAACTGAAAGCATCACTGCAACACAGGACTGCCCCTCAGCAAAACATGCAGTGCAGGATGCATACTTAATATAAATAAGTTCCAGAATTATCTGCTTTATGCAGCCAAATTATGAAGAGCACCGTCACTTTCAAATTTGAATGTGTGAGTAAAGAATTGTATGTAGCAGCACCGAGCAGAGTATTTGGCATTTCACTTTGAATTAGACAGAGGCCCTTCACTGAAAGACAAAATGCTGCGTACCATTTTGAACATTTGGAGATAAATGCCTTCTGTCTCCTCTGTACCTCTGACTTCAACTTGCTTGATTATAGATGTAACCTACTATACCCAGCACTATGCAAATCAAAGTAACATCCACACAAAAGTTTCTGGTGGATCTCATGCTTGTCACGAGACCTCGAAGTTTCTCGTTGTTGTTGGCAATTTGGGCGGTTGCACCATCAATCTTAGTCTCCATTTCATCAATGACTGTTTCTTGGCGCTGAATTTCCTCTCCAATGTCACCCCCAATACTTTTGAGTGTCTTAAGACTACCAGATATGTCCTCAAGGTGCCCGTCTTGTTTTGATCTGGCTTTTTTCCATTCTTCCTCAAATTTAAGGGAATCATCTGTGTGATCCATGTTGTACGAGGGCGCATCCTCCACATCAGCCATCTGCAGATTGATGACTTTGGAAGCCTTGCCTTTTTTCTTGGTTGAGTTTCTGGTTGGTCCAATAGTCAATGTACCCAATCCATCTGAAACTTTCCGTATAGACTGCACTAGCGTTTCAACCATATCCTCTCTCTCTTGCACTGTGGACTTGTCCAGCCCCTTGCCCTTCCTCACAAGTTTCGCAAGCTTAGGTATCTTGTTGTTCAGTAAATCTGCTTTAGCCCTTCTCACTTCAGCATTAAGTGAAGCTACGACTGCTCGATTATTCTCCAACTTTGCCTCATCTGACTTTGTTCTTAAGGTCTCTAGGTCTGCCTCGATCTCCCTGTACATGTTCATAAACTGTTCACCATCCTTTCGTTCGACCTCTTTGGTCTGCAGTGGTTGATATTTCTCGTACCTTGCAGCGTTCCAGGTTCCAGTCAGCAGCTGCACCGTCCCCTTCGTCCGTGGCACAAGTATCGGGCTACTTACTTTTTCACTAGCGTTTCGGTGCGAGTTAGGATGTCCGCGAGGCTCATTGTAGCGAACGGGCCTTCGATCACGTGGCTGTACGCTACTTTCCCTTCCTCTCCTCCAGATTAAGCCACGCCGCACGCCAATGTAATGCAGTCGTCGCTGTTCGCCCAAGAAACGAAGAGTTCCGCCTCGACTTCTCCGTATCGTGTATGCCGGATCGTCAGGAGAAATCGACAGAGGCTTTCTTGACGCAGGGGGCGCGTGTAGAATGTCGGGACACCACTCAACTTCGCATTCGATCTCGCAGGATCGGCCTCACCCGTTCGGCTTCGGTAGAGCGGTTCCAATCACAACCCTGGAGGTCACGGGCCATGGTTCTCCCAATCCAAGTTTACCCATACAACCACCTCTGCCTTGCTGTCTTCGATTGCGAGCAAGCCGGGGACAAGGATACGAGATGCGAGTTAACCGAAGGTGGATGTTCCTGAACAATCCAATTGAAACGAGATTGCAACGCCCGCCGCCGACTCGCTTTCGCATCGAAGACGTATCTCGTTCGTATGGTAGCACGCCGATTTCCAAGCAAATGCTCAACTAATACATGGTCGCGCTTTTCCTCTTGATAGAAGCGAACGCGTTGCGAGGACGAAAAACGTCTATCGCCCTGAAACAAGACGAAACATTCGCCTCGGAATAGGCTGTCGCAACACGGGATTTCCTGGACTGCAGGTACTCTGTACAAAAAAATAGATCAAGCTAGGTAGACGAGAGTGGGGAAAGCAGTGAAGAGTTTCACGAGCATACAGATCGCAAGTTCGGCACAGGTTTGTACGAGTCCACTGATAATGGAAGCAAAGAAATCCGGGCTCTTGCCTGAAGAACAGTATGAATTGGCAGAAAAGTTTAAGTCTGAAGCCAATGCCGCTTTTCAAGCCAAACGATATGTGCAGGCAGTAGATGGTTACACGAAAGCCATTGAGACCGATCCTGGAAATGCAGTATACTATGCAAACAGAGCATTTGCTCAACTTCGGCTAGAAAACTATGGGGCTGCAATTGATGATGCAACAACAGCCATTCATCTTGACCCCACCTACATAAAAGGCTACTACCGTAGGGGTTCTGCCTATGTAGGGCTTGGAAATTTCACTGAAGGTCTGAAAGATTTTAAGAGAGTCTCAAAGATTGCGCCAAGGGATCCAGATGCAAAACACAAGCTCAATCTATGTGAGAAAGCAGTGAAAAAAATCCGTTTTGAAGAAGCCATCAGGTGTGCAGAAGAGACTCCAGTTATCGAGTCTATTGATCTTTCGACAATGCTTGTTGAAGATAGCTTCACAGGTGCCAGGATGGATGGCAATAATGAACTTGGTTACACTATCACACATGAATTTGTGCTTAAAATGATTGAAGACTTCAGAGCACAGAAGCTTCTTCATAAGCGGTTTGCGTTTGAGTTGGTCTTGGGAGTGAAGGCATTGCTTGAAAGTCTCCCAACTATTGTCGAGGTGACCATCCCAGATGGAAGTCATATTACTGTTTGTGGGGATGTGCATGGTCAGTTTTACGATCTCTGCCACATATTCGAGCTTGGAGGGTATCCGTCGGAAGAAAACCCCTTTCTTTTCAATGGGGACTTTGTAGATCGCGGAAGTTTCAGCACAGAGGTGATCTTTACTCTCTTTGCATTCAAACTCTTGTCACCCAATAGTGTCCATCTAACAAGAGGGAATCACGAAACGAAGTCCATGAATAAGTTGTATGGGTTTGATGGAGAAGTAAGGCATAAATACAATGATATACTTGCTGAGACATTCAGGGAGACTTTTTGTTGGCTACCACTGGGGATAGTTATGAACCAAAAAGTGCTAGTTGTCCATGGAGGGTTATTCTCAAGGGATGGTGTCAAACTTGAAGAGTTAAATCGAATTGACCGAAACCGTGAGCCACCAGAAGAGGGATTGATGTGTGACATTCTCTGGAGTGACCCTCAAAAGCAAGATGGCCGATCACCTTCAAAACGCGGTGTTGGTGTAGCTTTTGGCCCAGATGTGACACATCGTTTTCTCCGGGATAACAATCTTCAGATGCTTGTCCGGTCGCATGAGGTGAGGGATGAAGGGTATGAAATTGAGCACAATGGACAACTGGTGACAATTTTTTCAGCACCAAATTACTGCGATCAGATGGGGAACAAAGGTGCCTACATTCGTTTTGACTCAAATATGGTGCCTAGATTTGTGCAGTTTTCTGCAGTAGTACATCCAGATGTCAAGCCAATGGCATATGCATCTATGCTACCCATGGGACTATTTTCTTGACTATTGCTTCTGTGTGCATATAGAAACTGCCTAATAGGAATTGCTTGTACGTGGACAAAGACTAACCTTCAGAACGCAATGACCTTTTAGTGCTAGTCTTAGATAATGTATTCGATTATCTCCCTCCATGCTTAGAATGTGATTCTAATGCAAAGTAACTCAGATACAAATGTGAGTGCCTCAATTAGAGACTGCCTAGCATTGGTTGCCATCTGCGCTTTCAAATGCTTTGGATTGACTCAATAGGAAAATGCACGAAGAACCAATTTTAGGGCCCTTATGAGCCAGACCAGGACTACCATCCCGAATAGAATTTTTGTTTGCTGAGAGTTGTAGAACTACGTGCTGGTTGTCCCTATACTGTCGTCTGTTCGGTCCAACGGTAGTAATTCTTCTAGATTGCTACAGAGTTCAATTGTATCATCCAGTAGTATCCTCCAAGAATTCCAATGGCCTGTCGCTTCTGCTTTTGTGATTCCAGATGTTACTCTGCTGAAGGCGTTCCCCCGCTCTCGACATTGTGTCACGAGCGAGGTAGATACGACTTGCAATTCGAATGTTCCTTAACGCATTCTGATGAATTAGCTGCGAATGTTGGAACTCCAGCAGTTAATCGGAATTTTGGGCCGAGAGTTCTCTGTATAAAAAGGCGTTACCACTTCGGAATTGTTGAGAACTTGAGTGTCTCAGTGCGTCCATAACTTCATGACATCAGTCCCATGCATTTGGGAACAAGAGGATCTAGGAGCTTCAGCCGTGTTCTACGAAGAGGAGATGAGCTGAACTCTACTACGATCCCCGCTAAAAAAAAACAGCGAGACGCAGATCTATCAGAGAAGAGGCCGAAGCTCTTGGATCAACGTTGGATATATCAAGGGTTCTTAAATCTTCGAGAAGACGTCCTCCAATACGATTCTGGAGCAAGTGCGACGTGGATCACTTTAGAATCTTCTCCACTTGCAGTATGTGTGATAGCTTTATCATCTGCGGGAGATGTCTTAGTGCAGAGGGAATACCGCCACTCTGCAGGCACTTACGTTACTGGATTACCTGGTGGAAGGGTTGAGCCGGGTGAGGATCTCTTGGAAGCAGCTTCCAGAGAACTACACGAAGAGACAGGTCTTGTCTTTTGCAAATGGCGGATCTTGGGAAAGTCTTGGCCACTCCCTGGAGTGTTCAACCAAAGAACAGTGTTTGTGGTGGCAGAGGACCTAGCATACCAAGATGAGGTTCTTCATGAAACTGGAGAGCTTATCCAAGGTTTCGCGTTTTTGAGCTATGACCAATTGGTCAAGTTGACCAGTACAGGCAGAAACTCTGTTGACGGCCAATTGCTTGCAGGACTGTTTTTGATGTATTCTGAACATGGGCGTTGGATGTAGACAGAACCTTTTAAGTTGTCCTCGATTGCAACAATGTTTACTGGGGAAGCACCTTGAACAATTAGTATTCTCTTTGTATACACAGTCCTAGTTGCACCTCTCATAATGGTGAATGCATTTCCTAGATTGGAGTTGAGTGCGGATATCTTGGGTGGACAACACACTCCTTCTCCACACTAGATTCAAGTTGTAGCATTGATTATTTGTTTACAACTCATCTCATCATGGAGCCCATGGTAAAGGTAGCTTTTGTAGATATGGTCACTTGAAGGGAGATGCAATCATATGTAGTTTCGTCGAATTGTTGGTCATCAACAGCAACTCTAGGGCAATAAAAAGTACACGAACATGCAAGTGTTGATGGTCTAATTGTGAAACAATTTAAGATGCATTCATACACGATGAGAATTTTGTACCTCAGAATGGAAGAGAGAACGTCCGTGAGCATCAAATGAGAACGGGATTGCATCTACTAAATAAAAAGTCAAATCCACAACTATCGGAGCAAGTTTCTTCAACGCTTGTTCCTTAATTAAGTTTAGCAGAATACTATCTCATTATCATGGATGGAGGTAAACGGACATTTAAGCCAACTTTATTCACCTACGAGACAAGGAACCCTTATTGTTCTTCGTAGTGATCATTGTTTTACTCGCTAACACACCGATGAAGGGCGAATTCCGTGTTTTCTCTTGTTCCTTGTACCAAGAACCACAAAATACACGAACTAAGCACTCCAGTACCACATTCCATACGTGAAAAGGAATTTGTGCGAAAGCGTCAACTCAAAAATACTGAAGGAGCGATTCCGTCAACCACAATTTGCACCTTGGTACCAACGCAGTTTTGTAGCATTTTCTTCGGGAGCAACTTGACTGGCTCTGCATGGTACAATGTATGGGAGAAAGGATATCTCCAATAAAGAAATGGCAAGTAACAAACGTAGTAATGTGGGTACGCCGAAGGTCATGATCCAAGAAGAGGGAGCTTCTTGAATCTTTATCACGTGCCACATCTTTTGGCTAGTCGGAATCAAACCAAAGTCGAGACTCTTATTTAAGTATCGCTCGCAAATGTCGAGGCTCATAGAAAATATGTCGAGAAGAGCGACTCTTACCATTGGAGTTCGATGAGTTAAATGTATTGAAAGGTTATACAACCATTGGAGCAACGTCTCTTCCTTTCAAAGGGGGAAGGAATAATAGTATCACCCTCTTGAATATCTGGAAGGGTAGCATTGTAAGCACTTTTTGTGCCATAGTCAAAACCATGTCGAAGGTGGCGTGGTATTGGTGAGAGAAATCTAATTTCAATTATCAATGGTTTTAGCTCGATTAACCTATATTGAGTGGCTGTTCTTGTAGGAAAGATGTCCGGAGTTTCGGTGACACTCAATAAAAACATCGGACCACAATGTGCCTAAATACGTAAGAATAGGACTACATGCTGAACGCATAGTACATGCATTGATGATTGTACTTGTACTCAGAACGGTCAACTTCTTTATGTTTCCTCCTTTTGTGAGCATTTTAGATTAACATGTTCTCAAACATGGTTGGCGCATTGTTTTTTCCGTGGATATGTTTTCAAGCCTCGAGTGCTCGCAAGCCAAGGATGCGTCTCCACGAATAGTGCCCGTATACATTCAAGACCAAGAATTCTTATCGTGATGGGGCAAAGGCAAGGTGATGTCACGCGCAAAATAGTTAGGTTTTCTAATTGCGGTTTCATTTGTTGACACTTCACACAAAGTGAGGAGAGGCCTTTTTACCAAACATTAGCATTTAGTGGTCGAATTCCAATTTCTCCCTTCTATAGAGTGGAAACTTTGGAACATACTCATTCTCACAGACACTACGTTTACGTTTTTTGACGTAGATATTGCTCGCTACCACTTGATCCATAGTCACTCTTCAAAGATTAACCACATGTGACGTTTACGAGAACTATGTTTGAATACATAAATTGCACCCAACCACCGATCCCTATCCCTGCGTCAGTGTCAATTCGAAATGCCGAGTGGAAATATGACCTTAATTCCATAGTTGTCGATTGCAGCAACCTTGAGACCTCCGAATCATTGAATTACGGTTGACCGAAACTGGAGACCCCAACTTCTATCATATGATTCAAACGTGCTTAGGGATGTAGTGGTGTTCATTTGCCCGTTCCATGTTGTAGAAGGGTTTTGTGTAGATTGGTTTAGTTTTGTTGTATACGCTTCTTACTAGCGACCTGTAAGAAGCCCAAAATATCCTTTAATGGAGGCCAACGTTGTTGTTGACTTGAAGATGCTAGTCCATCCTTGTAATCCATGAAAATGGATGATAAGTTAACGAACCAAGATTGATGTTTTGTTTTCGAGAAGTGCAGTAGGTACACCAAGTCGCACCAACTGGCTTCAATCAAGTTAGACGAACTAGTGATGTTTGTGCCCTTACCCAACCTCGCTATAGAGGGGGCTGTTGTAATGCAAATAGTGCAAATTCATCCATGGCCACATGTCCAAATCGTGTCAAGGCTATCATATGTTGCAATGGTTGAAGATATTTTATCATCCTTGACTGGGTTATTGTTCCAAACGGGATGAGTTCCGCTACTATGTACCATTAATGAAGGGCATGACGATGGCGGTGCTTGGAGAAAGCTTCGGAAACGTCCCTGTGAACAATCATTCCTTACATTTACACATGAAACGTCCTCCAAGTGTGACAAGTGTTGATCGCGCTTCCTGCCGGCCTACGACGACCTTCATCCATGTCCATCGACGGAGCGTGTTTTCTCTGCACGGGAAGCAACTCCAACGCGGATCACTCTCGATAGAGGTATCTCAATCAATGGGACTTGATTGACCTCGTCGAGGTGGACGGTAAGGTTTCTTCTTCGGCCAAGGTCGACCTCCCTCGTGAAGGTGGGTTTCCCTTCGGTATCTCAAGGAGGGGTCGATCTCCCGGAGATCGGGGGGGTCCGGTCCCGGGTCCCTCTCCTTGGGTTTTGTGAGGCGGGGAGAGGGAATATCTCGGTCGAAGAGATATCGATGCCTCGACCGAAAAGTCTCCGGGAGATCGCCCCGGAGATCGATCGCGGTTAACTTTCGTCAAAAACACGAATATCTCCCAAGGAGAGGTTTCGATGGTGCGGATCGGGATCTCGGGGTGGTTCGTGGGAAGAACACCGATCGTGATCAAAATATCATCCAGGGACTTCCTTGGGTGATATTTTGATCTCAATGGAAGCGAGGTATCGATGGGCGTCGATCCGTCCCATACGAGAGAAATCCTCGGAAGAGCCGATGCCGAGAAAGGATGCCTTGGGTGAACCTGGCAGAAGGGTGCCAAAATCCCACCGGTGGAGAAACCCCACATCAGACCAAGACAAGACGACGACGACGACGACGCTTGCGGGCTGCATCGCAGGCCACACGGAGCACGCAAGCGCCGTCGTCGAAGGAACAAGGAGATGGAGATGAAGGTGAAGAAGGAGAGCGGGAAGCGGGAGGAGGAAGGACGGAGCGAGTGTGCGAAAAGAGGAGGGAAGAGGCGAGGAAGGCGAAGCGAGGCTGCTGGACTGATCTCCTTTGCTGGTGCAAAGGGGCAACGAAGACGAATGGAAACGGACGGAAGCAGAAACGGGAGGAGCTTCTCCTGTGCGCGGGAGGCGGCGTTCGCCACGCAGGTGCTTCGTGGCATCCACGAGCACCTGCGAGCGACGACCCACGCACAGGAGAAGAACTTCGAAGCGATGCTGGGAGTGTGGGAAAGGAAAGGCGTGGGATGATGCAAAGGAGCGTCCAGGTAGCCCTCCTGGACGAGGTGGGTCGAGGGGGCAGGGGTCGAGGGGCAGCAAACAAGCATCGTGGCAACGGTGATGGGCTTGGGGAGCTGTCGAACGTGCGAACGACTGCAAAGGGAGATGGACGAATGAAGGTCGGCTGAATGAAAAAAACAAAGCAATTACAATGGCTGACTGTGTGTGCTTGATCAGTCACGTCGAGGATGGACTCTCATGAGCCCATGTGCAATGAGTAGACATACTCACTGCTGCTGAAGCATTGCAAAGGCAGACTCCACCCACTTCTTGTCATGGAGTTTGCCAAGCAAGGTTCCAAGTCTCCAGGAAGGCTGGTTGCGCAAAAGTCGATCGAGCTTCAGCAAGCAGTCCATGGGACCTTGCGAGTGTCCTTCCACCAGCTTTGCAAATGTTGTAATTTTGTACCAGATCTGCTGGTTTTTCTTCCTCCTCTCACTTGTTTCTGCATCTCTCCACTTCCTCTTTGTCTTTCCCTCAGCCTCCTTGTAGCCGAGGAAAGTGTTAGACCCAGTAGCATAGGCCTCCCACAACTCCAGGGGGGCCGAGAATATTGCGAATTCTTGAGGCAGAGTGGGCAATTGTCTCACTTGTGAGGGCATTGAGGTTGTGGCATCAGGTGCAGTGTTTGGCTGGTCTTCACTCAATGGGGGGTTGGCTGCCACTTGCTTGCATTTGATGCACACTCCATGGGATGGCACAACCTGTGCAACTGGCTGTTGTTTGGAGCTGCTGGCTGTAGAAAGGCTGTCAAGCTTGCCCATGATGCTGTGGGCCACCCCATGGACAGCCATCTTCAACTCCATTATATCACTTGCTTGCTCAAGCTTCACAAGGGAGTCATCAGTGGCATGCACATGTAGAACTCTTTGCTGAAACTCCTCCCACATGGGATGGCTGAAGACAGGATGCCTCCAGAGGGCACATGTAGGCAGCTCCTCCATGAGCA